>Ga0307513_10002546_pt1 | contig 25202 bp, 33 predicted proteins | sample 15_EM_MG_FD_202174 | JGI IMG/M metagenome (GOLD analysis project Ga0307513, IMG submission 202174) | Populus trichocarpa ectomycorrhiza microbial communities from riparian zone in the Pacific Northwest, United States - 15_EM | ecosystem: Host-associated > Plants > Roots > Unclassified | place...
CTCCTTCGTCGCCTACCAGACGGATGCCGCGATCCGCTACAAGGCCAACCCGGATTACTACGCCGGCAAGCAGCCGATCGACGACCTGGTCTTCGCCATCACGACCGATGCCGCAATCCGCGCGCAGAAGCTGAAGGCCGGCGAATGCCATATCATGCCTTATCCGAACGCAGCCGACGTGGCCGAGCTGAAGAAGGATGCCAACCTGACGGTTTCCGAGCAGGAAGGCCTGAACGTCTCCTACCTCGCCTACAACACGCTCGTCGCGCCGTTCGACAAGGCCGAAGTGCGCAAGGCGCTGAACATGGCGATCAACAAGCAGGCGATCGTCGATGCGGTCTTCCAGGGTGCGGCGACCGTAGCCAAGAACCCGATCCCACCGACGATGTGGTCCTACAACAACGCGATCGAGGACGACAAGTTCGATCCTGAAGCCTCCAAGAAGATGCTGGCCGATGCCGGCGTTTCCGGCCTCAAGATGAAGATCTGGGCAATGCCGGTTTCGCGTCCGTACATGCTGAACGCCCGTCGTGCAGCCGAACTGATGCAGGCCGATCTGGCCAATGTCGGCGTCGAAGTCGAAATCGTCTCCTATGAGTGGGCCGAATATCTGAAGCTCTCCTCCGATAAGGCCCGCGACGGCGCGGTCATCCTCGGCTGGACGGGCGACAATGGCGATCCGGACAACTTCATGGATACGCTTCTCGGCTGCAACGCTGTCGGCGGCAACAACCGTGCACAGTGGTGCAACACCGAATTCGACGCTCTGATGAAGAAGGCAAAGGCAACTGCCGACGTCGCAGAACGCACGAAGTTCTATGAAGAGGCCCAGGTCATCTTCAAGAAGGAAGCACCGTGGAACACGATCGACCACTCGCTCGTCTCCATTCCGATGAGCAAGAAGGTTTCCGGCTTCGTCCAGGACCCGCTCGGCTACCACCGCTTCGACGGCGTTGACATCGCAGAGTAAGTTTCCAATCGAAGCACGCCGCAACGCGGCTGCTGTGTCCGGCGGCTCGAAATCACTTTCGGGCCGCCGGTTTTCGAGCATGATGCCGGAGCGCGCCACGCCGCTCCAAAAAGCCGTCATCCGCTCTCAATAACGGACTAAACGCCCATGTTGCGCTTTATTTTCGGACGGTTGGCCGTCCTTGTTCCCACCTTCATCGGTGTTTCCATTATCGCATTCTCCTTCATCCGCATGCTGCCCGGCGATCCGGTGATGCTGATGTCGGGCGAGCGCGTGATGTCGCCCGAACGCCATGCCCAGATCATGGCCGAGCTTGGTTTCGATCGGCCGATGTATGCCCAGTATTTCGATTATCTGGTCAATTTGCTGCAGGGCGACTTCGGCAGTTCGATCATCAGCAAGCGGCCGGTGCTCGATGATTTCCTGACGCTGTTTCCAGCAACCGTCGAATTGTCGATCTGTGCCATCCTGCTTGCCGTCTGTCTCGGCATTCCGGCGGGCGTGCTCGCCGCTGTCAAGCGCGGCACCTGGCTGGACCAGACGATCATGGGCACGGCCCTTGTCGGCTATTCCATGCCGATCTTCTGGTGGGGCCTGCTGCTGATCATCTTCTTTTCCGGCTATCTCGGCTGGACGCCCGTTTCTGGCCGTATCTCCTTTGTCTATTTCTTCCCGCCGGTCACCGGCTTCATGCTGATCGACAGCCTCCTGTCCGGCCAGGCGGGCGCCTTCAAGTCGGCGGTAACCTATCTGATCCTGCCCACCATCGTGCTCGCCACGATCCCGCTGGCCGTGATCGCGCGGCAGACGCGCTCGGCCATGCTCGAAGTGCTGGGTGAAGACTATGTTCGCACCGCGCGCTCGAAAGGCCTGTCGCCTTTCCGCGTGATCGGCGTGCATGCGCTGCGCAACGCGCTGATCCCGGTCGTCACCACGATCGGCCTGCAGATCGGCGTGCTGCTTGCCGGGGCGATCCTGACCGAGACGATCTTCTCCTGGCCGGGCATCGGCAAGTGGATGGTCGATTCGGTGTTCAAGCGCGACTATGCCGTCGTGCAGGGCGGCCTGATGCTGATCGCTGCGGTGATCATGATCGTCAATCTCATCGTTGATGTGCTGTACGGCTTCATTAACCCCCGAATCCGGCATTAGGAGGCTGATATGGCTGTTGTCGATACAAACGCCGTCCCGCCGTCGGGCGTTGCCCCACCATCCGGCCTGGCCGAGTTCTGGTTCTATTTCTCGCGCAACAAGGGCGCGGTGATCGGCCTTGCGGTTTTCCTCGTCATACTCCTGCTCGCCGTGTTTGCGCCGATCGTCTCGCCGCACTCGCCGAGCATCCAGAATCGTGACGTCCTGCTTTTGCCGCCTGCGTGGTCTGAAGGCGGGCAGTTCACCTATATGCTCGGAACCGATCCGGTCGGGCGTGACATCCTGACCCGGCTGATCTACGGCGCGCGCTTCTCGCTGTTCATCGGCCTCGTGGTCGTCAGCATCTCGGTGATCTCGGGTGTGATGATCGGTCTGGTCGCCGGCTATTTCCGCGGCCGCACAGATACGATCATCATGCGGATCATGGACATCATCCTGGCTTTCCCGTCTCTGCTGCTGGCGCTCGTCCTCGTTGCCGTGCTCGGACCGGGGCTGCTGAATGCGATGATTGCCATTTCGCTGGTCAACCTGCCGCATTTCGTGCGGCTGACCCGCGCTGCGGTGATGACGGAGCGGACCAAGGATTACGTGATTGCTTCCAAGGTTGCTGGAGCCGGCACAACGCGCATCATGTTCCTGACGATCCTGCCCAATTGTCTGGCACCGCTGATCGTGCAGGCGACGCTCGCTTTCTCGGCGGCGATCCTTGATGCCGCAGCCCTCGGCTTCCTCGGCATGGGCGCCCAGCCGCCAACGCCGGAATGGGGCACGATGCTGGCCGAAGCCCGCGAATTCATCCAGCGTGCCTGGTGGGTCGTAACCTTCCCGGGCCTCGCCATCCTCATCACGGTTCTGGCAATCAACCTGATGGGCGACGGGCTGCGCGACGCACTCGACCCCAAACTGAAGAGGTCCTGATGGCCCTGCTCGAAATCGAAAATCTCGCTGTCGAATTCCAGACCTCGACCGGTCCCTTCCGGGCCGTCGATGGGGTATCGCTGAAGGTCGATGCCGGCGAGGTACTGGCGATCGTCGGCGAGTCCGGATCCGGCAAGTCCGTTTCCATGCTGGCGGCCATGGGCCTTCTACCCTGGACGGCCAAGGTCACGGCCGACAAGCTGCTCTTCAACGGCATCGACCTGCTCGGCATGTCGCCGTCCGATCGACGCAAGATCGTCGGCAAGGACATCGCCATGATCTTCCAGGAGCCGGTGGCAAGCCTCAACCCCTGCTTCACCGTTGGCTTCCAGATCGAGGAGGTGCTGCGCATCCATCTCGGTCTCGACAAGGCGGCGCGCCGAGCCCGTGCGATCGAACTGTTCGAACTGGTCGGTATTCCGAACCCGGAAGAGCGGCTCGGCCATTATCCGCACCAGATGTCGGGCGGACAGTGCCAGCGCGTCATGATCGCGATTGCGCTGTCCTGCAATCCGAAACTGCTGATCGCCGACGAGCCCACGACCGCGCTCGATGTCACTATCCAGAAGCAGATCCTCGACCTGCTGATGCGACTGCAGGCCGAGCATGGCATGGGACTGATCATCATCACACACAATATGGGCGTGGTCGCGGAAACCGCCGACCGCGTCATCGTCCAGTACAAGGGCCGCAAGATCGAGGAGGCGGACGTGCTGTCGCTGTTTGAATCCCCGAAGAGCCCGTATACGCGGGCGCTGCTCTCGGCACTCCCCGACAATGCGACGGGCGACCGCCTGCCGACGATTGCCGAATTCCTCAGCGACGATCAGATTTTTGCAGGAGCGGTGCGATGACCCCTGTTCTCGAAGCCAGAAACCTCGTCCGTGACTACTACATTCCCGGAAGCCTGCTGAAAAAGGGCAAGACCGTCCATGCCGTCAAGGGGGTCAGCTTCTCGGTCGAGCAAGGCAAGACGCTCGCCATCGTCGGCGAAAGCGGTTGCGGAAAATCCACCTTGGCCCGCATCGTCACGATGATCGACCCGGCAACGTCCGGGGACATGCTGATCGATGGGCAGAAGGTCGATATCGCCAAGGAAAAGCTGACGCCCGAGATGCGCCAGAAGGTGCAGATCGTCTTCCAGAACCCCTATGGCACGCTCAACCCGCGCAAGAAGATCGGCGATATTCTGACTGAGCCGCTGATCATCAATACGCGCATGAAGGCGGATGACCGGCGCGACAAGGCGATGGCCATGCTGAAGAAGGTCGGGCTCGAGGAAAAGCATTACGCTCGCTACCCGCACATGTTTTCAGGTGGCCAGCGCCAGCGCATCGCCATTGCCCGCGCGCTCATGCTCAATCCGCGGCTTCTGGTGCTGGACGAGCCGGTTTCGGCGCTCGATCTTTCGGTGCAGGCACAGGTGCTGAACCTGCTTGCCGACCTGCAGGACGAGTTCCAGCTGACCTATGTCTTCATCAGCCATGACCTCTCTGTCGTCCGCTACATCGCCGACGATGTGATGGTGATGTATTACGGCGAAGCCGTCGAATATGGCTCACGCGAAGACGTCTTCAGCAGTCCGCAGCACAATTACACCCAGACGCTGTTTGCCGCGACGCCGCGCGCCGACATCGACAGCATCAAGGCGCGGCTGGCGCGCAAGGCTGCTGCCTGAAGCATTCCGGCGACGGGGTTTGACCTGTCGCCAACCGCCGTGTTTGTGGCTCGTCCGAAGCCTTTGGGTTGACGGCGTTCTGACAACAAGCATGACGCATGGTCTCTTCACGCCAGTTTGGCGACAAACAACGAGGATCCCATGCACAAGACAGTCATTTTTGCAGCCCTTGGCCTGCTTGCCTTTTCCCCAGCCGCTTTTGCCGACGACGACAACGCCTCCTGCACCACAGAGCCGCAGGCCCAATGGATGAACACGGATGCGATTTCCGCCAAGGCGATGGCTGCCGGATACAAGGACATCCGGCAGGTCAAGACCGAGGGCACCTGCTACGAGGTCTATGCCATGACAGCAAAGGGCGAGCGCGCGGAAGTCGTAATGAACCCGGTAAACGGCGAGGTCATGAAGGCGGAGATCGACAATTGACGGTCGATCGCTCCAGGGGAGGGGTGGGCGCCGCGGTGCCCGCCGTACCACCAAGATTGATCGCGGTCTGGGACCCGGTCGTCCGGCTTTTTCATTGGGGCGTGGTCGCAGCCTGCGGGCTGAACCTGTTCATTCTGTCGCCCGGCAAGACGTGGCATCGCTACACCGGATACGCGGTTCTCGGTTTGCTGGCCGTCCGGTTTGTCTGGGGCTTCGTTGGCACTCGTCATGCACGGTTCTCCGATTTTGTTCGCTCGCCATCATCGATCAAGCGCTATCTCGTCGATCTGCGCCATGGCCGTGAAGCGCGGCATCTCGGCCACAATCCGGTAGCAGCCGTCATGATGCTGATGCTGATGGCTCTGCTTTTGGCGACAGGCGTCAGCGGCTGGATGATGACGCTTGACGCCTTCTGGGGGAACGGCTTCATTGAGGAGGCGCACGAAGTTCTGGCCAACAGCATCATGATGCTGGCCGGTGTTCACGCGCTGGCGGCCATGGTCGAGAGCTTCCGCCATCGTGAAAATCTTGTCCTGGCAATGATCACCGGCAGGAAGAGGGCGTAACCGCCGTGAAATTTGGAAGAATTGATGCGTCTCCTGCTGGTTGAAGACAGTCCGCGTCTTGCCGAGCTTCTCGGTGAAACCATACGCGAAGCCGGGTGGCGGATGGATGCGGTGACAACCATCGCCGATGCGGAACTGGTGCTTGCCCTTCGCGAACATGATCTGGTGCTGCTTGACCTCGGCCTGCCCGATGGCAACGGCATAGACCTGTTGCGCCGGATAAGGCGCGACTACAAGGACCTGCCGGTCCTCATCATTTCCGCGCGCGGATCGATCGAGGAGCGGATCGAGGGGCTGGATGCCGGGGCGGACGATTATCTCGTCAAGCCGTTTCATCACAAGGAATTTCTCGCCCGCTGCCGCGCGATGCTGCGCCGCGCGCCGACGGCGCTCCAGCCCGTTCTGGAAGCGGGACATCTGCGCTACGACCCTTCGACGGCGGAGCTCAGTTGCAAGGATGCGCCCCTGTCGCTGGCGCCGCGCGAACGGGCCTTGATCGAACTTCTGATGCGCGATGCCGGACGCGTCGTTCTCAAGCGCAAGCTTGAGCAAGCTCTGTCGGAGTTCGGCGAGGAGGTCAGCCACAACGCCCTGGAGCTGGCTGTATCGCGCCTGCGCAAGAAGCTCGTTCCATTTGTAACGGGCGTGGATCTCGTGACGGTGCGCGGTGTCGGCTATATGGTGCAGGTATCACCATGAAACAGCGCCAGCCTTCTTCGCTTACGGGTCTGGCATCCCGCCGGATCGTCGCCTTCACCGTTCTGGCCATGGTTTTGCAGTTCGGCATCGTGCTCGCTGAATACTGGTCCGACGACAGCGAACTCGGGCGCTTCATCATAGAGCACGAAACCGAAACCCTTGCGGACGGAATAACCGTTCGGGACGGCAAGCTGACATTTGCTTTGTCCCATGAAATGCGCGAGCGCTACACCAAGCAGAGCGGAGATGTTGATGGAGACATCTATCTGCGCGTTCGCACCGCAAGCGGCGCGATCCTGTTTTCCAGTTGCGAGGCGATCTGCCAGGCGCATTTCCTGCCGGTCGAGATCAATCCGCCGGCCTTCTGGCAACGGCAGATCGCGCCGGGAAAGCCATTGAGTGTGGCTGGCGGCCGCTCCTTCATGGTTGACGACGAGGAGGTTTTCGTCGAGCTTGCGGTCATCAAGGACCCTCATAGCTTCATCTATAACGTGCTGTTCCACGAGCTTCGCGATCACCTGATCATCCCTATGCTTCTGATGTTCGGCCTTGTCGCAGGTGCCACGATCCTGTCGATCCGGGCGGCCTTGAAGCCGGTGGTCCAGGCGGCCGAGGCTGCCGACAATATCGATCCCCGCAATGCGCTCGACCGCCTCCCGACCGATGGGATGCCGCGCGAAATCGCCAATTTCGCCAATGCGGTCAATCGCGTACTCGTTCGCGTTGCCGACCTTATCGAGGCGCAGAAGATATTCTCGACGGCGATTGCCCACGAAATCCGCACGCCGGTTGCCATCGTCCGCATGGAACTGGAGCGGATCGACGGTGATCGCGCGCGCAAGGCGGAAAAGGATCTCGATGCGCTGACCCATATGTTGGAGCAGTTGACTGCGCTTGCCAAGCTTGATGTCGTCGACAGGGCGTCGTTCAGGACCATGTCGCTCAGCGATCTCGCCAATGACAGCGTTGCGGCGCTCGCCCCCTTCGTCTTCGCAAACGGCCACTCGCTTGAGTTCGACGACGCGGCGGCGTCGCCGGTCTATGCCGTGCCGTCGCTGATCGAAAACACGATCCGCAATCTCGTCGAAAACGCTGTCCGGCACACGCCGAAGGGAACGCATATCGTCGTCAGGACCGGTCCCGGCCGGACCCTGAATGTCATCGACGATGGCCCGGGCTTCGGTCCTGCGTCAGCCCGGGTCCTGGAGGGCGGGCGGATCAAGAGTTCGGATGCGCTCGGCGTGGGCCTGAAAATTGTCGAACGTATCGCCGGGCTGCACCATGCCGTCCTCAGTCTCGACAGCGATGCCGGCAAGGGAACGCGGGTTCGTCTGGACTTTCCGGAAGCGGACGTGCTGTCGATGGCATAGCGGCGGCCAAGGCAAATCGGGTTTCCCTTTGTTGGAAACTGCGATAAAGCGCGCGGGTACGCCCTTTGCGGCGATCCGCAATTCTGATGAGGATCATCTCCATGGATATCAAACGCTTTGAAACCGGTCCGCGCATGAGCCAGGCCGTCGTCCACAACGGTACGGTTTATCTGGCCGGCCAGGTCGGCAAGGCCGGCGACGACGTTACGACGCAGACGAAGCAGGCGCTTGGCGAAGTCGATCGCCTTCTCGCACTGGCCGGCACCGACAAGACGAAAATCCTGTCGGCAACCATCTGGCTGGCCGACATGGCCGATTTTCCGAAGATGAACGTGGTTTGGGATGCCTGGGCTTCGCAGGGCAACACGCCCGCCCGCGCCACCGGTGAAGCCAAGCTCGCAACCCCGGACTATCTCGTCGAAGTGATCGTCATCGCAGCACTTTAAAATTTGACGATCCGGCGCATCGACAGCGCCGGATCGTTCTTTGCCAGCTTCTGCGCCATCAGTTTCCGATGCGCGCAATTCCGCTGTCGCCGTTGTCGCGGACCCATTTCACCTTGTCTGGACCATTGGCCGACAATTCGAAGCACATCTGTTTCCCGTCATACCAGACCTTGAACTGCTGGCAGAGCTTGTTTGCCTCTATCCACCAGCGGCCGCTGTCCGTCGGTTGTATGAACTTGCCGAGGCCCACGGCCTTGCCGTTCCCGTCGACTTCGCCGGATGGTTTGTAATTGAGCGGGAACTCGCCCCCCATCGGGGCTGCAAGGTAGATCGTGCGCCCTATGATGTTGCTGCGAATATCAGCTTCCTGCAACTGGCTGGCTTGAGCCGAAGAAAAGCCGATGCTTAAAGTCCCGAGCAGTGCGAATGTCAGCGTTTTCATGAACGTCTCCCTGATGGCACGTAAAGATACGTTTCGATACACGATTGGATCATCGATAAAGTTTCGCGGGCAGGCTGTTTTCCTGGTCATGAATGCGGGAACCAATCCTTTGTTCCCGCGTTAACCGGCAGTCTCATCACATCATAAGGAACGCCCGGATGTTGTACTGGTTTCCAAGAGTTTGCCTGGTGCTGTTTTTCGGCGCGGTTATCGGTTTGGGCTTTTTGCCGTCGACCTCTGATGATGTCGCCAACACGCTGATGGTCGTCCTACTGGGCCTCGGCCTGTTTTCGCTGACGCTTCATGTGTTTCCGCCGGAACGTTACTGATATCATCCGACGATAGTTGACGGATATACTCCGGTGCCGACGTTATAACCTCGCGGTTCCGTATATGGTTTATAGGCGGTTTCTGACGATCCATACTTTCAGGGTTGCTTTTTCACCGCGAACAGGATTGCTTGACGGGGTGAACCGGCGATTGGTCGGGGCTTGTGGGGGCAATCAGTCCGTCATGTTCCTGGGCTCGTGACAATGAACAGGGACTCGATCATTTTCCGGTCGGTGCCACTGTTTCTGCTTGCGGGAGCAATTCTGCTTCTCGCCCTCGTTCTTGCGTCCCTTCATTTCGCCAATCTGACCAGCCGCAACGCGCAGGAAGCGCTTGACGCCGCCCGACTGAACGGCCGGGCGATCCGGCTCTTCAGTCTGATTCAGGATGCCGAAACAAGCCAGCGAGGCTATCTGCTGACGGGAAAGGCGCAGTTCCTGAAGCCTTTCAGGCGCGCCGAGCATCTGGTTCCACTACATTTCAGCAGCCTGCTTCCTGACTTCCAGTCGATCGCCATCAGTACGGTCACCGTTGACCGGCTGGACGTATTGATCAAGGAAAAGCTGCAGGAACTGCACACAACAGTGGAACTGAAACAGTCGGGAAAAGCAGCGACAGCCCTTGAACTTGTCGAAACCGATCGTGGCAAGCAGGTCATGGAAGAGATCCGCCAGATCATGGTTCGGATCGACGCAATTACCGACAATATCGGCTTCGTGCGTTTGTCTGCGCTTACCAATGCCACGCGCCTTCTACTGGTATCGATCACCGGCGGCGCTATCCTGCTCGTCCTCCTCGTCGGGGGAGCGGTGGCGCTGATCATCTGGCACACGCGCCAGCTCGAGAAAGCAGGAACTGCCCTTGAGCAGCAAAACGAGACGCTGGAGCAGAAAGTGCGCGAGCGCACGCGCTACCTCGAGCGGGCCAATCGGGAGTTGCAGAGTTATGCCTATATCGTGGGCCATGATCTGCGGGCGCCACTGGTCAATATCATGGGCTTCACGGCCGAACTCGAGCGGGCATCCGCGCAGTTCTGCAGCTACCTGGAGGCCCATCCCCTGCTGGATGACCCGGTCGCAAAGGCAGCGCTCGATGCGGTGCAGGAGGATGTTCCCGAGGCGCTGCGCTTCATTCGCTCGTCTATGAAGCGCATGGACGACCTGATCAACGAAATCCTCAAGCTTGCCCGCGCCGGAAACCGGCATCTGCAGGCCGAACCGACGGATCTCGCCAGTCTCGTGGAAGAGGTGGCCGCTACGCTCAAACACCGTCTGGACAGCACCAATGCCGTCGTGGTGATTTCCCCCGACTTGCCAGGCGTTGTCTCCGACCGGCTGGCCTTGCAGCAGATTTTCGCAAACCTTCTGGACAATGCGATCAAATACGCCGATTCTTCCCGTAGCCCACTCATAGAGGTGTTTGGCGAGGTCGTCGGGGAGGACGTGACGGTGACCGTGCGCGACAATGGCCGGGGTGTTGCGAGCCAGGACAATGAGCGGATCTTCGAGCTTTTCAGGCGCTCCGGCCCGCAGGACAGGCCCGGCGAGGGCATCGGGCTGGCGCATGTCCGTGCGCTGGTCCGGCGGTTGGGCGGCGATGTCTCGGTAAGCTCCGTCCTGGGCAAGGGGACCTCTTTCCTCGTCACGATCGCAGCGGACCTTCGCCATGCGAGAAAATGGGGTGAGCAATGATCACGACCGCAAGGCACGTAAAGATCATCATGGTCGAGGACGACGAGGGACATGCCCGGCTGATCGAGAAGAATATCCGCCGTGCGGGAGTAAACAATGACATCGTCGCTTTCGTCAATGGCACGGAGGCACTGGCTTACCTGCTTGGCGCTGACGGGACCGGTAGCACGCATGCCGGCGAAACCCTGCTGGTCCTCCTGGATCTCAATCTTCCAGATATGACGGGCATGGATATTCTGGCGCGGTTGCGCGACAGCGTCCATCTCAAGCGCACCATGGTCATCATCCTGACCACCACCGATGATCCACGCGAGGTCCATCGCTGCTATGAACTGGGGGCAAATGTCTATGTGCCCAAGCCCATGCAGTATGAAAAATTCGTCAATGCCATCCAGCAGCTTGGTCTGTTCCTGTCGGTCATGGCCGTTCCGGAGGTCAGTTGATGTCATCCGGACTGGAAGTGCAAAGCAGCGGCACGCGAATTCTCTACATTGATGACGATGAGACGCTGGGCGTCCTGCTCAAGAAAAACCTCGGGCGTCTCGGTTTCGAGGTTGTCACCGTGCTGGACGGGATGACCGGGCTTGCTCTCCTGGCGGGCGGCGACATTGATGCGATCGCCCTTGATCATTATCTGCTGGGGGAAACCGGGCTGGACATCCTGCCGGAAATTCTCAAGCGCCCGGATCATCCACCGGTTGTCTACGTGACCGGTGCCGGTGATACAAGGATCGCCGTTCAGGCCCTGAAGTCCGGCGCCGACGACTATGTGACAAAAAATGTCTCCACGGACTTCTTCGAGCTTCTCGCGGCGGCGCTCAACCAGGCGCTGGAGCGCGCCGGTTTCCGGCGTGAAACGAAGCTGGCCCAGGAACTGGTGCGCCAAGAGCGCGATCGGGCCGAACTGCTGCTGCGGGAGGTCAATCACCGGGTCGGAAACAGTCTCGGCCTGGCGGCGGCTTTGATAAGGATGCAGGCATCCCTGTTGACGGACCCGGTTGCAATCCAGGCGTTGCAGGAGACGCAGGCCCGCATCAATGCAATCGGCAACGTCCACCGTCACCTCTACGTCAACAATCAGGTCGGCTCTGTCCAGGTGGATGCCTATCTGGCCAGCCTTCTCGACGAACTCCAGTCCTCGATGCGCGACGATCTGCGCCCGCACACGATTAATCTGCACGCAGAGCGCATCCACCTTCCAACCGACAAGGTGGTGACCCTTGGTCTCATCGTCAGCGAGCTTGTCACCAATGCCTTCAAATACGCCTATGCCGAGGGACAGGCGGGGTCCATTCGAGTCCGCCTCGTGAGGCAGAATTGCAAGATCAGCCTGCGCGTCGAGGATGACGGGCGCGGCTTCGACCCTGACAGTCCTGCGCTTGGCACAGGTCTGGGCGGGCGCATCATCGCCGCAATGGCCCAGACGATGGGATGTTCGCTGATCTATGACGTCCAGCCTGCCGCCGGCACGAGGGTCGAGATGGTGTTTGCCGACTGAGCGATCGACAAGAGGGCGGAGCATCGTCGCCGGCGCTTTTTGTCGGCAAGTGCTGCCTCGATCAGCCAAATCGGTACTTCCTCCACGAAGGGGTCGCACTCCATCGGCCGATCGTCCGCAGGATAATGGTTCACATGAGCTGCGCCGCGGATCATGTGACGCATGCAAAACACTTCGCTCGGCAGTTTGTTCCCGCCTTCGGTACTGTCCTTCCGGCTAATTGCCCCAAAACCGCCCCATATCGGCTGCGTTCGAGGAACTTTCGGCCCCCTTCCGCGTTTTAGACGTGCGAAACAAAAGGCACTGCTCATAGACATGATGACAGCCTTCTTTCGCCCGGCACAACGCATTGTCCCCGGGCCGTATTTTGGCAAATGGCGATGGGGGAACAGGGGAAATCGACATGGGCGCAGCAGTGCCGGAGCAGGCGCATTATCGGAAGCGCAAGCACATTCGCGAGGCGGAAGAGGCTGCGGTGGAAGCTGCCTATCCGGACGTCAATCCGCGCGATACGCTTGATCTCGTGGTGGCCTGGAGCATCGTCGGCATTTTCATCGTCATCGCTTCGACAGTCATCTACATGATGGAGTCGATCCTTATGCCCATCACATTGGCGATCGTCGTCGGCATGGTGCTGGGTCTCGCAGCAGACCGGTTGGCAAAATTCGGTCTTCCTCCGGTGCTGGGCGGTCTGTTGCTCGGGATCGTCTTCGTTGTCGGCCTTTTTCTGTTGATCAACGCCCTGGTCGAGCCCATGTCTCAACTCGCCGGCGAGGCGCCGCGCATCCTGGAGCGAACCGTCGAACGGGTCCTGCCCTTCGTCGAGCGTTTTGACTGGCTGAAGTCGGCGCTGGCAGGTGCGGATGAAAAAGCCGTTGCGGACATGGCGATGCAGAATGCCGGCACGATGCTTGGCCTTGTTGCCTCGGGCCTGACACCCGCTCTCGTCCAGACCTTGATCTTCCTGGCGGCGCTCGGCCTGTTTCTCATCGGCCGTGCGCAGTTGCGCAAGACGATCATCATGGCCTTCGCAACGCGTGAACGCCGCCTGACGGCAATTCGCATCATGAACGCAACGGAAAATGCGATGGGCTTCTATTTCTCCACGGCAAGCCTGATCTATATCGTGCTCGGCATTGTCACCGCCATCATCGCTTTTGTCGGCGGGCTCGCCATGGCCCCGTTATGGGGGCTCTTTGCTTTCGTCTCCAGCTTCATCCCCTATGTCGGCGTCTCGGTGATGACCATCGCTCTCATGGTTGCGGGCCTGATGACGCATGATGCGCTGCTGCTGGCACTGGCGCCGGCGCTCGGATTCTTCCTCCTGCATCTCGTCATGGAAAATCTGGTGACGCCCTCGATCCTCGGCCACAGGCTGGAGATCAATCCGTTCCTGATTTTCCTGGCGATCATCTTCTGGACGTGGATGTGGGGTGCCGTCGGCGCCATGCTGGCTTTGCCGATGTCGCTGATCGCCATGACGATCTTCGACGAGGTCCGCACCCATCCGCCAGAGCGCCACCTCCCAGCCTGATGCCCGGCCTGATGTTTGAGGCTCGCCGGCCCGTGTCGGCCGCCGCTATCCATTTCATCGCTTGAACCACACACAGGAAACATCAATGTCATCATCGCTTGATCCGGACCTCACCGGACAGAATGATCTTCGTGGCGGCACGTCGCCATGGGGTGGCTCAACGGCCCGGCCACGCGCTGCGCGCCTCACCGAAAGCATCAAGACCGATATCCTCGTTGTTGGAGGCGGGATCACCGGCTCGCTGGCGGCCCAGCATCTTGCGGCGCTTGGTCTGGATGTCTGTATCGTCGACCGCGAGCAGCCGGGGCTTGGCAGCACCAATGCCAGCACGGCGATGCTGCAGTGGGAGATCGATTGCCCGCTGGCCGAATTGACCAGCTTCTACGGGTTTGACCAGGCAGCGTCCATCTACAGGCGCAGCCTTGGCGCCGTTCAGGGGCTGACCGGCCTGGTGCAATCGCTACAGATCCCCTGTCTGTATCGCCCGCGCACGACGCTTTACATCGCGTCCGCCGAAGGCCGCAGCTCGGAGCTTCTCGCGGAGCACGCGCTGCGCCAGAGAGCCGGCTTGCCAGGCCAGTTTCTTGAGCATCGCGATCTTCTCTCGAATTTCGGCATCGATCGCGCAGCTGCCATCCTGTCGCCGGGGTCGGCCGATGCCGATCCGGTGCTGCTCTCCTGGGGATTGCTCAGGGCAGCCGTCGGGCAGGGTGCCAGACTGTTCGACGCGATGGTAACGCACTACCACGCCTCGTCCAATGCCGTTGTCGTGGAAACCGATAGCCCCTTCGTCATCGAAGCGCGCCACGTCATCCTCGCCACCGGTTATGTCATGCCGGATTTCGTCGGCAGCGCATTGCACAGCACGGCTTCGAGCTGGGCCATTGCCACTGTGCCGCAGGAGGATCGCAACCTCTGGCCCGGCGGAGAACTGATCTGGGAGGCATCCGAGAGCTATCTCTACGCACGGACGACGCAGGACGGACGCATCATCATCGGCGGAGGCGATGACGAGACCGTCGATCCGGCCGAGCGGGATGCAAAATCGCAGGCAAAGGAAGCGTTTCTGGTCGAAAGCCTTGCTCGGCTCTGGCCGGCGGCGGATCCGACGATTGCCTATTCCTGGTCCGGCGCCTTCGGCGAAACGGAAGATGGCTTGCCGTTGATCGGACCAGTGCCGGGCTATCCCCGCCTGCTCGCAGCCTATGGCTATGGCGGCAACGGCATTACCTTCAGCTTCATGGCGTCGCGCATTTTGGCCGCCCTGTGCGGCGGCCAGCGCGAAGACTGGTTCGATGCCTTTTCGCTCGACCGTCCGCCGCCGAACGGCTGATGCCAGTCAGATGAGGAAGGTCGGGCTGGTATCAGCCGACCTTGCTTGGCGAGCGCCCGTGCTCGTCGAAGAATAGCGCCTGGCTGATCAGGGCCTTGACCATATCCGGATTGAACGGTTTCGTGACCAGGAAGGCCGGCTCCGGTTTTTCGCCGGTCAGGAGCCGTTCCGGAAAAGCCGTGATGAAGATGACCGGAAGTGTCGTCTTGGCGAGGATTTCGTTGACGGCATCGATGCCGGAACTTCCGTCCGCCAGCTGGATATCCGCGAGAATCATCTTCGGCGGCGTCCGCTTGAAAAGTTCGATCGCTTCCTTGTGCGTCCGGGCAATGCCGGTCACGTTGTGGCCGAGACTCTTCACCATGTCCTCGATGTCCATGGCAATCAGCGGCTCGTCCTCGATGATCATGATGTCGGTCGCGACCTGCCCGGAAATATCGTCCGATGCCTGGCGCAGCAGGCCGGAAAGCGCTTCCTCGGAAATCTGCAGCACGTCTGCTGCCTCCTCGGGCGAGAACCCTTCGACGGCCACCAGCAGGAAGGCCTTGCGGGCTGCGGGCGGCACGACGGCAAGATTGTCGGCGGCGCGCTGTTCCCAGCCGAAAGGCGAGGTGGTTTCCGGAAGGTCGATGTTGATGCCGTCAAACAGCGAGCAGAACAGCTGGAACAGGTTGACCCTGTCGTTTGATCCTTTCGGAAAAAGGCTGATATCGGCAATCAGTGCCTCGAGTGTGGCGGCGACATAGGCGTCGCCAGATGCCTGCGAGCCGGTTACCGCACGCGAAAAACGGCGCAGATAGGGGAGATGGGCAGCAATCCGCATCGAAAGTGACATGAAGGACTTCCTTTAGTATGATATTATCGTATGTGAGGGCCGCAGAAGTGTTGCCGAGTCGAGACTTACCAGTGCTTTGACCATGTTTTACCCGATATTGGAAGTTTCTATGCAGCAGGAATTGCATGTGGCCGCGTTACCAAGCGAGACGCTCGATCTAGGCAAAAATGGGTATCGTCAATGAGTGGACCATCAGACAAGCCTGGCTCCTCTGCGGGCAAGCATGCAGATGCCCACGACCTCCTGCAGTCCAGCACCCAGATCGCTTCCAAGCTCAAGGCTCTTTACAGCTCCGTCGAACAGCAGCCGATACCGGATGTGTTTCTCGACCTTCTCGAGCAACTTGATCGAGCCGAGAAAATAGGCGCTGACATCGGTAAGCTATAGGTTTCATACCCACTTCGCCGCCCCCTGTTTCAACGAAAGGCCGAAGAACCGGCAGACACAAAAAAGCGGGCCGAGGCCCGCTTTTCCGTTGGTATAGACAGTGATCAGCAGGCGGCCGTGTAGCGGCGGCCATAACGATCGCGATAGTAGCAGCGGCCCGGCTCGTTGGCGCGACCGATCAGTGCGCCGGCAACGCCGCCGACTGCAGCACCGACGGCTGCGCCGCGGACGTTCCCGGTGGCAACGCCGCCGATGATGGCACCGGATGCCGCGCCGATGCCAGCGCCGCGCTCGGTTTCCGAGCAGGCGGCCAGAGGGAGGATCAGCGCGACTGCGAGCATTATCTTTTTCATGGGGTTTTCCTCTTGAGATATCAGTTGTTGATGTCAGGCGATGCGCGGATCAGATGCGTCCCATCAGGACGAGGATCAGCAGGATGACGACGACGAGGCCAAGGCCACCCGACGGTCCGTAACCCCAATTCCGGCTGTGTCCCCAATTTGGCAGCGCGCCAACGAGAAGAAGAACCAAGATGACCAGCAGAATTGTACCGAGCATGGGGTGTTTCCTTATTATGCGACCTTTTTGGTCTGACGTGTTGCCGGCTGTAAAACGCCTCGGGCGCGGCTTTGTTCCATGCAAAAAACAGGTTCTCACGCGAATAGCGGGGCCTCTGCGAAAGAATTGGGCGTCTGGCGGAACTTCCGGTCTGCATCGTCGTTTGCTTCACACGTCAACCATTGTGCGAGGAGCACGGCGATGGAGCATGTTGCAGCAATCATGATGTTGGTCGGGTGCAGTTCGGCGAATGCGGAGTGCAGCGAAATCGCATCGCCTTCCGTTGCTTTCGAAACTGTCGCCGCCTGCGAGGCAATGCTGGAGCCAGCTTTGAACAGCGTGCGTCCACGGTTCAAATTCACCTATGGAAAATGCGCGGCCGTCGATCCGGATCTGTTCATGGCGGATGCGACCATCCTATGGGAAGTGACGCCTGCCGGTAAGCTGGATGTATCGGTAACCGATGAAGACGCGGAAGCCCCCGTGCTGGTTGCGGAAAAAGGCGCGCGGCCGACCGCCTACAGCAACTGATCGCAACTATTGAATACCGTGATGTCGGCATTTCAGCCGCAAGGTCGAGGCTCTCGTTCAGCTCGCCTGCCGCAAGCCCAGTAGCTGCGGCAACACCTATTTCGGAACAATGCGGCGTGATTTCCGTTCTCCTGCTTCGACCGCATGCTTTTCTGAAGGAGACGAACGATGATCCGCACACTACTGGCCACGACGGCACTTGCCGCCCTTCTGACGACGGGCGCTTCGGCACAGCAAACCACAACAGCCGCAGAGGGAAACACGCCGGCAGCGTCGCAGGCCTCCGGCAGCGTCGGTTATTTCGCGGCGGCGCCTGAACAGATCCTTGCCTCCTCCGTGATCGGCAAGACCGTCTATACTGGTGCGGACGAAGAGGGCGAAGCCGTCGGAGACGTCAACGACGTGGTGATCAACGCGGCCGGCGGCGCGGAAGCCCTGGTGATCGGCGTTGGTGGTTTCCTCGGCATCGGCGAAAAGGATGTCGCAGTCAACTTCGACCGCGTCTCGCTCTCCGACAAGGACGGACAGCGTATCATCGTGATTTCGGCGACGAAGGAAGAACTGCAGGCAGCGCCGCAGTTTGACCGCGCCCCGATCATGGATGGTGTTGCCGCGACCGTTCCGGAAGACAAGGCGTCCGCACCGGCAGCGACGACCTTGAGCGACATGTCGGCCGCTGCGCCTGCAAAAGCCGAGCCCGAGACGGCCGAGACGACGATTCCAGCGACAGGCACGACACCGGAAATGACCGATCCGGAAATTCCAGCCGATCAGGCCGCAACGACGGAAGCGGCACCATCGGAGGAACTGCAGCAGGTCGATCCCGCTCTGCTCAGCGCGGAAAAACTGGTTGGCACACCGGTCAAGGTCGCGGACGATACGGAGATCGGTAAGATCGGCGACGTTATCCTCGGCAAGGACGGCAAGCTCGAAGCCTACGTGATCGATGTGGGCGGCTTTCTCGGCATCGGCGCAAAGCCCGTGGCCATGAGCGCCCGGAGCGTGCAGGTGATGGCGGATGCCGGCGGCGCGATGACGATCTATTCGCCGTTTACCAAGGAACAACTCGAACAGCAGCCAGCCTATGACAAGGACAGTTACGCCGCAAACAGCACGGGCGTAGTGCTCTCGTCCCCGTCAAACTGACGTTGTAAAGAGAGCGGGGAGCCGGCGCTGAAAGTGCCGGCTTTTTCTGTTCGTATTCTTCTGGTTACAAGACATGAAAAAGGCCGCTCGGAGCGGCCTGGAAGACGGATTATGGCGCAATGCCCTGCCGAGGTCAGTCATCCTGCCGTTCGTCACGGGCATCCGCGGATTCGAGATCCTGAAGCAGCCTGGCAAAATCGCCGTCGGTCTTCGGCATCGATCCGCTAAAGTAGAGGTCGCGCAAGGTGCTGCCGATGTGAAGATTTTTGTCGCGTTGCCCTGCTGGTGCTCTCAGAACTTCCGATGCGGACTTCCAGATATTCGACGGTGATACAGTCATTTTACTATCTCGCATTTGCAACTTGCCTTCACAACGCGTCGCCAATGTTGATAGTTCCACGAAACTGGTGACCACACCGTTTCAAAACGGGGCAAATTTGCTGTTTTTGGTTAATCATTCCTTTCATCGCATCGCCTGGCACTATGTCCGGTGTTGTCAGGCGAAAGCCGGAACAAAGTGCCGAAAGCCGCGTTAATCAGCGGGTTCAAAATGAGTGAAGGAGAATGAAATGCTGTATTATGCTCTCGTCTTTCTCGTCGTCGCCATCATTGCCGGTGTTCTCGGCTTCGGTGGCATCGCTGGTGCATCTGCCGGCATCGCGCAGATCCTGTTCTTCCTGTTCCTGGCCTTCCTGGTGATCTCGCTGGTTGCAGGTCTCTTCCGCAGGGCCTGATTGCCGGTCGGACGACAAGGAGGACTGGCAGGGATTGACAGTCGGGGGTGGCATTCGTGCTGCCCCTTTTTGCATGCCCGAATGTTCTTCCGCTTGCCCGTGCCGGTCGGCTTGGATATTCATGCTCGCAAGCGCAATATCGGAACGGCACCATGAAATCACTGGAACTCATCGTCGAGCGGATCATCCTGTCGAGCCGCTGGCTGCTGGTGATCTTCTACCTTGGGCTGGTGGCGGCACTGGCGCTATACGGCTTTTCCTTTGTCTACAAGCTCATCAAGGTTGCGAGCATGGTGTTCGTCTATGACGATGCCCAGATGATTCTCGCAATGCTTGGCCTGATTGACGCAGCCCTGGTGGCAAGCCTGATCGTGATGGTGATGATCTCCGGCTACGAAAACTTCGTCAGCCGTTTCGACGAGGGTGACGGCGAGGTGTCCTTCCTCGGAAAGCTCGATTCCGGCAGCCTGAAGATCAAGGTCGCCTCATCGATCGTCGCGATCTCGTCCATTCATCTGCTGCAGATCTTCCTGAACACCAAGCAATATACCAGCGATCAGCTGATGTGGGCGACCATCATGCACATCGCCTTCGTCGTTTCTGCTCTGATGCTGGGTTATCTGGAGCGGATCATGAACGGACTGAAGAAATGACATGGCTTGCGGCCACCGGTGCGGCATGCACTGATGAGCCGACGGATACAAAACGGGGACGATAAGATGAAGACGGATGTTGTGGTTCTGGGTGCCGGTATCGTCGGCCTTTCGACGGCGATCCATCTGGCGCGACGCGGCAAATCCGTCGTGCTGCTCGACCGCCGCGGTGCCGGCGAGGAAACCTCCTTCGGCAATGCCGGGCTGATCCAGCGCGAAGGCGTCTTTCCCTATGGTTTCCCACATGATTTCGGTGCGCTTTTTCGGTATGCGCTGAACAACACGATCGACGCGCATTACCACATTCGTGCGCTCCCCGGACTCGTGCCGTTCCTCATCCGCTACTGGTGGAATTCCGGCTTCACCCAGCATCAGAACATCGCGTCGATGTATGCGCCGCTGATCGAGAATTCGATCGCCGAACATAGCGACCTGATCAATGCCTCGGGTGCCGGCGATCTCATCCGCAAGGACGGCTGGATGAAGGTTTTCCGCTCAGACAAGGAGCGCGACGCGGCCTACAAGGATGCCGAGAAACTGTCATCGACCTTCGGCGTCAACCACCAGAAGCTTTCCAGTGCCGAGATGAAAGTGCTGGAGCCCTCGATCAAGGTCGAGCTTTCCGGCGGACTGCGCTGGACGGATCCCTGGTCGATCCGCGATCCGCACAGCCTCAACAAGGCCTATCTCATTTATTTCCAGTCGCTCGGCGGGCGTCTCGTGTCCGGCGATGCCGCCACGCTGGAGCATATCCTCGAAGGCCCCGGCTGGCGCGTGGCGACCCCGGAAGGTCCGCTGGAGGCGAAGGAGGTCGTCGTTGCGCTGGGGCCCTGGGCCGATACGGTGACCAGGAAGCTCGGCTACCGCTTCCCGCTCGCTGTCAAGCGCGGCTACCACATGCACTACGGCATGGAGGAGGGCGCGACGCTGAACAACTGGGTGCTGGATGCAGAGAAGGGGTACTTCCTGGCGCCGATGCTGCGCGGTGTGCGTCTGACAACCGGTGCTGAATTCGCCAATCGCGACGCGCCGAAGACACCCGTACAACTGACCCGCGCCGAACGGGTCGCGCGCGAGTTCTTTCCGCTGGCGGAACGGCGCGACGACGAGCCCTGGATGGGCGCTCGTCCGTGCACGCCCGACATGATGCCGATCATCGGAAAGGCGCCGCGCCACGAAGGTCTCTGGTTTGCCTTCGGCCATGCCCATCACGGCATGACGCTCGGACCCATCACCGGCCGGGCGCTTGCCGAGAAGATGACCGGCGAAAAAACCGTCATCGACATCAAGCCGTTCCGCCCGGACCGGTTTGTGGCCTGATCAGCCCCGACGGCCGATTAGCGCCGTGCGCTCGATGCCGCGACCGGCGGAAGCGGCAAGGATGGCGAGAAGCGCGCCATCCGGACAGCGCACATGCACTTTGAGTGCCGTGTAGTCGGCGTCACGGCCAATCCTGTCGGCGATCCGCTGCCCATAATAGACGGCCGAGCCCTCGTCGAAATGATCGACACCTTCGTCATCGACCATCTGCTCATTGCCGAAGAACAAATCGAAGAAATAATGTTGCACTGCCGCCCCGTCGCCTCGCGCCGCCGGAGATGTCCGGCCTGTTGACGCAAGTGCAGAAAACACCATCGCAGCGGAATGCAGGCTGAACCGGGTGTTCAGCCTGCATTCACCGAAAGAGACGCTGCGAATGGGTGCATGGGTTACGCGTTCTTCGCGCGAAAGCGTCTACACTGTGGCGGCAGCCGTCGCATCCCGGCCGCTTTTTTCTGAAAGAGAGGGAACCAGCGTGTCGATCACGCGTTCATAGGCGGGCTGAAAGGCGAGGGTTCGGTCTGCTGCGCCATGCGCGAAGCGAAAAAGCTGCCGATCGGGGCGAAGGCAGGGGAGTATTGTCATGCAGAAACACGTCGTTGATTATGCCGGTGAAGCGGTGGGCGCAGTCGTTCCCGAAAATGGCAAGCTGCGTTTTATGGCGGTGAAATATAGCGTCTGGAGCCTTGATGGCACTTTGTATCCATCGCTGAGCGCTGCTCGGACGGCCGTCCGAAAGGTGATCGCACAGGGGCAGCAGCGGGCAGCCGCCATGCCGCTCGCAAGCTCCTGGGTTCCGCAGCCAGGCGATGCCGGAGAAAGCCAGTTCCTGTGGAACGCCTCGTCCGCCATCGGTGAGGTTACGGATCAGCCCTCAGCAGCCTGACCCGCGAGTGACCCTCTCACGGGTCGCTATACCCCGTCGGCCTGATTTGAAGTTGGCCGGGTTCCGGCGGTGACCGAAACAGGAGCGCGCCGGATGCGCTGGAGTGGGCCGGCACATAATCGAACGTCACTTCGGATGTTTCGAGGATGCTGTCGCCATCCCTGATTTCGCCGCGAACAACCACGCTCGCCGCCGTCCGCTTTCCGGTATTCTCAACGAGAAACACAACCCGGTATCCGGCATCGCCGTTTTCCTGGTGTACGATCCGTGTCGACAGCTCCGGCTGCCCTTCAAGCCCGTTGACGGCCTCGTAGCCGATCCAGCCGATCATCAAGGCGACAAGCAGTGCGCAAAAGCTGCCGATGCCCCATTCGATCCAGTGAGCCTTCCGGTCAACGATTTTGGTGGTCTTCGAAGCGCTGTCGTTCGCGTCCATTGTGCCTCCTAAAGGATCAGCCGGGCGGCCGCAGCCCCGAGCGCGCCGGGAAAGGCGAGCACGATCATCGCCATCATTGTCGGTGTCGCGCCCATGCCGTCCAGCCGCCCGAACGTCCAGAGTGCATAAAGGCTGATCGCCAGGGCGATGACATAGCCGGGCAGGGTGAACCGGATCAGCGCATGCCAGACAGGCGTATCGTTGGAAATCTCATGGCCGCCCTTGAAGGATACGGCATAGACAAAGCCGTGCATCAGCCCGATCGACACAAGGATCGTCGCAAGCGCATGCCAGGGCGTCATCTTGTAGGAGATAAGGATCATCTCCTCCGTCGGGGCCATGTTGAGGTTGAGGAACAGCGCGCCAACGGCCATCAGGAAAAGTTCGCTGCCATAGCCCTTGTCGTCGGGCGCGCCTTGCCCCTCTGCCGTCGGGTCATCGCTGTCGTCGTCTCCTCCGCTGCCAAGCTGGCTGCGCCCCAGCATGGCGCCGATGCTTGCCGGCACCGCTTGAAGGGCGATTTTACCGAAGATCTCGCTCGCCGACATATCGGGTGTCAGGATGCGGAACAGCGACAGAAGAATGGCGCTGGCGATGATGCCGATCCCGTAAGCGATCATGCTGTCGCGCAGGTCATCCCGCCAGCCGAACGTCTTTTCGAAGCCGATGCGGTGTGCGATGCCGACAAGCAGGGGGATGGCGACGACCAAAAGAAGAAGCAATCGCCCACGGTCGATGTAGAAGCCGAGTTCCCACATTTCCATTGTCATCTGCATGGGCAGGGCAAAGAGCAGGGCGCCGCCGATGCCACGGCCGATACCGACGACGAAGTCGGTCGGCCGGCCCTTCGGCGGTTCGCGGTCTGCCTCATGTCGTGACTGAGTTTGCACCTCAGAACCTGGCCCCATGGCCGTTTCCCCTTGCCCCGCAGGCGGCGCTGTCGTTTCACCGCCTGCCAATGCACGGCTTACGATCTGAAAAACCGCAAGCCGTACTCTGCTTCCCGAACAGTCTTCATTCGTCCCAGTCGGCAGGAATATTGCCGTCCGCAGCGGTCAGTGTCAGGCTGTTGCGAATTCCGCGCACGCCCGGTACCGCATAGACCACCTGTTCCACGACGCGGCGGTGGAGCGCTGTTTCGACGAAGCCTGTCAGATGCACGATACCCTCACTGACCTTGATATCCAGGCCTGCGGTCTCGACATCGCTATCGTCAAGTTTTTCGGCAATGGCCTCCTCGATGCTGTCGTCATCGATGTCTGCTTCCGTGCGGTCGCCGAGCGGATCCGTGCCGCGTGCTGTGTGAATGGCTGCATCGCCGCTGGTTTCGAAGCCCGGATTGCCGCTTTCATCAAAATTTGACGCGGTGTCACCATAGGATTGGTTTTGCACGGTCGTATCCGATCCGCTGACCGCGTCGGCATAGGGCCAGCCCTCGCTGAGATCGCGTTCTTCATAATCGCGGTAGTCTTCCTCGCGGCTGGTCGGTTTGGCGCTTTTGTCCTGCATGACGAAATCCTCACGATTGTTTGTTTGCGTAAAGCAGAAACGGTCGGCAGCGTCTTTGGTTCAATTGAATCTGCATTGGTCGTCGCCTCAAAATGGCGAGTTGAACAACGAAAATGGCGAAGCAACTTGCGTTGCTTCGCCATCCCAAGACATGCTGTCAGATTCCGATTACGGTGTAGCTGGCGTGGTGGTGCCGTTGTTCGGCGTAGCGCCATCGGTCTGCGGCTGAGTTTCGCCGGTTGCCGGGGTCTCTGTTGCCGGGGCCTGCTGCGTCGTGTCCGGAACCACCGGCGTCGCGTCCGGGGTCGGCGTTACAGCCTTGTCCGGTGTCGTCGTCGTGTCGGCCGGCGGTGTCGTGGTCTGCTCGGTCGTTGCGGGCTGTGTCGCCGTGTCCGAGGTGTCGGTGCCGGATGGCAACCAGACGAGCAGCGCAAGCACGAGGCCGGCCAGCAGAACGATCAGGACCGGCCAGCTGCCGAAGCTGCGACGGTTGTCGACAGTCGTGGTGTATTCATTGCGCGGCTGCTGTGCTGCCAGCGGATCGACACGCGATGTCGTTACCGGCTCACCGGGAAAATTGACGGGATCACCTGGGCGACTTCCCTTGGGGTCAAGATGTTGGTTCATGGCTTTCACATCCTTTGAACTTTGAAGAGCGTTTGATGTGCCCGCACGTTTTGAAGGCAACTGCTGAACAAACGCACACATCCGAGAAAGGTTCCGGAACATGCGCACGCCATCAAGGGTTCAAGGCTAGCAAAGGGCCAGGGCGCGCCTCCGAACAGTCTCGGGATAAGGGGAAAGAACGCCGGATCAGCCGGCCGGCAGGTCGGCAATCTCGCCGAATTGTATCAGCAGGCGCGGGCTGCTCATGTCTCCGGTCTCCTCGTCAACCTGGACCGCATAGGCGGCCACGCCCGGAAAACGGGGCGCCATTGCCGTTGCGATCTTTTCAGCGCTGGCTGCGCTGCTGGCCTGCCGCATCTCGCCCGGGGCCACGCCGCCACGCACCTTGCGATAGGGCAAGACGATGAATTTTTCCGCAGCCATGATTGTCTCTTTTCGTTGATTGTCGGCCACCGGTGCAGCGGCCGCGCCGGTTCGGCCAAGTGATTCGTTTGCGCTGAAGCGCGCGGTGCTGCCGAATTCCCCAT
>Ga0307513_10002547_pt1 | contig 25196 bp, 21 predicted proteins | sample 15_EM_MG_FD_202174 | JGI IMG/M metagenome (GOLD analysis project Ga0307513, IMG submission 202174) | Populus trichocarpa ectomycorrhiza microbial communities from riparian zone in the Pacific Northwest, United States - 15_EM | ecosystem: Host-associated > Plants > Roots > Unclassified | place...
GGTCCGCGACACCCTGGCCGACCACCATGGCGCCGCCGGCGACCTCGGTGATAGCTCGTTCGATCTCCGTGCGATCGGCGCCCTTGAGCAGGTAGCCCGATGCTCCGGCACGCAGGGCAGCGGTGATCGCCTCGTCGCCGTCGAGCATGGTCAATGCCAGCACCGCCGTACGTGGGCTGGATGTCCGTAGCGTCCGCGTGGCGTCGACGCCGTTGAGGCGTGGCATCTGCAGGTCCATGAGGACGACATCGGGATCGAGGGCGCTGGTCTGGCGCACCGCCTCCTCGCCGTCGGCCGCCTCGCCCACGACGTCGATTCCGGGCATCCCGCGGATGGCGCTGCGCAGACCCTCCCGGTACAGGGGGTGATCGTCGACGATGAGCACGCGGATGGTCATCGGCGCTCCAACGACAGCCGGGCCTTGATCATGGTGCCCGGGCCGGGGCCGTGCTCGAGCTGGCCGCCGACCTCCTCGACGCGTCGTCGCACCGACTCCAGACCGACGCCGGCGACGGCGTCGGGACCGATCCCGCACCCGTCGTCGGAGACCTGCACCCACAGATCGGTCCCGCGCCGGCCGGCGGCCACCAGCACCCGGGAGGCGCCCGAGTGCCGGCAGGCGTTGGTCACCAGCTCTGCCACCACCAGATACGCGGCCACCTCCACCGCTGCGGGCACCTCGCCCAGTGCTCCCACGTCGACGTCGACCGGCCGCTCGGGACCGGACGAGCGGGCCCCGAGCTCCCGCAGCGCGCCGACGAGCCCGAGCTCGTCCAACATCGCCGGGCGCAGGTTCCGGGTGACCGCCCGCACCTCGAGGACGGTCTCGCGAAGCTGCTCGCCGAGGCGCCGCAGCAGAGCCCGTCCCTCGTCGACGTCCTCGCCCATGAGGTGGTTGGCCGCCTCGGCCTGCAGGCAGGCTGCGGCAAGCGCCGTCCCGACCCCGTCGTGCAGCTCACGGCGCAGCCGACGGCGTTCCTCCTCCCGCGCGGCGATGACGCGCTCCCGCTCGCGCTGCAACTCGCCCGTCAACAACACGCCGTGGACGGCCACGGCGGCCTGGGCGGCGATGTCCTCGAGCGCGCGCCGCTCGGACCGGGTCAGTCCGCCGTGAGCGGGGGCCGCCCACAGCGTGCCCACCAGCCGGCCGGCGTGCCGGAGCGGCAGCTCGACCGGATCCAGGACGGGCGAGCCGAACGAGAACGACCGCCCGTCGGCCATCCCCAGCGACAGGTACCGCAGCTGCAGCGCCCGCACCACGCCGGCGAGGATCTCGGGCAGTACGACTCCGGTCACCTGGTCCGGCGCGACCGCGGAGCCCAGCCGTTGGCTGAGCAGGCTGGTCGTCACGTACGGATCTTCGGGTTGGCCGTAGACGATCCGGTTCACCACCCGACGCAGCAGGTGGTGCAGCGGGAGCACGAGCATGGCGACCACGGCTGTCGCCACGATGGGTGCCCCTGTACTTGCGCCCACCACGCCACCGACGAGGCCGACCACGCCCGCATAGGCGGCGGCCACCGCCGCGGTCAGACCGCCGTAGACCAGCGATCGGCGGATGATCAGCTGGAGGTCCCACAGCGGGTGCCGGGCCAACGCGACCATGCAGCACGCCGGCAGGATCGCGACCCCGACGGCACCGACGTACTGCATGATCTCGGCCTGGATCGCGACCACGACGAACACGCCGCTCAGGACGGCTCCGTACAGCACCCACCCGGTCGCTCGACGCTCGTCGGGATCGGCACGGCGCCATCGCGTCACCAGCGCAGACAGGGCGAGCCCGGCGCTCGTCAGGAGGAGCACGCCGCTCACCACGTCGACGACAGCGGCGGTGGCAGCCGGTACGAGTACCGGGTTCGATCCGAACGCCGCGTCGAGGGCAGGCCCGTCGAGCTCCGTGTAGGGCGTGATGGCCCACGTGAATGCGGCGACGGCAATGGTCAGGCAGGTCACGGCGACGGCCGGTCGCCACCGCCGCGAGGGCAGCGCCCCGTCGGGCAGCACGAGCGGAACGAGCAGGAACAGGGAGAGGAAGCCGGGGACCCAGACCCAGCTGCTCATCCAGAACACCCAGCGCTCCAACGGGAGCTGCGCCCCGACCTGCAGGCCGTGCACGCCGTATTCACGGCACAACAGGGCCAGGGCCTGGGTCGCCGCCGCCACCAGGAACAGTGGACCGAGCGCACCTGCGGTTCTGCGGGCGATGAGCCACCCGCCGAGCGCGCCGTACGCGACGACCGCCGCGACCTGCATAGGCCAGAAGGACGGGCCGTCGTCGGCAGGAGCACCGGCGGCGACGTTCAGGGCGAGCAGGACGCAGCCAACCACGCAGATGCCGACGACGACCAGGACGGCAGCGACCCCCACGACGGCTCGCGGAAGGGGCCGCCCCGGCACGGCGGCCCGGGGCGCAGCTGCGGTCATCCGCTCATCCTCGTGGGCTGCGCGCCGTACGTCACGGGACGACATGTCCCGGAAAGGTCGGGACCAGCTGCTCAAGCGCCCGAGACAGCCGGACCTGCACAGTGACGGCGCCTGTTCACGTCGACCGCGTAGGAGCCCACATGACCAGTTCCAGTGCGCCGGCCCCGAGCTCGGTCCGCCACCGCCCACCCGTCCCCGTCATCGCCGCCACAGTGATCATCGGGGTGCGAATGGCGTTCGGCACTTTCGGCCTCATCTACTTCGGCCTGTTCGTCTCGGCCGACGTCTACCCCGCCGTCGGTAGCCCCTCGGCGGTCGCCTTCACCGCGGCCGGGCTCCTCGTCACGATCACCGGGCTGGCGAGCCTGCCCGGATTGTGGCGTGGACGCCGCACCCCGTGGCACTTCCTGACCTGCACATTGTCCGCGATGTTCCTGTTCGGTTGCTACAAGATCTTCGTGGAGGGCGAGATCGACTCGGTCGTGTTCCTCGCTGTCGACCTGCTGAGCGCAGCACTGCTCCTGCTTCCTGCCACCCGCCGCCACGTCTCGGCTTGAGGAGTTCGTCATGCATGTGTCCGTGTTCGAGTACGGCGTCGTCGGAATCTCCGCGGCGGGCTGGGCCGCCGCCTGTGTCGAGCTGGCGCCCGCGTTCGCGCAGGTCCCCGGCCTGGTGAGCAAGGTGTGGCTGACCGGGGCCGACGGCCGGTACGGAGGCGTCTACGTGTGGACGGACGAGGCGGCCTTCCGCGATTTCCTCGGCAGTGACCTCGGCGCCGCGCTCGCCGCACACGCCAATATCGACGGGCTCACGATGCGCGACTGGGCTGTCGACGAGCAGCCGACCTCAGTGACCCGTGGGATCCCGCACGTTCGTATCGGTCACGCCTGAGAGGTCTGCGACTCCTCCGAGGCGTGGGCGATGTGCCGCAACTGGCGCCAGATCACCACCACGAACACCGCGGAACCGGCGAAGGCGTACCAGAGCACGGCCACGACGCCGTAGTGCTGCGCGATGAACCCGCCGACCGTCGACCCCACCACCAGCCCGCCGAACACACCGATCAGGTTCACGCTGCCCACCCGGCCGCGCAGCGCGTCGGGCACCGCGAGCTGGCGGACCGTCGCGGCTGTCGTGGCCCACACCGACTCGTGCACGCCGAACACGAAGAAGATCGCCAAGGCGATCACCGGCACCGTCGTCAGGGCCAGCGCAGCATGCGTGCAGGTCTCGATGATCAACCCGATGCGCATGAGGTTGCCCAGCGAAACCCGTCGGGAGATCCATCCGTACACGGCGCTGCCGAGCAGCCCGCCGATGCCGATCGTGGTCGTGAGCAGCCCGTACCCGACTGGCCCGAGACCCAGCCGCTCGGTCGCGTAGACGACCAGGAGGGCGAAGGTGGCGCCGAAGGCCAGGTTGAAGATGAAGACGGTCAGCACGAGCGTGCGGACCGCCGGATGCCGGAACGTCCAGCGCACCCCCTCGGCGATCTCCCGACGTACCCCCGTGCGTTCGGGCGGCGTGCCGGAGCGGGGGAGGGCGATCCGCGACACCAGCACCGCGGCTGCTCCGAGCAGCACGATCTGGGTGGCGAACGGCCACGCCGCCCCGGCGAGGAACAGGGCGGCGCCCACCGGTGGCCCGGTCAGCTGGTTGAGCGTGATGTTGCCCGCCATCAACCGCGCGTTGCCGATCGGGAGATCGTCGCGGGCGACGATGGCCGGCAGGAGGGTCGCGGTCGCGTTGTCGGCGAACACCTCGGCCGTGCCCAGCAGGAACAGCAGCACCAGCACCAGCGGGACCGACAGCGTGCCGGTGGCGATCGCCAGCACCAGGATCCCGAGGATCGCGCAGCGCAGCACGTCGACGGCGATCACCAGCCGGATCCGGTCCACCCGATCGGTGACCACCCCCGCCACCAGGCCCAGCAGCAGGGGCGGCAGCCACTGCAGGGTGGCGCCGAGCGCGATGAGCTGCGGGGAGTCGGTGAGAGATGCGACCAGCAACGGGCCGGCGGCCAGCACGATCCCGTCGCCGAGGTTCGACACCCACGTCGAACCGATGAGATGGCGGAACTCCCGGCCCATTCGCTTCGGCGCGACAACATCGCCCAGCCGTGCCGCCGCCCCCATTGCCTCGACGCTAGTGCGGGGGAGCGGGGCGACGCACCCGACTATCGTCAGGCCCGTGCGGAGCGACGCGGAGCGGTGGGACGCCCGGCACGCGCAGGCCGACGATGTCGGGCCACTGCCGCCGGATCTGCTCCGCGGGCGAGTCGAGCTGCTGCCGGCCGGCGGACGGGCCTTGGACGTCGCCTGCGGGCGGGGAGCGGTGGCGCTCTGGTTGGCCACCCGCGGGTTCACCGTCGACGCCGTGGACATCTCAGCGGTGGGCCTCGCAACGGCGCACGGTGCCGGGATACGCGCGGTGGAGCACGATCTCGACGACGGCCTGCCGCCGTCCTGCCGTGGCCCCTACGACGTCGTCGTCTGCCAGCGCTTCCGCGATCCGCGCCTTTACCCGCAGCTCGCCGCCACACTGGCACCCGGCGGGCTGCTGGTGATCAGCGTGCTCTCCGAGGTCGACGAGGGTCCCGGGCCGTTCCGCGCCCCGCCCGGCGAGCTGCGCGCCGCGTTCGCGGAGCTGGACGTGCTCGTCGACGTCGAACGCGACGGCGAGGCCGGGCTAGTGGCCCGCTCAGCTGCCTTGGGCGGGCGCTGACTCGCGGCTGGCCACGAGCGCCGCGATCCCCGTCGTGATCGGTACCGACGCCACCAGGCCGATGCTGCCGACCAGCGTGCGGACGATCTCCGTGGCCACGTCCTGCTGCGTGGCGATCGTGCCCAACGGCTGGCCCGACAGCGTGAACAGCAGCATCAGCGGCAACGACGCGCCGGCGTAGGCCAGCACGAGGGTGTTCACGGCCGACGAGACGTGGTCGCGGCCGATCCGCATGGCCGCGGTGAACAACCCGCGCGCCCCCAGTTCCGGATTCGCGGCGTGCAGCTCCCACACCGCGCTGGTCTGGGTCACGGTCACGTCGTCGAGCACACCGAGCGCACCGATCACCACGCCGGCCAGCAGCAGCCCCCGCGCGTCGACGCCGGTGTTGAGGGAGGCGATCAGGTTCTTCGTCTGGTCGTCCAGACCGGTCAGCCGGGCGGTCGCCGAGAACAGCGCGGAGAGCCCGCCGATGAGCGCCAGGGAGAACAGGGTGCCCAGCACGGCCGTCGAGGTACGGGCGGAGAGCCCATGGGTCAGGTAGAGGACCAGGAACATGATCAGTCCGGAACCGACGATGGCGACCGCCAGCGGATCCCGACCCGCCAGGATCGCCGGCAGGACGAACTGCAGCAGCACCACGAAGCTCAGCCCGAGCGCCACCAGTGCGGCCAGCCCCCGCCAGCGCCCCAACACCAGCACCGCGGCAGCGAACAGCGCGGCCAGCCACCACAGCGGAGCCGACCGCTGGAAGTCCGCCACCCGATAGGCGCCGGGATCGGTCGGATCGGCGCCCGACCAGCCCAGCACGACCTCGTCGCCGACGGCGAACCGGGGAGTGCCCGGCTCGATCGGAACCACCTGGGTGGTGTCCTGGCCCGGCAACGGGCCGTCCGACATCCGGATCACCAGACCGGCACAGGCGGCGTCGCCGCTACCCGGGGCACAGTCGGCCGTCTGCGCGGACGTGACCGTGCCGCGCACCGGCTGCTCGGCACCCACCGGTGGGGCCGGAGCAGCACCCCTCGGCCACAGCAGCACCAACCCCACGAGGGTGGCCAGCGCACATGGCACGAGGAACGCCGCGATGGCGATCCGCACCCGCTGCCCGACCGGGGTGGCCGGGCCGTGCCCATGGCCATGCCCGTGGCCGGCGTCAGGTTCCCGCGCGTTGCCGTGGCGCGCCGGAGCCGGCTCGTCGGCCGGCCGGCGCCGCCGTGGCGCACTACCTCGCCGTGGCTCGTCCCCGGCATCCAGCGAGCTTCCGTCGAGCGGTAGCCCGGCTCTGCCAACGCTCCTGTCGCCGTTGCGGTCGCGGCCGTGCCGGGATCTGCGGCCGCCCGAGCCCTCCTCGTCGAGGCTCTCGGGCGCAGGCCCGCGGGACCGCTCGTCGGGATCGGCGCGACGTCGACGCCGAGGCATCGACTCGCGGTCGTCGAGACCGCCGGGATCGGCTGCTGGACGCCGGTGGGTCGACCGTTGCTCCTGCCGCAGCTCCGACCGCTCCTCCGGCCCCCGGGCGTCCTCGGCAGGTGCACGGCGCCGGCGGGGCCGGTCTACGGAATCGTCCCGGTCGGGTCGGCGCGGCGGCGCATCGGCGCGCGACCTGCGGATGGGGGGTTCTCCGGTCGCCCGATCCGGAGATGTGCCGCCGTCGCGGCGCCGCCGGGGCCCACCTTCCGCCACGCCCTCGGTGCGATGCTCGCCGGAAGCGCTCCCGTCGTTCGCGTCCGGTGCCTCGCGACGCCGCCGGATCGGTCGGCTGCTCTCGGCGCCGTCGTCGGCGCCGTGCTGCTCCCGTGCGGCCCGGCGCGAACGGGCCGGATCGTGCCGGAACGGCCCGGTACCGCCCGGGGCCCGATCGGACCCGGGCCCGGATGCCCCGTCCGTCTCGGGCCCGCGCACGGCCCCATCCTCTCAACCGTGCCTGGGTGGGGGAGCGGGCGGAGGGTCGTCCGTACGGGTGGCAGCCGCCGGGCGGCCACCCGTACGGCCACGAAGGGGGTCAGGATGCTCGAGGACGTCACCCCGAGAGGGTGGCACCCGGGCCCGACAGTCTTGCCATGAGTTCGAACGTGTGTTCGAATATGGCCATGCGATGGAGTGGCCAGCAGGTCCTGGACGACGGGGTGGGTGCCGAGCCCACCCTCCCCGGTCTGCGTGGGCTCCTGCGCACCGTGCGCCCGCCCGAGTTCGCGGGCATCACGTTCCATGAGGTGGAGGCCCGTTCGGCGCTGAACCGGGTGCCCGGGCCGTCGCGGATGCCGTTCACGTGGACGGTCAATCCGTACCGCGGGTGCTCGCACGCCTGTGTCTACTGCCTTGCCGGGCCCACCCGGATCCTGCTGCCCGACGGGAGCGTGCGGCCCATCGCGGAGCTGCGGGTGGGCGATGTCGTGCTGGGCACCGAGCCCGATCCCGAGCGGCCCGGCGCCCGCCGCTACGTGCCCACCCCCGTGCGCGCCCACTGGAGCACCCGCAAGCCCGCGTACACGGTGCGCCTGGCCGGCGGCACCACGCTGGTCACGAGTGGGGAGCACCGGTTTCTCACCGACCACGGTTGGCGCCACGTCGCCCCCGGCTGGTGCCGGTCCGGTCGGCGCCCGCACCTGCGGGTGGGCAGCCACATGCTCGGGCTGGGCCGGTTCCGCCGCGACGCGGCGACCGCCGGGTCGGCGCCCGGCGGGTCGGGCCATGTCCGCGCGTACCAGCGGGGCTACCTCTGCGGGCTCGTCCGATCCGACGGGCAGGCCGGATTCCCGAGCGATCGGCTCGCGCTGGAGGCGCTCGGGCGCGCCCACCACTACCTGGCCGCCGTCACCACGGCTCCCACGCGCGCGGTCGTCGCCGCGGGGATCGAACCGGGTCGGATGGTGCTCGTCGCCCCGGCCCGGCCGGCGGGGCGGCCCGCGCCGCACGAGATGGCGGCATGGCCGGCAGATCCCGACGAGGCGTGGTGCGCGGGGTTCCTGGCCGGCTGCATCGATGCCCGGGGCGTCGTCGCCGAGGGCGAGCTGCGCATCGAGCACGACGACGAGGAGGTGCTCGGTCGCATCGCCGGCGCGCTGCATCGGCTCGGGTTCGGGTTCGTCGTGGAGCTCGTCGCCGGGGTGCGCGCGGTCCGCCTCGCCGGCGGGGCACCGGCTCTGATGCGCCTGCTGCAGACCGTCGATCCGGCGGTGGGCGCGCAGCGCCGGCTCGGCGGGGCACCGGTCACCGCCGGCGGCCCCGGCGGTGGGGAGCTCGACGTCGTCGAGGTACGGGCCACCGGCACCCCGATCGCGATGTACGACATCACCACCGGCACCGGCGACTTCGTGGCCGAGGGCGTGATCAGCCACAACTGCTTCGCCCGCAACACACACACCTATCTCGATCTCGATGCCGGTGCCGATTTCGACAGCCAGATCGTCGTCAAGACCAACGTGGCGCGGGTACTCGAGCGGGAGCTGCGCGCCCCACGGTGGGAGCGCGAGCAGGTCGCGATGGGCACCAACACCGATCCCTACCAGCGGGCCGAGGGCCGCTACCGGCTGATGCCGGGCATCGTTCGAGCGCTGGCGCGCAGCGGCACCCCGTTGTCGATCCTGACGAAGGGCACCGTGCTGCAACGGGACCTGCCGGAGCTGGTGGCTGCCGCCGCGGACGTGCCGGTCGGGCTGGGTGTGTCGATCGCGCTGCTCGACCGCGATCTGCAGGCCCGGCTCGAACCCGGCACCCCGTCGCCGGAAGCCCGCCTCGACATGGTCCGCCGCATCACCGACGCGGGGCTGGAGTGCGGGGTGATGGTCGCGCCGGTGCTGCCGCTGCTCACCGACTCCGCGGAGGCACTCGACGCCGTGTTCGGGCGGATCGCGGCGGCGGGCGCCACCGGCGCCACCGTGCTGGCGCTGCATCTGCGCCGCGGCACTCGCGAGTGGTTCCTGCAGTGGCTGGAGCGAGAGCACCCCGAGCTGGTCGAGCCGTACGCCCAGCTGTACCGCCGCGGCGCGTACGTCGACCGCGAGTACCGCGACCGACTGGCGGCTCGGGTCCGGCCGCTCCTGCGTCGGCACGGGCTCGACCGGCGACGCAACCAGGTGCGGGAGGTGACGCCACCCGAACGAATCGCGCCCACGGTCGTGACCGGGGAGCAGCTGACCCTGCTCTGACCCGGACGTGGCCATGATCGGCCGGGCGATCGATCCGGATAGCGTTCCGTCCGTGATGCATCTGCGGGTCATCTGCCCGCCCGAACGCACCGAGGCGGTGTTGGCGGTCGTGCTCGTCGAGGTCGGGGCCACGCACGTCGTGACCTTCCGCGGTGCGGCCGTGCAACCGGTCGGTGACGTCGTCGAGGCCGACGTCACCCGGGAGGCCGTCGACGACGTGCTCGGTCGGCTGCGGGAGCTCAACGTCGACCGCGAGGGCGGCATCACGCTCGAGGCGATCGACACCACGCTGTCCGATGTTGCCGACCACGCGGTCGAGGCGGCACCCGGCGACCCGGCCGATGCGATCATCTGGGACGACCTGATCGCCCGCACGGGCGAGGAGTCGCGGCTCTCGGTCAGCTACCAGACGTTCCTCACGATCGCGTGCGTGTTGGCGGCGATCGGGGCGATCACCGACTCGCCGGTCACGGTCGTCGGCGCGATGGTCCTGGGCCCGGAGTTCGGCCCCTTGGCCGCCATCGCGGTCGGGCTGGTGCTGCGACGCGGCGACCTGGTCCGGCGGGGCGCGGCTGCCCTGTACGTGGGCTTCCCCGTCGCCATGGCGTTCACCGCCGGCGCGGCACTGTTGTTCACCGCCACCGGGCTGCTGAACGAGCGCACCCTGGAGTCGCTGCAGCAGGTCGAGTTCATTTACGAAGTAGGCCCGTTCTCCTTCATCGTGGCGTTGCTGGCCGGGGCGGCCGGGATGCTCGCGATGACGTCGGCGAAGTCGGCGTCGCTGGTCGGTGTGTTCATCTCGGTCACCACCGTGCCCGCAGCGGCGTTCGCCGCAGCGGCCGTGGTCGAGGGCAACTTCGCCCAGGCAGCCGGGTCGGCTTTGCAGCTGCTGGTGAACCTGGTGGGCATCGTGCTGGCCGCCGCACTGGTGCTGGTCGGCACCAAGAGATTCCGTGGGAGTCGGCCGATGCGCAGACTCCGATCGGGGTAGGGTCGCCTGCGATGCCTCGCGACCTCGCCGGTTTCCCGCGGCCCGTGCTGGCCGCACTGGCTGCGGCTGAACGTCTTCTCACCCGACGTGCCGGAGCGAAGGTGGTGCTGGCCGATCCGGAAGATCTCGGCGGCAGCGATCGCTCGGTGGTGGCCAGGGCCCGGGTGGCCCGCAATCCGTTCTCGCTGCCCCGCACGCTCGTCGTGAAGCACTACCTCGGCGACCCGGATCCGGAGCGACCCGACCCGTTCCACTACGAGGTGGCCAGCTGCCAGCTGTTCACCGCCCTGCCGGCAGATGCGCGCCCCAGCCCGGTGCTGATCGCCCACGACCAGCAGGCCCGCCTGCTGGTGCTGGAGGATCTGGGGCGCAGCTCGACGCTCGCCGACAAGCTGTTCGGACCCGATCCCGATTCCGCGAAGCGGTGCTTGCTGTCGTGGGCACGGGCGTTGGGTCGGATGCAGGCCGCCACCGCCGGTCGGGAGAACGACTTCGGTGCGTTGCTGCGGCGGCTGGGTGAGCGTGCATGGCGCGACCCGATGGCCGAGGACGCCCGGGTGGCATTCGCCGAGCTGCCCTCGATGCTCGACCAGGATCTCGGTGTCCAGGTGTCCGCAGCGGCTGTCGCGGAGGCGTACGAGACCGTGCGGCTGCTGGGCGGCACCCGGTTCCGGGCTTTCAGCCCCGCCGACACCTGCCCCGACAACAACCTGGTCACCAGCCGCGGCGTGCGGTTCGTCGACTTCGAGTGGGGTTGCTTCCGCGACGTCGCGCTCGATGCCGCGTACTTCCGGGTGCCGTTCCCCGGCTGCGAGGCGTCGTTCGCCCTGCCTGCCGGGTTGCCCGAGAGCATGCTGGAGGCCTGGCGCAACGAGATCGCGCCCGTGTGGCCCGATCTGGACGACCACGAGCGCCTCGAGACCCGCCTGCTCGACGCCCAGCTGCTGTGGGTGTGGCTGTGCACGTGGTGGCTGCTGCCCCGCATCCGGGTGCGCGACGTGCCCGTCGGCAGTGATGCCACCCGCTCGCCACGGATCAGCACCGCGCTGGCCCACTACTGGCGACAGGTTGCGCAGTCGTCCGCCGAGGTGCGCCCGGCATCGGCCGAGCTGGGCGCCTCGATCGCCGATGCGCTCGGCAAGCGGTTCCCCGACACCCCGGGTTCACTGCCCGTATTCCCGGCCTTCCGTTCGGTGGCCTGATCGGCGCCGCTCGGACCACCGAGCGTTCCCCCAGCGGCCCCCGACACGTCACGCACCGCACACCGTCGCGGAGTACTCGTCGGTGATGGTGAGCCCGTGACCTTGACCGTCTCGACCGCGGTTTCTCTCCCGGTCCCACCGCCCGTATCCGTACCAGAGTCCGCGGTGGCCATCCCGCCGCTGCACGCCCGGCCGGTCACCACGCTCGCGACACTGGGCGACTCGACGACGGTCGGCATCGGCGACCCGGCGGCCGGCGGTGGCTGGCGCGGCTTCCCGAAGCTGCTGCAGGCAGCGTTGGGCGCGTCGACACTGGTGAACCCGGCACGTCCCGGCGCCCGTATGCGCGCAGTGCTGCATGAGCAGGTCCCGCTCGTCGTCGCGGCGCGACCCCAGGTCGCGGTGGTGTTCGTCGGCATGAACGACACGCTGCGCTCGGACTTCGACCCGGCCGGGATGTCCGCGGACGGGGCGGCCGTGATCGGCGCGCTGCATGCGGTCGGCGCCCAGGTGCTGCTGGTGCGCTATCACGACCACACGCAGGTGTTCCACCTTCCGGCGCCGCTGCGGCGGGCGCTGCTGCGGCGCATCGCCCAGCTGAACGCGGTGATGGACGGGCTGGCGGTGGCCGACGGTGTGTCGTTGCTGGACGCTGCGGCTCTGCCGGGGGTCTACGACCGCACCGCGTGGGCGGTCGACCGGCTGCACCCGTCGGAGCTCGGGCACCGCATGCTGGCCGCGGGGTTCTCGACGCTGATCGCCGAGGTCGGGTTCGCGGTGCCGCACCCGGTCGGCCTGCAGTGCGCGGGCGGCCGGGAGATCACCGCCGCGCACCGGTTGGCGTGGCTCATCGTGAAGGGCATCCCGTGGCTGGTGAAGCGCGGGAGCGATCTCGGCCCGGTGATCGTGCAGGGCCTCATGGACGAGCTGGGTCGGTCCGGGTCGGGGTCAGGCAGCCGGGCGTAGCGCCGTGGGCGCCACTGGCGCGGACGGGCTGGCGACCGCGAGCATCGCCTCGATGCGCCACAGCTGCGCGCGGGTGCAGGTCGGGCAGATCCAGGTGATGCTGCCGTCGATCTCGTGCTGGCTGCTCCAGGCCAGGCCGGCAACGTCGGCCGGCGTGCGGGGAAGCGAGCACAGGGGGCATGAACCGTGAGATATCTCCATGCCTTCGAAGAGTGGCGGGCCCGCGTTGCCGCCCTGTGAACTGCCCGCGAAGACTGCGGTGCGTTGACGTCCGACTACCTGCCGTCAGAAGAGCAGCTCAGAGCGACCGCAGGAAGCGGTCGATCCGCACCAGCGCTTCCTCCAGCAACGGCAGTGCCGTGGCGTAGGAGCAGCGCACGTGGCCCTCGCCGGACGGTCCGAAGACGCTGCCCGGCACCACCGCGACGTGTTCGGCCTGCAGCAGCTTCTCGGCGAACGTCTCCGAATCCAGCCCGGACGAGCGGATCGAGGGGAAGGCGTAGAACGCCCCTTCGGGCTCCGGGCAGTCGAGCCCGGTCTCGCGCAGTCCCTTGACGAAGACCCGGCGGCGTCGGTCGTAGTCGGCCACCATCTCGACGACGTCGTCGTCGGCATGGGCGAGCGCCTCGACCGCCGCGATCTGGGAGACGTGCGGCGCGCACAGCATCGTGTACTGGTGCACGCGCACGCACAGCTCGGCGATCGCCTGCGGCGCGCAGATCCACCCGACCCGCCAGCCCGTCATGGCCTGGGCCTTCGAGAACCCGCCGAGCACCACGGTCCGCTCGCGGGCCCCGGGGATGACCCCGAGGCAGGTGTGGGTGCCGACGTAGGTGAGCCGGTCGTAGATCTCGTCGGAGATCAGGTAGAGATCGTGCTTCTCGGCGAGCCGGACGAGCGCCTCGAGGGCGGCCCGCGGCTGGACGGCACCGGTCGGGTTGGCGGGCGAACCGATCAGGATCGCCTTCGTGCGTGGGGTGATGGCGGCTTCGACAGCGGCGGCGTCGATCGCGAACCCGTCCTCCCAGCGCGTCGCGATACGAACCGGGGTCCCGCCGGCGAACGCCACGCACGGCTCGTAGGCCACGTAGCAGGGCTCCGGCACGATCACCTCGTCGCCGGCGTTGAGCAGCACGCGCAGGGCGAGATCGAGCCCCTCCGACACGCCCGTGGTGATCAGGCATTCGTCCTGCCACGAGTACTGCGCGCCGTAGCGGCGGTCGAGCTCGCCGCAGATCAGCTCGCGCAGCTGCGGCAGCCCGGCATTGGACGTGTAGGTGGTGTAGCCGTTCTCGAGCGCGTAGATGCCCGCTTCGCGGATCCGCCACGGCGTGACGAAGTCGGGCTCGCCGACGCCGAGGGAGATCACGTCGTCCATCTCGGCAGCGATGTCGAAGAACCGCCGGATGCCCGACGGTGGACAGTTGGCGATGACGTCGTTGAGCGGCCGCATCAGGGGGTCACCGGCAGCCGATGATCGGGCTGGACGACGGTGAACGCGTCGCCGTCGCGCTTGTAGGTGCGCAGCACGAAGTGGGTGGCCGTGGAACGGACGCGGTCGATCGTGGACAGCTTCTGAGACACGAAGTCCGACACCGATCGGATGCTGCGACCGGTGACGGTGGCCCGCAGGTCCTGCGTGCCCGACACCAGGTAGACGCTGCGCACCTCGTCGAAGCGGGCGATGCGCTCGGCGACGTCGTCGAACCCGACACCGCGCGCCGGGGTCAGCGAGACGTCGATGAACGCCGTGACCTCTTCGCTGGTGGGGTCGTCGTCGACCTTGTCCCAGTCGATGACCGCCCGGTAGCGCCGGATCGCCCCGGATGCCTCCCAGGCTGCGATCGCCTCCCGTACCTCCTCGACCTGCAGGCCGAGCATCGTCGCGATGGTGTCGGGGGAGAGCTGGGCGTCGCGCTCCAGTAGTTCGAGGATCTGCCGCACGGGCCCGACCCTACGTCGCCACGATGGACACGACGGAGGCGAGCCGCCGCACTGCTTCCCGGATCACATCCGGCGGGTAGGAGGCGTAGCAGCAGCGGGCGTCGGCGGTGCGCGGACCGGCAACGGCGAACGCGCTGCCGGGCACGAATCCGACGCCGGCCTCCAGCGCCCGGGACAGCAGCGCTGAGGTGTCGGTGCCCGCGGGGAAGGTGAGCCAGCAGAACATCCCGCCGGTCGGGGTCGAGCACTCGACACCCGGCAGAAGTTCGGCCACCGCGGCTGTGAAGGCGTCGGCCCGTTCGGCCGTGACGGCCCGGACGTGCCGGAGGTGCCCGTCGAACCACGTCGTGTCGGAGAGCAGTTCGGCGGTGATCGCCTGCGTCAGCGACGACGTGCAGAGATCCGTGAGCTGCTTGAGCCGCTCCACGGCTGCGCACACGGCCGGCGGGCCGCTGAGCCAGCCGACGCGCAGCGCCGGAGCCAGCACCTTCGATGCCGAGCCGAGCCGCACCACCTGCTCCCCGTGCGCGGCGACGGGCAGCGGCGGTGTCCCGTCGAAGGCGAGCAGCCCGTACGGGTCGTCCTCGACGACGAGGAAGCCGTAGCGGTCGGCGAGGGCGGCCAACTCGCGGCGCCGGTGCTGGACGAGGGTCACCCCGCGCGGATTGTGGAAGCTCGACACGGTGTGCACCAGCCGCGGTCGCAGGCCGGCCGCCAGCCGCTCGGCCAGCACGTCGACCCGCATGCCCTCGCCGTCGAGCGGGACGGGATGCAGCTCGGCGCCGGCGGCCTGGAACACCTGCAACGCGCCGACGTAGGCAGGGTCCTCCACGACGACCGGATCGCCGGGATCGAGCAACGCGCGGGCCAGCAGATCCAGCGCCTGCTGCGAACCGGTCGTGACCACGACCTGATCAGGCGCGATCGGCCGCGCGCAGCGTTCGGACTCATGGGCCGCCAGCACCGCACGCAGGTGGGCGGTGCCGGTGGTGGCGCTGTACTGGGCGTTCGCCGGATCGAGGAGCGCCTGCGCGGCGGCCGCGGCGATCCGCTCACGCGGCATGAGATCGGCAGCGGGCAGGCCGCCGGCGAGGCTGAGCACGTCGGGGCGGGCGGTGAGTGTGAGCAGGTCGCGGATGGCAGAGCCGCGGACGGCCTGCAGACGCGTGGAGAACGTGGTCATGAGGGCACCTGTCGTCAGGACGGGATGGGCACGTCCTGGGTCGGCAGGGCGGAAGCGGTCCGGGGTGTCGGACATTGTCGATGGTGCCGTACGGCTCCCGGCAAGTGATACCGAGTTCCCGCAAAATGGGATCAGCGGCGGGCGAGCGCATCCAGGTCGAGCTCGACTGCATGGCCGGCCACATCGAGCACGGTTCGACCGGACGCCTCGGTCGAGAGCTCGTACGCGCCGTCGACCAGCGCGTTCGCGAGCAACGTGGTCGGTTCGGCGATGTCGACGATCCAGTACTGCGGGATGCCGGCCTCGGCGTACTCCGCGAATTTCAGGACCCGGTCGACGCGACGTGTGCCGTCGGAGAGGATCTCGACGACGAGCACCAGATCGGTCGGCGCCAACCGATGCGTGTCGGGTTTCGTTGCCGCGGCGTGGGCAACGACGACGTCCGGGATCCGCACGGTCGGCGGCTCGTCGCCGAGTCCGACCGACATCCGGTGAATCGCGATGAGCGCATCCGGCAGCTGCGCGTCCAACGCGACGCAGACGTCCATGACCGCACGTTGATGGTGCGCCGGCAGCGACGCCGTGATCGTGAGCTGGCCCTCGACGAGCTCGAGGCGCGGCCAGTCCGTCTCGGGCAGCGCATCCCACTCGTCGAGGGTGATCAGGTCGGCGGGCCAGGGGAACCGCAGGAACGCCGAATCCACCGCCGAATCGTGGCACGGGCGCAGCGTGGCAGGCTGGGCGGCGTGAGCGACGGCCTGTTCGACATCGACGAGGCACCGGCCACCCCGGTGGCGACCGCCGGTGCGGGTTCGCCGCTGGCGGCGCGCATGCGGCCGCGGACGCTCGACGAGGTCGTGGGCCAGCCGCACCTGCTGCGCCCCGGCGCCCCGCTGCGCCGGCTCGTCGAGGGTGGCACGGCGGCATCGGTGTTGCTCTACGGCCCGCCCGGCACCGGGAAGACGACGATCGCGCAGCTCGTCGCCGGCGAGGGCCGGCACTTCGTCGCACTGTCGGCGTTGTCGTCGGGCGTGAAGGACCTGCGCGCCGTCATCGACGACGCGCGCCGCCGCCGCGACCGGTCGGGCCAGGTCACGGTCCTGTTCATCGACGAGGTGCACCGCTTCTCGAAGACCCAGCAGGACGCCCTCCTGGGCGCGGTCGAGGACCGGGTGGTGCTGCTCGTCGGCGCGACCACGGAGAACCCGTCGTTCTCGGTGGTGTCGGCGTTGCTGTCGCGCTCGCTGATCCTGCAGCTGCAGGCCCTGACGACCGACGACCTGCGCGCGCTGCTGCGCCGCGCGGTGACCGACGAGCGTGGTCTGGGTGGCTCGGTGGAGCTCGCCGAGGACGCCGAGGACGCGCTGATCCGCCTCGCCGCGGGCGACGCCCGGCGGGCCCTGACCGCGCTGGAGGTCGCAGCGGACGGCGTCACCGGCACCGGCGACACGGTCATCGACGTCGAGGCCGTCGAGCGTGCGGTCACCGAGGTGGCCGTGCGCTACGACCGGCAGGGCGACCAGCACTACGACGTGATCAGCGCGTTCATCAAGTCGATCCGCGGCTCCGATCCCGACGCCGCGATGCACTACCTCGCTCGGATGCTGGTGGCGGGGGAGGACCCGCGGTTCGTCGCGCGCCGGTTGATGGTGCACGCGAGCGAGGACATCGGGCTCGCCGATCCGACGGCGCTGCAGGCTGCGACGGCGGCGGCGCAAGTCGTGCAGCTCGTCGGGATGCCCGAGTGCCGGCTCGCGCTGGCGCAGGCCACGCTGCACCTGGCCACCGCACCGAAGTCGCCCGCCGTGATCACCGCGATCGACGCCGCGATGTCCGACGTGCGCGGCGGGGAGGTCGGCGCGGTGCCACCGCCACTGCGCGACGGGCACTACGCCGGGGCGGAGAAGCTCGGCAACGCCATCGGCTACCGGAACCCGCAGAAGGATCCGGCGGGGGTCATCGCCCAGCAGTACCCGCCGGACGAGCTGGTGGGCCGGGACTACTACGAGCCCACCAACCACGGCGCCGAGCGCACGCTGGCCGAGCGACTGCCGAAGCTGCGCCGGGCGGTGCGCGGCGACTGATCACGGTGTCCCGGTTCCGGGACACTCCCGCCGGCACCGGTCGGCGATCCGCACTGGACCGTCCGGTTTTGCGACAGTCACGCCCTGCGACCCGTCCTAGCGTCACGTGAGCCACGCCACTGCGAGAAGGGCTCACGATGAAGGCACTTGTGTACCACGGTCCAGGCGCGAAGTCCTGGGAGGACGTCCCCGACGCGGTCGTGCAGGAACCCACCGACGTCGTCGTCCGCGTCGACACGACCACCATCTGCGGCACCGACCTGCACATCCTCCAGGGCGACGTCGCGGCGGTGACCGACGGCCGGATCCTGGGCCACGAGGCCGTCGGCACGGTCACCGCGATCGGCGACGCGGTGAAGGGCTTCGCCGTCGGCGACCGGGTGCTGGTGCCCGCGATCACCAAGTGCGGCCGGTGCGAGTACTGCCAGCGCGGCATGCCGTCGCACTGCCAGACCGTCGGCGGTATCGGCTGGATCTTCGGCCACCTGATCGACGGCACGCAGGCCGAGCTGGTCCGCGTCCCGTACGCCGACACCTCGCTCTACCTGGTGCCCGACTCCGTCACCAACGAGCAGGCGATCTTCCTCGCCGACTCGCTGCCGACCGGGTACGAGGTCGGCGTGCTGGCCGGCGGGGTGAAGCCGGGTGACACCGTGGCCGTCGTCGGGGCCGGGGCGGTGGGGCTCTCCGCGATCCTCACGACCGGCCTGTGGGGAGCGTCGAAGGTCATCGCGGTCGACTCCAACAAGTTCCGCCTGGAGAAGGCGCTCGACTTCGGCGCCACCGACGCGGTCGAGGTCGGACCGGGCACGGTCGCCGACGTCATCGCGCTGACCGACGGGCTCGGCGTCGACGTCTCGATCGAGGCCGTCGGGTACCCGGAAACGCTGCTGACCGCCGCGTCGCTGGTCCGACCCGGCGGCACGATCGCCAACATCGGTGTGCACGGCACGCCCGTCGAGCTGCCGATGCAGGACATGTGGATCCAGAACGTGACCCTCACGATGGGCCTGGTCGACACGGTGTCGATCCCGACGCTGCTGAAGATGGTCGGCAGCGGCCGGATCCCCGCGGAGAAGATGGGCACCCACACGTTCACGTTCGACCAGATGGACGAGGCCTACGACGTGTTCAAGAACGCCGCGGCAAACTCCGCCCTCAAGGTGATCATCAACCCCAGCTGACCCCACCCACCCCTCCGTCGAGAACGAACTTGTGGTGATCAACAAGCCCTGTTGATCACGACAACTTCGTTCTCGACGGAACAGGCGGGCACTACAGGCGGGCTCAGGCGATGTAGCTGATCCCGAACGCGTCGATCTTGCGGTACAGCGAGGAGCGGGCGATGCCCAGCATCGCCGCGGCCTTGTAGCGGTTGCCGCGCGACTCGTAGAGCGCCTGGATGATCGCGTCGCACTGCGCCGACTCGAGCATCGAGAGCCGCCGGGTCCTGCCCGTGAAGCACAGGGTGGGCAGGTCCGGCGGCTGGATCTCGCCGACCGGCTTCCGGGCCACGACGAAGCGCAGCACGTCCTCCAGCTCGGCGATGTTGCCCGGCCACGCGTAGCTCTCCAGCACCCGGATCACCTGCAGCGACAGCCGCAGCGAGCGGCCGCCGCCGATCCGGCGCAGCACGGCCAGTGCGATGTCGCCGATCTCGTCCGCGCGGTAGCGCAGCGCCGGCACCCGCGTGACCTCGTGGAAGTGCCGCAACAACAGCCCGTACGGACGGGTCGCGTCGACGGCCGGTGTGTCGACGCAGCCGACGACGAGCGGCCCGTCCGGCAACGCGACGAGCGGGCGCAGTGCCTCGTCGAGCCGCCGGGCGCCGACCGGCCCGAGCTCGTTCATCGCCCGCAGCAGGACGAGGTGCGGGCGGCCGTCGTGGTGGGGGAGCAGGTCGGGTTGGCGTGCGCCGGGGCCGGCGGGCTCGCTGCCGAAGCTCGATCCGTCGACGACGGCGACGTGGCCGGCCGGGTAGGCCTTGCGGAAGCGGTCGACGAGCAGGGTCCGCTTGCCGACGCCCGGCTCGCCGATGAGCAGGTGGTTGCGGCCCTGCCGCACGCTCGCCGCGACCTCGGAACGAGCCCGCAGGTACGGCGAGAGCAGCTCCCGGTTGGCCCGGATACGGGCCTCGGCGTGCTCGCGGCTGCCACCTCCGCGCAGGTCACGGGCGTAGTCGCGACGGGCCAGCGGTGCGACGTGGCTGCCCTGGCGGCGCACCGACTCCGGTGGTGCCAGCTCGCGGGCCGCACCGGCCGGTGCACCGCTCAGCACGCAGCCGACCAGCGCTCCGGCGAGCGTCACGGGCTCGACGACGACCTCGGCGCACGTGCCGGACGGGAGATCGACGTGCGCGGCCCCGAAGTCGGCGAGCGCGAGCCGGGCCAGCGCCACGTCGGTGAGGGTCCGCTGGTCGGCGGCGTCGAGGCGCCGGCAGGGGCCGTTGGTGACGACGGTGTCGCCGTCGGCGGCGAGCACCCACTCGCCGGTTGCACTCGCGACCCGGTCGAGCAGTGCCACCGAGATGCGGTGCAGGTCGCCGGCGATCCGTTCGGCGATGCGTTCGGCCAGCAGCGTGGCGACGGTCAGCTGCAGGTCCGAGCCCGCTCCCGCGTGGTCCACGACCACGACCGCACCGGACGGCTCCCCGTCCGGACCGGCGAAGGGAGCTGCCGCGGTGGCGAGGCAGCCGAGCTGGGCGTGGTAGTGCTCCGGCCCGGTGACCGCCACCGGCGTTCCCTCGTGCAGCGCCACCGCGGCGGCCGTGGTGCCGACCGCACGTTCCCCGTAGCCGTAGCCGGGCACCAGCAGGAGGCCGTCCAGCAGCGAGGCCAGCGTGCGGTCACCGTCGCGGCGGACGCGCACCACCCCGGAGGCGTCGACCAGCACCAGCGAGCCGGATCCGACGTCGGTCGCCGCGAACACCTCGTCGGCGCAGCGGGTGCTCACCGGGACCGCCGCGGGATGGCCGAGGAACCGCGCACTGACGCGATCCGGGTCGACGTCGTGGTCGTGCGACCGCTCCCAGGAGGCGAGCACGCACGGGCGGACGGTGCCGGCCGGCACGGCGATCCGGCCCGTCGTGAGGAATGAGCGGCGGGCAGCCTCGATCTCGAGGGCCCGCGTCGCCATCGTCGCAGCGTAGGCGCGGCCGGGTCACCACGACGTCTCGTGTTGCGACGGCCGCGCCGAGGTGCCCGGGGGCGTGTGATCGGATGGGTGGGTGACCGCCACCTCCCACGATGTCGTCAACCCGGCCACCGAGGCCGTCGTGACCTCCGTCCCGCTGACGTCGGTCGAGGAGACCGATGCGGCGATCGCCCGGGCCGGCGCGGCCTTCCCCGCCTGGCGCGACGTGGCGCCGGGGGATCGGGCCCGGTTGCTGCGCCGATTCGCCGAGGCCGTCGACGCCGACCGGGAGAACCTGGCGCGCATCGAGGTTGCGAACGCCGGCCACACCATCGGCAACGCCCGCTGGGAGGCCGGCAACGCCCGCGACGTGATCGCGTACTACTCCGGTGCACCGGAGCGGCTGATCGGCCAGCAGATCCCGGTCGCAGGCGGGCTGGACATCACGATCCACGAGCCGCTGGGTGTGGTCGGTGCGATCGTGCCCTGGAACTTCCCCATGCCGATCGCGTCGTGGGCGTTCGCGCCGGCGCTGGCGGCCGGCAACACCGTGGTGCTCAAGCCCGCCGAGCTCACCCCGCTCACGGCGATCCGGCTGGCCGAGCTGGCCCTCGAGGCCGGCATCCCGGAGCACGTGTTCCAGGTGCTGCCGGGCGCCGGGCGGGTGGTCGGGCAGCGGTTCGTCGATCACCCGGACGTCGCGAAGATCGTCTTCACGGGCTCGACAGAGGTCGGCAAGCAGGTCATGGCCGGATGCGCGCAGCACGTCAAGCCGGTCACGCTGGAGCTGGGCGGCAAGAGCGCCAACGTCGTTTTCGCCGACGCCGACCTGGAGGCCGCGGCCGCCGCGGCCCCGTACGGGGTGTTCGACAACGCCGGACAGGACTGCTGCGCACGGTCCCGGATCCTGGTCGAGGCGAGCGTGTACGACCGGTTCATGGAGCTGTTCGAGACCGCGGTGCAGGGCGTGGTCGTCACCGATCCGGCCGACGAGAAGGCCGAGATGGGCCCGCTCATCAGCGCCGGCCAGCGGGAACGGGTGGCGTCCTACGTCGGGCCCGACACGCCCGTCGCCTTCCGCGGCACCGCCCCGGACGGGCCCGGCTTCTGGTTCCCGCCCACCGTGCTCACCCCGGACGACCCGACCGACCGCGTGCTGCACGAGGAGATCTTCGGCCCGGTGGTGGCCGTCGTGCGGGTCGCCGACGAGGCCGAGGCCGTCCAGGTTGCCAACGACAGCGCGTTCGGGCTGTCGGGCTCGATCTGGACGCGCGACGTGGGCCGGGCGATCCGGGTGAGCCGCGGCATCGCGGCCGGCAACCTGTCGGTGAACTCCAACTCGTCGGTCCGGTACTGGACGCCGTTCGGCGGCTACAAGTCGTCCGGGCTCGGCCGCGAGCTCGGCCCCGATGCACCGTTCGCGTTCACCGAGACGAAGAACGTCTTCATCGCCACCTGATCACGGTGTGCCAGCCTTGACGCCGTGCACGCACCCATCACCCCCCGCACTGTTGGCGTCCCGATCGTCGCGATCGTCCTGCTGGCGTTCGTCTACGGCCGGGACCTGGCGGCGTGGGCGGTGGTGCTGGTCGCGATCGCGCTGATCGCGGCCGTGCTCATCGCGGTGCACCACGCCGAGGTCGTCGCCCACCGGGTGGGGGAGCCGTTCGGGTCGCTGATTCTGGCCGTCGCCGTTACGGTGATCGAGGTCGGGCTGATCCTCTCGATCACCGCGTCCGGCGGTCCCGACACCGCCTCGCTGGCCCGCGACACCGTCTTCGCCGCGGTCATGATCACCTGCAACGGCATCGTCGGGATCTGCCTGCTCATCGGGGCGGTCCGGCACCACGTCGTGTCGTTCCACGCCGAGGGCTCCAGCGGGGCGCTGGCGGCCGTGATCACGCTGGCCACGCTGTGCCTGGTGCTGCCGACCTTCACCACGACGTCGGAGGGCCCGACGTTCTCCGGGCCGCAGCTGGCGTTCGCCGCGGTCGTCTCGGTCGTGCTCTACGGCGTGTACGTGTTCGTGCAGACCGTCCGGCACCGTGACTACTTCCTGCCCGTCGAGGACGGGCCCGATTCACCCGACGATCTGGACCACGACGGTCACGTCGATCCGCCGTCCGCCCGTGCGGCTCTGATCAGCCTGGGGCTGCTCGTGGTCTCGCTGGTGGCTGTGGTCGGGCTGGCCAAGACGATCTCGCCGACGATCGAGGCCGGGGTCGCCGCGATCGGCGCCCCGGTGGCCGTGGTCGGCGTGGCGATCGCGCTGCTGGTGCTGCTGCCCGAGACCCTGGCCGCGGCACGGGCGGCTTCCCGGGACAGGCTCCAGACCAGCTTCAACCTCGCCTACGGCTCGGCACTGGCCAGCATCGGGCTGACGATCCCGGCGATCGCGGTGGCGTCGATCTGGTTCGGGGGGCCGCTGCTGCTGGGCCTGTCCGGCACCGAGGTCGTGCTGCTGGCCCTCACCGGCCTGATCGGCTCGCTGACGGTCGCCCGCGGCACCGCGATCGTGCTGCAGGGTGTGATCCACCTGCTGATCTTCGCGTCGTTCCTGTTCATCGCCGTGTCGCCCTGACCGGCGACCTCAGCTCCCGGCCGACTGCAGCTCCGCCAACCTGGCCTTGAGGGCGACGTCCTTGTTGATCGCGTCATGCGCCTGGTCGGGCTGCGAGCCGGCCGCGATGGCGATCCGGTTCATCGTGCCCACCATGCGGCAGAGGTGCTCGATGCGGAATTCCGTGGCATCGATCGGATCCGTCTCGCCGGCGACGAGCGCCAGCGTGCTCTCCACCCAGATGACCTCGGCGTGCAGCGCCGCCTCCTCCAACACCCCACGCAGACGCAATGACAGCTCCCGATGGGGGAGGTCGCGCCACGAGGACAGGGTGCACGCGTCGACGGGGAACAGCCGCCCACGATCGCGCAGGTAGAGCAGCTCCAGCGCGTGGGCGCGGCCGTAGGCGCAGTAGCTGCACCCGTTGTAGAGCGAGATCGTGAGGCACGCGAGATGCGTGCGTACCGGGCCCAGCACGTACAGGGTGACGAGGTAGCGCGGGAAGTTGGCCATGAACCAGCCGACCGCCCGCCGGGTGCCCATGGAGGTGACGATCTCCGGGACGACGTCGGGGATGAAGCCCCACATGGCCGCGCACATGCGTCCGATCAGCCGGACGACCAGCCCACCGCGACCCATGACCTGCGCTCCTCATCCATCGACGGGAGAACTTTACTCTCCGCACAGGGTTGATGACGCATAGCCGGTGGACCGGCAAGTGTGGAGCGCCAAGTGGTACGTAACGTGGCATTCGGGATGCGCAGCGCAATCATGCGGCAACCCAGCGTCGCGCCGTCGCCACGAGCTCGGGCTGGCCGGCGCCGGTGAGCACCCCCAGCACCACCTCGTCCGCGCCGGCGGCAGCATGTGCTGCTACCCGCTCCGCCACGGCCGCCCGGCCTCCGTGCGCGACGACCGCATCGACCAACCGGTCGGACAGGCTGTCGATGTCGGAGGTGGACATGCCCTCGCGCTGGAGGTTCGCCCGGTAGCCACCGACGCCGGCGAGGAACCCGATCGTCGGACGTGCGGCGTCGCGGGCACTGGCGGCGTCCTCGTCGTCCACGACGAACTGGTGCACGACCAGTCGGCGGTCCGGGCCGAGGACGGCGCGGGCCTGCGCCGTGTGTGCCGCCGTCGTGAGCAGCGTGATCGCCCCTGCCGCACGGTCGCGGGCCAGCTCCAGCTTCCGCGGCCCCAACGCGGCGAGAAGCCGACGCTGTGGCCCCACTCCGCCGGCGTCGAGCTCGTCGAGGTGGGGAAGCAGGCCGCTGACCGGGTGCGCGGACTGCGGGCCACTCAGCCCCAGGACGAACCGCTCCGTAGCGGTGCGCGCGACGAGCGCGAGCACGTCGGCGGCGGAGTAGTGGCCGAGCGGGATGATCCCGGTCGCGATCCGGGCTGTTCGGGTCACACCCAGCAGCTCGTCGACCCGGTCGAGCCGGTCGAGCTGCCCACCGGCGATCCAGAGCGACGAGAACCCCAGCTCGTCCAGGACCGGTGCCTGGCGCAGGTGGCTGCCGTCCGCGACGGATCCCAGCCCGATCCCGATGTCGACCTTGAATTCAGACATGATCGAGACGGTAGGACCTGAACCCAGCTTCAGGTCAACAGCGCGCGCTCGCCCACCGGGGGTGACAGCAAAGCCCCTTTCCGGACCGATCAGGTCCGGAAAGGGGCTTTGCTGACGTCGAGCTGGGCCGAGCCGAAGCTCAGAGGTTCGGCTTGACCTGCTGCTCGTAGATGTTCGTCAGGCTCGTCTTCAGCGTCGCCATGGTGGCGGCGACGTCGGCTTGCTCGTTGAGCATCTTCGCGGCGGCCTTGGCCATCTC
>Ga0307513_10002548_pt1 | contig 25190 bp, 17 predicted proteins | sample 15_EM_MG_FD_202174 | JGI IMG/M metagenome (GOLD analysis project Ga0307513, IMG submission 202174) | Populus trichocarpa ectomycorrhiza microbial communities from riparian zone in the Pacific Northwest, United States - 15_EM | ecosystem: Host-associated > Plants > Roots > Unclassified | place...
AAGTGTCATTTTGGAAAGCACAAGTTTTCACAGGGGGCAGAAACCAGCCCGAGTGTAAAGGGAAGCAGGCATTTCACTGATTTACTAAGGAATTTGATGTTGAATGGAGCCATTCAGCGAAGTTATAGCTTGAACCCTACCATGCTGAAATATAGTGCCGTCATGCTACGCAAGGCAGGAGTGAAGTTTCGGGTCACCGAAGACAAATGTTTGGTCAACATAACATTTGACAAAGGAGTGATGAAAATACCACGCTTGGAAGTTGATCACTGCTTCGAACGTCTTGTACGAAATATCATGGCCTTGGAGCAGTGCTGCAACCCGTTTGAAGCTTACGTATGCAGTTACATTAAGTTTATGAACCTTCTTATCGACAGTTCAGAAGACGTGGTTTTGCTAGTCCGAAAGGGAATCATTCTCAACTGGCTAGGTGAAGATGCCGCAGTTACAAATCTGATTAACCATTTTTGCCAGAATATTGATGACAATTACACTTGTTTTGGTGATATCTCTCAAGAGGTAAATGCTCACTATGAAAGCCGCTTTAACCATATGAAAGCAACCTTGAAACATGTATATTTCGCCAATATTTGGAGAGGTACGGCAACTGTTGCAGCAGCTATCCTGCTGATCCTCACTTTGATACAGACTATAAAATCATTCTTGTAAGATTTTATCTTGCTTAGTTTTATTACTTCTACGTAATGATTGATTGGATTGTTATTGTTAATTTCCTCAAAAAATTGTTGTTAAATTTTGGGTTTATGTAGTTCTGAAAATGTAATATTGTTGTAGCAAATTCTTGTTGTATTGTCCTAAAATTGAGTTTGTACTTGTGCCCTGTGTGATGGCTTTTTAAAGAAACATTGAAGGTGTTGTAACCCATTTTTGTGTCCCCGCATAAAAAAAGAAGAAAATGCAAAAAAATCAAATATATTCGGAAGAAAAATAAAAAAAATAATAGCAGTGAAAAGAGGATGCCAGAACGCTCAGATAATGGCTAAAAATTGGTTGAGGAGGTTCAAAAATACAAAAATTGAAATTTGACAGTATTTTGTTGACTGATGAGAGTCCTGTTGACAAAGAAAATTCAATTTGAGGAAGAAAAGTTCAAGATCATATATTTATGGACTCAATTAAATTTTATTTGAAGGTTTAATTGGAATTATGGAGTGTTTGATTGCAAGAAAAATTGATTTTGAAGTCAATTTGGGCTTTAATGGAAGAAATTAAAGTTTTGGGGTCAAATTATAATTTTTGAAAGTTAATTTGGTCAAATTAGGGGCTTAATTGCAGAAATATTGAAGTTTGATAGCCAATTAGGAACTTAATTGAAGAAATCCAAAACCAAGGACCAAAATGCAAAAGCGCGCAAGTTGAAGGCTTGATTTTGAATCTGATGCGTTTTGGCGCCAGTTTCCATTTAAATGAAACGGCGCGTTTTGGGAAAAATGACGCCGTTTCATACATTTAAAAAGAAGAAGAAGAAGAAGCAAAAATGGTGCCGTTTTGAACGGCACCATATGTCTTCTTTTTCCCATGGATGCGCAAGGCATGGGAAGAAGAGGACTTTCTCCCTTGCTTTTTCTCTTCTCCCTCTCTCTCTCTCTTAAACCTTAAAAAGACGCCGACACAACATCCCCACTTGCTTGGCACGTGGTGGAAGAATGGAGGGGACGTACCCCTTGGGCGGTTCGGGGCGGCTGCATAGTGGCTGCCCTTGCGTCTCTCTCCCCTGTTTTTCCCATAAATACAGGGGAAGAGAGCAAAAAAAAAAAAACAAAGAGGAGGGAGGGCGGCAGAACAAAAGAGAAAAAAGGTTAAGTTGTGTAAGAGAAAAAATTATAATTTTTTATCTGATTTTTGGATTACTTTGCTAGCTCATTTCAAGAGGTTAAGTTGTGTAAGAGGATAAAAAAAAGTATTGATTGATTTTTAAAATTGTTTTTTATTAGAAAATATATCAAAATAATTTTTTTTTTACTTTTTCAAATTTACTTTTGATAATAATACATTAAAATTATATAAAAAAATATTTAAAATTTAACCAAATTAGCTGTAATCTCAAATGAGGCCAAGCCCCGGATCCTAAGTTGGATCTGAAAACTACGATCAATACCATTAAAACTTTTTAAACAAGGATTGCCATTGAACTCTCCTAAAATAAATAAATAAATAAAAAACGAGGACTACCGTAGCTCACAGCATTTTAATATCATAATGATTAAAAAAAGAGAGAGAGAAAACATTATAATATTATAGCCATGTCTACCAATATTAAATTAAGAGAAGGTTAAGTATTTATTGGTGGTTCAATCAACGCATAAATGCTGCATGATGGACCGACTTAACTTGTGAATCGCATTTTTGTCTGATAGGAAACTTCCTTTGATGGTATGTTTTTAGTAAATTTTTAAATTTATTATTTATAATATATATATATTCTACATTCTCATAAATTATTTTTTAATTTTTTCATGGAAAATATTAATATCTTCCTCAAACATCTTTTTTATTTTATTTTTACACGCAACTATATCTTTCATAGTTTGTCCTCTTTTTTTTTTTTTAATTAGTGTTGGAAAAAAAAAACAAACATCAAGTTGTGTCCAAAAAACAAAAGACATTAAACAGAGAGCCTTACCTTTTTGCCCTTTACCAACTGTTCATTTCTCAATTATATTCCACACAATAAAAAGATTGATTGGGTCTCTAATATTTAAAGCATTTCACAGCTGGGTCCTTCTATGCACATTTTACGCAACAAAACGATGCCATTTTAAAAAATTATTTTACACTGAAAAAAAATTTAAAAAGGATAAGTTAAACAATGTATATACACTCACAATTTATTTTAGATTCGCAATGTAAATTGACCATTTTTCTACTATCACATAAAAAAAAAAAACATTTAGCTTGAGGGTGATTTAGTCTTTTTCTTAGCGGTACAAATGTCATTGTTATGGAGGGCAATTTAGTTTTTTTCTTGAGGGTACAAATGAATATTATGGTTAGCTTATATTTTTATTGCATAATAAAATTATTAAATTGCATTTAAAAATTAGCATTATGGGACAGTTTTTTCTATTTATGCAGAGCTTATGATTTTGGTAGGTTTTTTTTTTCTTTTACTATTTGTAGTCATACAAGTATAATTTATATCTACAATGGTCGTAATTTAAAGGGCATTTTAGAAAATTAATATAAAAGTTTTTTGAAATATAAGATATTAAAAGTAAAACCATATAATTAGTTAAATTGAGACTCTAATTTATCTTGTGTTCAAATCCAACATATTAATTGGCCCACAAATTATTTGAATCTTAAATTGGGTTGCAAAATCTTGGAGTCTACAGTAGCATACACAAAGCAAGCCATTGCATGAATTCACCAGCTCAAGTTTAGATTTAAATGTGACCTCTGTTGTCTCATGGAAGAGTTGATCGTCGATCTTGCTTGAAATCCAAATCAATGGATCCTTTTCTTTTCCATGAAGAGTATAAGTTTGGCCTCATGAGGTTCAGCAAAATCAGGTCGCAATGAGTATCTTTTCATGACTTGCAAACATACCTGCATACAAATCATTAAAATTTACCATTAATGGTGATCAACGATATAAAAATATAAAATAAAAATAATTTTAAATAAAAAAATACTTAAAATTTAACTAAATTCTAGTAATTTTAATATCGTAATGATTAAAAAAAAGAGAGGAAACATTATAATATCATAGCCATGTCTACCAGTATTAAATTAAGAGAAAAGGTGCAGTATTTATTGGTGGTTAGTGATCAATGCATAAATGCTGGCATGATGGACCAACTTAACTTGTGAATCACATTTTTATCTGACAGGAAACTTCATTTGATGGTATGTTTTTGGTAAAATATTTTAAAGATTCTTTTTTTCTCGAGTATAAATAATTAATAAACTTTTTTTAAAAAATTATGTTTAAACTTATAAACTTAATATGAAAAACATTTTTAATTTAAAACATTATTTAAAATATTGTTTAAAATATTTCAACTACCACTACTCTATCCCCAATATGATGAAACTAGCCTAGAGAAACTACAGCAGAAGGTGTTAGGAAATTCACATCTTTCATACAAGGATCTACAGCAGAAGGTATACATTAGTTTTTCTATTGTAATACCTAATTTATAGGAAGACAACCTATAATGGGTTGAAACTTTTAATTTATAAACTTTAATTAATAAACTTTCTCGAGTATAAATAATTATAAACTTTAATTAATAAATTAGGAAGACAACCTAATTTATAAAATTTCTCGAGTATAAATAATTAATAGACTTGAAAAAATTATTTTTAAATTTATAAACTTTATATGAAAAACATTTTTAATTTAAAAAATTATTTAAAATATTTTTTAAACAATAATCAATTCATGACATCTTCTAAATATTTCAACTACCACTACTCTATCCTCAATATGATGAAACTAGCCTAGAGAAACTACAGCAGAAGGTGTTAGGAAATTCACATCTTTCATACAAGGATCTATATGTATGTATACATTAGTTTTTCTATTGTAATACCTAATTTATAGGAAGACAACCTATAATGTAGTAACTAATTCCTACTTGTAGGAATGTTTAGAAGTCTTCTTGTATTATAAATACATGATATGAACAATAAAAGATACATTCCAGCAAATTCAATCTCTCTTTCATCTTTTCATGGTATCAAAGTTGGACTAAGATCCTGATCCATCGCTGCACTCTAATCTCTCATGTAGCATCTCTTATTTTTAGCCATGATGATGTTGAAATATCACTAACACCTTCTGTCCCTAGTAAGAAAATTGTCGATTCTAGCACACCAAAACAAAGACTTCTGCAGATTTTTCTATGCAAACCTCTCAAATCCCTAGCTCACTCATCATTCAGATCATCTGGGTTTTGTTTTGATTTCAAAACACTTGAAAGGAAACAATTATTTTATTTGGAAAAGGGTTATGACTCTAGCTCAGTCAAAGCCCCTTCTGAAGAAGCTGATCATGAAAATTATGCAGCTTGGTCTCGGTGCAATGATATGGTTTACTTCTGGATTGTCAATACTCCTAGTCTAGAAATTTCAAACAATGGGATCAATTACGTACTTTACTGCTCTTGAAGCTTGGGAAGATTTTCATGAGCGATTCTTTCAAAGCAATGCACCTCACATATTTGAGATTTAGCGAAATATTGCTTGTATTTGACAAGAACAACTCTTTGTCTCTGCCTCTTTCACAAGATTGAAAGGTCTATGGGATGAACTAGCTTCCTACAACGATACGTACATGGGGCATAACAAGATCAACAAAAATTAATGTAATTTCTGATGGGATTGAATGATTCTTATAGTGCTATTCGCGGACAAATCCTCCTGATGAATCGTCTTCCTTCAGTTCGCCAAGCATATTCCTCCATTTCTCAAGAAGAAAAGCAGTGTCTCCTGAGCTCAACGCACACTGTAAGTGATTCTAATGGCAGCGCCGCCATGGCGGTTTGAAGCAACAACAGCAAGCCCACTGGAAATTTTAGCGGAGGATAAGCGGGTACAGAGAGATCCGAGTGGTTCGACTGCTTATATAAGTCACAGGATCTCTAATCGCAAGAAAAGTTGCCAGAAAATTTCAATGGAGGACGTCGGTTTAACCAAGATAGGCATTATTCTGGCTTTGAAAGAGGCCGCCCTCAATGTTCCTATTGTGGAGAAGGAGGCCACTGGGTCCAAACTTGTTATGAGCTGTATGGATATCCAACGGGCCATCCATAGACAAAGTATGGTTCAGGGCCAAGATGTTTCAGCAACAATAACAAGCTTGCAGGTAATCATGTGTCCAAAGACTTCTCTAAAGAAGATGGACAACGAGTTGTTGGGATTTTAAAAGGTCAATTAAAGTAGCTCTTATCACTTTTTGACAACAAAATAAAGAATCTGGCTCTCAAGAAGCTAGGTTGGTTTGAAATCGCTTCCTGCCATTGGATCATTGATAAAAGGGAGACATGTTATATATTTCTTCATCATTTAAATTATTTTTTGCAATGAATATCTCTCCATGACTTGCAAACATACCTGCATTCAAACCATTAAAATTAACCAATGGTGAAATTAAAAATTCAATGCCAAGATTATCATGGCGAAATTAAAATAAATAAATAAATAAATCTATATCAAATGCTAAGATTGTTGCTACCATCATTTAGATGTGCGTAAAAATTATAAGAATTATATACCATACCATATAATAATAAAAAAAAATCCAAACTCAATTTCAAAGAAAAATTATCCAAATTAGAAAAGCATGGCTTTAGACCATATCCACCTAACACACAATGGATTAAAAAAATAAAATTATTATTGATCCAAAAACATTTCTCAGGGATTTTTTATACAATTATTATTATTATTATTATTGTTATTATTATTATCTAAAAATATATATAAAAGTAAGAACTATTTGTTAAAAATCTAATTCGATAAAAAAATACTCTTAGAATTTACTAAAAATCTAATAATATATTTTTTAGGCTCTGCTAGCTATAGTTCAGGCATTGGTTGAGTCATAACATGATTAGGTATATTTTGACTTGGATTATAGGGAATATTGATTTTTTTAATTTTTTTGTTTTAATTTTTTTTTTAATATTAACATGACTAAATGAGCATATTAAAAATTAAACGTGTATTAAAAATAGATCTTTTTTACTTAAATAAAACACCGACAAATGATGAAGGTTACCTATTTCTAACCCAAGACAGCTAACCATTCAATTCAATTACTTGTCCGATATTGAAAAAAAAACAGATTTCTGGCATCTTGTTCTTAGATAAGAAAATATCTTGTTTAAGAAGTCGTCACCTAGTATTATAGTTATTATAAACCCTAACTGGTCAACATATATTTTATGGTATGAGACTAGTTATGTGAAATAGAAGATACTATCATCTCTTAAGCATCCTACCTGAGATAGTTTGTAAGGCTAGTCTTGTCTTAAATTGCTTAAAGTTTGTTGTTGTTATATTTTTATGGTTTTTCTACAATATTCCTAACTCCGTCGTTAATGAATATTCACCTCTGAATATTTTCAACTCTGGTGTTAGTAAATATCATGTAGCCCAAATAGTATAGTATTCTTGGCTCTAGTGCCAGTAAATAAATTCATAAAATTTGGATTTTAAAACAGGAAAAAAAACTAATTTTTTATTTTTTTATTATTTTTTTGAAAAAGGAAAGGTGGATGTATATTGCATATCAATTCCATATTTTTGTAGTAAAAAATCCACAAATCAAATGTACAACAAATTCAACAAAAAAAAAACATGAAAGACCTCTAAATAAATCAACGAAAATCCTCAAATTTTTCTGAAAATTTCTAATTTAAAAATGAGGCTCATTTAGCCAATATCAAATCAAAAGGAGAATAAAATAAAAGAAAAAAACATAAGAGTTTATTTTGCGTAACTGAAAGGAGATTGGGCTGACTGGGCTCGAGGCCCAGCCCAATTCCAGCCCCTCCTTTTTTTTTAAAAAAATAAAAGATAATTGGGCTGCATCTAATCCTGCCATACAGGCTGGATTAGACCCAGCCGCCCAGCCCGGTTACTAACCTACCCCGATAACCTAGCTTCTCTCTCTTCTTTTTTTTTTTTTTAACTTGCTGCTGTGCGTGAACAGTTCACGCATGCTTGCTACGGAAAGAAGGGAACGAGAACGGCTTACTTGGTTTGCAGGCGATTTGGACGAGAATCCACAAGTGCTTGTTGCTGGGCGAAGCTTCTGTTTTTGGCCTCCTTTCTGCTTTCTTCCTTTTCTTCTTTTGGTCTCTCTGTTTCTGTTTCTCCCGTCAATTCTCTCTTCCTCTCATTTTGCTCTGTCTGTCTTCTCTCTGCTTTTCTTTCTTTTCTGTTCTTTCCGTATTTTGCTCCCGGTCTGTGTGTTTTCTTTTTGTTATCGCTGTGTTGTTCCTCTGGTCTCCCTTCTCTGGCTTTTATAAAGCCAGAGAATGCATGATCATGCGCGACCTGCATGTTCGCCCTTGTGTGAGGAAAAGTCGGGGGCTAAAAGCCCTGTCATTGCTTCACCCATTCTGGAATTTAGAGATACATCGTGTGGGTGAGGGATAGTAGGCAGCCGGTAGAAGACGTGACCCACGACAAGTTTCTGCTGAATCAGTGGAATGAAGATGATGAACAGTTATTTAAAACAGCGCCGTTTTATTCATGAAAATGGCTATTTTCAATTTTACACCTGAACCTCTGACATTTAGCAATCGGGTCCTAGGAAAATCTTTTTTTTTTAATTTTGCCCTTGGATTTTGGTGCCATTTACAAAATAGTCCTTGGTTTCCAATTTAGTCCTTAATTGACTCTTCAACTTTTAATTCTTTCAAAATTACCCCTATACTTTAGTATTTTTTTTTAATTAAGCCCTTGATTGCATTAATTAATTAAATCAAAATTTAATTAAGCCCATAAACTTATCAATTCTTTTATTTTTTGACCAAATTGACTCTGACATTTATAATTCATCCTTATTAGTTCTCAAACTTTCAATTTGTGTTGTCTTGACTCAATTTTCAAATTATTTTTCATTCATTCATTTTTTTTTAGAATTAAAAATTAGGTTATGACAGAAGTCATAGTCTTAGCTAAAAAATCCTGCAAAGTTCAGGACTTTAATCAGGTTTGCAAAGTGAATCATTAAGGAGCTTGTACCCTAAAGGTAGGTTCTAGGTCATTAAATGAGAGGTAAGTTTTCTACCTGGTTTTAAAAAATCTATAAACTGCCTAGTGACTATTTTATATGAAGGCAGTATAAGGGTTTACAAGAAATGGTTGGGGCATGGTGTGACGACCATTATCGAGTAAATACTCAGCTCATAGTTGGATGTTTCACGAATCTGAACCATGACTGAAAGTCATGAGGCAAACCACTACTCCTTACCTAACTTACGATTGGATTTATTCACAAAATTAAAATACATAAGAGCAATAATCTAAACTTGATGTACTTATACATGAACAAGAAGTAAAAATGCTAAAGTAGTAAAAAGTACGTGCTAAAATTAAATTAATCAGACTAATAAAAATACGCAGGCAAACAATCAACCAAGCAAAGCTTAGTCTAACAAGACAAGGCATCCCCAATAAAGTATTTTGGATTTATTTTGCACTTTGTATCTTTAATACCTGAGAGTATACTTTACAATGTAATTTTATACGCTCAAATATTAAAGTTTACAGCTAAATTCTAATACTTTAAATATAAAGTGAACAAAATGATTAGCAAATGATTTTTTATATTTGACTGAACCCTAACGAATAATCATAAACTAGTTATGATATTCTTTTTTACATTTAAAAACATGAGAAGGATGCATTTTTTTTTCCATAAAAATATATTTGGAAAAGTTTTAGACTTTGGTTGTATGCATTAAAACATTTTTTTGTTTTTGAAATAGGGTTTTTGTTTTTGGAAATTTTGAAGAAAATCAGGTATTTTGTCTCAGGTTTGTGTCTTACAGTGTAAGTCTATAACCTGATATTGAAAACAATTGGTAGAAAACACATGCGAGAAAGTCACAAAAGTTTTTTGAAAGGAGTTTTTGAAATTTTTAGATTTTTTTGTTTTCTTTTTATATTAATATTTTTTATTATTTATTTAATATATTATTATATAGGTTGGGCCAGGCCCAACAGGGTCTGGTTGGGCTGATAAGTGACCTAACAAACCTAACCTCTCTCTCTCTCTCTCTCTCTCTCTCTCTCTCTCTCTCTCTTTTACATTGGGTTGTACCAGTCCTAACCATATTTGTTGGGCTGAAACAGGTCCACCAGGGGGCTTACATGTTTGCTGGCCCGGCCTATCGACCATGTTAATTATTTTCATTGCAAGCAGAATTGCATGTAGTGGTTAGGCAAGCTGGAGAAGAAGAAGAAGAAGAAGAAGAAGAGGGGGGGGGGGAGGTTACCTGGCGTGGGGGTTGTTGTGATGAAGAGGTCTGGTTGGTTGCTCGGGAGACGTTGGTGGAAGAGCTGGCAGTGCAAAAGAAACCTTCGGTGGAGAGGAAGAAGGGGAGATTGGCTATGGTGGTTCCTGTCATCAGCGAGGAGATGGGTTGATGAAGGAGGTTCTGTTGTAGTTGTTCACAATGGTTCTGAGGTTGTGGTGGCTAAAGAGGTGGCGAGGAGAGAGGATGAAGATGATAATGGCAAAAAAAATGGGGGAAAGGCTGATTTTTCCTCAACTTTAGCCTTTAATTTCCTCATGCTCAGGACATAGAATCCAGTCCTATTTATAGGGGGTGGAAGAGGGATATTTTGTCTTTTTTAGTGCCAAATCTTGGCCCTTAATTCGTACTAGAAGAATCCCAATCATTGGTTCAAAGTTGTCATCATGATTTGTTATATTTGGCACTTGAAGCCTACTTGAGTTGGCCTCTTTGGGCTGGTGCCACGACCATTATGCTGTAAATCGGCCAGAAAAAACCATACAGAGGTGTAGTCAAATGCCAGACCATAATTTTTGTGCAAGTTTTGTCAAATTTGATGGAAAGATAAAACATTAAATGCCCCTGAAATATAGCCCCTTGAGCAGTCTTTTCAAGTAAAATGAAAAAGAAGATGAACAATAACCAAAATGATGCTGTTTTGGTAAAGTTCAATTTAGTCCTTAGATTTGTGATTTATATCAATTACGTCCCTGATTGGCTTCAAACATCTAATTTTACGCAATTTTGTCTCTGCCGAACTTCAATATCAACCCCAACTCTAGCACCTTTTTTCACATCAGTTCTTGGTCTTGCATTTCTTTAATTTAGCCCCCAATTGACCATTAAACTTTCAAATCTCTTCAATTTCACCCTTGATTTGATTCAATTTTGTCCCTAGAGTTCAGTGTCTTTTCAAGATGGTCATTGGCTGCGAATTGTTTTTCATTTAGCCCTCAATTGATCCCAAAACTTTGTTTTTCTTGCGATTTTAACCTTGATTTGAATCATTTAACTTTATAAAAATTAAATTTTGATCCTCTAAAATTTCAATCTTCTTAATTAAGCTCAAATCGGGCTTCCAAACTTAATTTTTCTCCAATTAAGTCCCTAATAAAATTAATTTGACTCATTTAAAGTATAATTAAGTCTTTGCACCTAATTAAATACTTTAATTGGATCCAAATTAATTGTGAAATATAATTAAAATTTTAATTTGACCCATGATTAAATCAAATTAGCCTATTCAAAATACAATTATATCTTTGGACTTAATTTTTATGTAAATTAGTCCATAATCATTTAATTTGACCTTGAAAGTGCATTGTCTTTCCAATTTTGAGCACAACAGTGTACAATCAGGCTTACGGCTTTATTCAAAATTTCAGCTTGATTTTATGCATATTTGAAATCCTTTCTTAGCCAGCTTTTTCTACATCGGCAGTCTTTTTTATTTTGATTTTTTTTAAATGAAAACAAATCTAAATTTGAGGAAGTAATCCAGAAATGGATTATGACATAGGATATAAAACTTAAACTTTTGCTTCAAATCAAGTTTTCCATCAGCCTATATTGTCAAAATATCTCAATCTAGCTGTTCTTTCGGCTTTTTGATCTTCTATGGTTTAAGCCTTATTTATTTGTGTTTCAAAAATATTTTTTGGATTTTTTAAATGAAAAATACACAAATAATTTTGGAGTTCAAAAAAATAAGTTACAATTAGTTTTAGATCCATATAGACATGAAATTAAACAACAAATAGGACAATAAATTACTAACGCAACGCATTCAAGACACCTATAAATAAAAATAATTAGTTTTCCTTCAAATGGTTCTTGACCTTTTATTTGCTCGCTTATCTTGGTTTATACGCACACAAAAAACAGATAGTGAAAGCTAGCTTCATCATTTATAAGTTATTCAAGGTTTTTTTTTTTTATATAAATTATTATTATTATTGTTATTATTAAAACATGAACTTCGTGAGGAAACATTTTATATGATAAAAATATCCTTAAGTTTTGTTAATCATTACATGTAATGAAAGGATTTTATTAGTAACTATTAAACATATTATCTTATCTTAAAAAACTATGCATGTTAAAACTAAAAGAGACTTAAATTTATACAAGAAAAAAGTATTTTTTTTATATGACAAAACAAAATATATGCCAATACTAAGATATAATAAAATACCATCTCTAATTAAAAAGAAACTAAAATATTAATATAATTTCTAAAAAATAAATTAATCTAGTTTCTCTAATATATATCTATCTATCATCTGTCATAAACATAAATATGATAATGACAATAAATATAAATTTGAACATGATATATAGCTGTAAATATATAAATGTGAAAATGACAGATAACTGAAGAAAACACATTTTCCTATCACCAGTCAAGTGGATCCCATTTGCTTTAAAGAGAAAAAACACGAAAGTCAAGTAGATGAAAAAAAAGTCAGCAACTTAATATGAACATAGATGCATATTACATATTAAAATTGAAAACATCATATAAACATAAAATTAACAATAGGATTAAAGTTTATTATATCGTATCAATTACTTAGTCAAGTGCATATATATTTATGTATTGTCATTACCAATAGGAAAAACATATTACATCAATTTAAGAAAAAAAGTTACAAAAGTTTTTTTATAAACAAAAATTTTCATTTACTAGTAATTATATATAAAAGCATAAACTATGTTTTGAAATATTTGATTTGATAAAAATGCCCATAAATTTAACAAACAATTAAATATATTGAAAGGGGCTTATTAGTAATTATTAAAAATATTTTCTTATTTTAAAAACTTCTAGGTACCTAGTATAAAAAGACTTAACTTTCCATAAGGAAAATATTTTTGTATATATGAATATATAAAATATATGTCAATACTAATATCTAAAATAAATATTTCTAATTAAAAGGGAGGTAGCCAGATAGGATCTCAGGTTGACCAAGTCACAACATCGATTTTAGCTTTGGTTAAAGGGAATCGCTAGATAGGATGTTAGGTTGACTGAGCTATACATAGATTTTGATTCTGGTTAAAAGGGATCACCAGATGGGATCTTAGGCTAACCTAACTATACACACAGATTTTTTTTTGATCTGGTTATAGGGGATCGTCAGATGGGATCTCAGGTTAACCCCACCGCAAACACATTTTTTTGGTTTTGGTTAAAGGATATCGCCAGATGAGATCTCAGGTTGACTGAGACACCAACATTATCTTAGCTTTGGTTAAAGAGAGTTGCTAGATGAGATTTCAAGTTAACCGATCTACAAAGAGACTTTGGTTCTAGTTAAAGGAGATCGTCAGATGGGATCTTAGGTTGACCAAGCCACCAATATTATCTTAGCATTGGAAGTAAATGTGAGAAGAATCTTATTATTAAGAAATTCTCAAAAGAAAGAAAAAAAGTTCAAACTCTGCTATCTGGAAGAATATTTTTTAGGTTATGGTTAAAGGAAATCGTCAGATAAGATTTCAGGTTAATCCAAACATAGATAAAATTTAGAGGATAGCCAGATCAGGATCTCAAAATAACCAAGTTGTACATAATATTGATCGGGATTGTTACAAAGATAGAGTTTCAGATCAACCGAGCTAAAAGTTTTGAGAAGATCAGTTTCGGAAAAACATTTTGTTTATCTTTACAAACTTACTCTGCAAAGCACTTGACAAGTCTTTGCTCCGTAAGTATTATAAAGATGGGACATCTGTTGTTATCCATTTTTGGGTCCCCATAGAAAAAAAAAGAGAGAAAATACAAAAAGATAAAAAAACTTATTGGAAGAAAACCCAAAAAATATATAAGAGTGAAAAGAAAACACAAGGGCGCCCAGAAAGTGACCAAAGATTGGTTGAGGAAGTTCAAAAATATAAAAATTAAAATTTAACAGTATATTTTTGACTGATGAGAGCTTTATTGACAAAGAAAATTCAATTTGAGGAAGAAAAGTACAAAATCAGATGTTTATGGACTTAATTAGATTTTGTTGAAAGATTAATTGAGTTTATGAAGGGTTAGATTGCAAGATAAATTGTTTTTAAAGGCAATTTAGGCTTTATTTGGAAGAAATTAAAGTTTGGGGATCGAATTACAATTTTTAAGAGTTAATTTGGTCAAATCAGTGGCTTAATTGCATAATTTGAAGGCCAATTAAAGACTTGATTGAAGAAATCCAAAACTAATGACCTAACTGGAAAAGGTGCATAAATATAGGGGTTGGAATTGACTAAATCAATGACTAAATTAAAGAAATTTAAAGTTTATTGATCAATTGAGGGTCAAAATACACAAATTTAGAACTAAGAACCAAAGTGAAAAAGACGGTCAACTTCAAGGTTCACGTTTGAATTTCACAAGGATGCAATTGAATTGATTTTTTAGAATCAATTGAGGACTTCATTAAACAAATAAAAAAATTAAGGACTGATTTGGAAATAGACTTTTAGGTGCCATTTTTCTTTAAATGAAACAATGAGTTTTTTTATTTATAAAACAACATTGTTTCATGCACTGTTCATAAAAAAAAGCCTAAAATGGTGCCGTTTTGAACGACACCATGTATCTTTTTTTTTCTTTGGATGCGCAACGACAGGGGAAGAAGGTTTTTCTTCCCTCCCTTTGCAACGTCTCTCTCTTTCTCTTTCTCTCCCACTTGCCCAAAAACCTTGACATAACCCATACCCCCTTATGACCTACCACCATAATGAAAGGGGCAGGGGAGACAAGCCCTATAGGGAGCTATATAAAGGCTGCCCTGACCATCTTATCCCGTCTCCATGACTGGATAGGGATAGGGTAGCTCCCGCTTCCCCGCCCCTATAAATAGCCTTACCAGGTGGTGATACGTGAACGATAAAAAATAGAGAGGACAGAATGGAAAACATGTTTTCCTATCACCAGTCAAGTGGATCCCATTTTCTTTAAAGAAAAAAACATGATAGTCAAATAGATGAAAGAAAGTCTGCAACTTAATATGAACATGGATGTATATTAAATATTAAAATTGAAAACATCATATAAAGAAACAAAAAGGAAGTAGACTTTTCTTATTCATATCAATACTGTTATAGTAGTAGAGCTTTATCTACAACGGGTTACAATAAATGTTATAGTAAAGAAAGGTAACTATATAACAGTGTTCATATCAGACTATATCACTATTAAATACTATCCTATCAATTGCAGTGCAAAGGAATTGCAGTAGGAATGAGTTCTACAACTTGTGTTGGAGTAAAACTGAAACTCTACACTTTAAACTCTGTCATCCGATCTGTAGGAGGACTTTGCAATTTGTGTTAGAGTGGGAGTCTAATGCTTTTCTTTAATAATCCCCCTCAAGCTGGATCAAGGGGGTTGATTGATCCAAGCTTGGATAGTAGATGATGGAAGTGAGCTGAAGTTAGTACCTTTGTGAATAAATCGGGTAGTTGGTCGTGACTACAGATGTAGCATGTCTTGATAACCTGAGAATGAACTTGTTGATGAATAAAATGGCAATCAACTTCAATGTGTTTAGTTCTTTCATGAAATACAGGATTAGCTGCAATATGCAAAGTGGCTTGATTATCACAAAACAGAGTCATTGGAATACTGCTAGAAAATCCCAGATTTGACAGAAGACCTTTAAGCCAAATTAGTTCATACGTCGTGAATGTCATCGCATGATATTCAACTTCAGCACTAGAATGTGCAACAATATGTTGCTTTTTACTACGATAGGAGACTAGATTACCACCAACAAACATGCAGAAACCAGTGGTTGATTTGCGATCAATTGCATTACCAGCCCAATCAGAGTCTCTATATCCAGTAATCTGAGTATGACCATGATTAGTCATAACAATCCCACGACCAGCAGAACCCTTTAAATAGCACAAAATTCGTTTAACAAGATTCAGGTGAAAAACTATAGGAGTATGCATAAACTGACTAACAAGACTTACTGCATAGGTGATATCAGGTCGTGTAATAGTAAGATATATGAGTCTTCCAACAAGATGTTGATAGTAATTGATTGAACCAAGAGGTTCACTAGTTGTTTTAAGTTTCAATTTACTATCCAAAGGAATAGGTGCAGGTTTGGCATCTATCATCTTAGCATCCTTAAGCAGATCAAGGACATACTTATGTTGATTTAGGAATAACCCTTTATGAGAAATGGCAATTTCAATACCAAGAAAATATTTCAAATTGCCGAGATCTTTAATGGGAAATCGTTTTTGCAGAGTAGCCTTGAGATGAGATATGGCATCACTATCATTCCCAACAATAATAAGGTCATCAACATAGACAAGAAACATTACTTTGGCCATTGGTCCAAGGTGAATAAATAAGGAGGAATCTGCATTGCTTCGTTTGAAGCCACTGTCTTCAAGAACAACACTTAATTGTGCATGCCAAGCTCGTGGAGATTGCTTCAGCCCATAGATAGATTTGTGAAACTGATATACTAAGTTAGGGTCTGAACTTTGAGGGTGACCGAGAGGCAGCTTCATATAGACTTCTTCTTCAAGATTTCCATGCAAGAAGGCGCTTGACATCCATTTAACACATCAACCATCTGTTATTCACAACCACTGAGAGTAAAACACGAACTATGTTCATTTTCACAACAGGTGTGAAGGTTTCCTTGTAATCTACGCCAAAAACTTTGAGTATAGCCCTGAGCCACAAGACACGCCTTGTATCTGTCAATAGACCCATTTGAGTTGAACTTGATTTTATACACCCACCGACTGCCCACAACATGTTTATCTTTGGGAAGTTAAACAACACTCCATGTCTAATTTTGATCAAGGGCTTGTAGCTCATCATGCATAGCTTGTCGCCATTCATCATGTGAATTTGCCTCCTGAAAATTTCGTGGTTCATGCACATTAGAGATAGTAGTAAGAAAGGCAGTATGTTCAGCTGAGAGATGTTGATATGTAAGATAATTAGACATAGGATGTCTAGCAGCATAGGTGACAAAGTCTTGTAGCCTTGTTGGAGGAGCACGGTGATGAGTTGGATTCCTTCAAGGCTGTGGCAGAGGAGAGTGATTGGCAGTATCAGATTGATTAGCTGAATCACCCTTAGAATCCGTGGTAATGAAAATGACAGGAGGGTGTTATAGAGGAAGCTGAAGAGACTGATTAGCAAAATCATTTTAAGAGTTTGAGATAATTGGGGTGATAGCTCTTGAATCCACATATATATCTGTTGTTGTGGTAGACAAGTTATTGTCGTGGTTACAATCAACTTTAGAGTCTGCAGAACTGTGTTTAGAGTGTGTATTAACGGGACTGATACTCCCTTCATTAATGGCTATGCCATCAGAGAAGGTGGAAAAGTTGGCTGCAGCAACAAGTGTATCTGCGAATGGTGTTAAGTCTGTAGCAACATTTGGTAGAGCAAACAATTCTGCCATGTTATCTTACTGATTCCTATCTTTAAAGTATACAAAGCTTTCTTCAAATCGGACATCTCTTGATATAACCAATTTTTTTAAGGAGGATGGTAACATTTATACCTCTTTTGAGTTGCAGAGTATCCTAAGAAAACACACTTAATGGCTCTTGGATCAAGTTTGTCCTGATGTGAAGTTTGTATATGAACAAAACAAGTGCAACCAAATACTCGTAGGTGAGATAGATTTGGCAGTTGTTTCTGCAAGACTTCCAAAGGAGATTTAAAGTGTAATACTCAGCTAGGTAGCCGATTGATTAGATATGCAGCAGATAATACTCCATGAGACCAAAATGTTCTAGGAACATGCATGTGTATCATTAAAGCTCTAGTTTTTTCTAATAAGTCTCTATTTTTACGTTCAGCTACCTTATTTTGTTGAGGTGTTCCAACACAGCTGGACTGATGTAAAATTTCATGAGAAGCTAGATATTGCGTCATATTTTTGGACATGTATTCAGTGCCATTATCAGATCAAAGAATTTTCATTTTCATAGAAAATTGAGTCATGACCAGCATGTGAAAATTCTGAAAGACATACACAACTTCACTATTGGATTTCAGGAGATATATCCAAGTAACACGAGAAAAGTCATCAACAAATGAGACAAAATATTTGTAGCCATCAAAAGATTCAATAATTGGTCCCTAAACATCAGAATGAACAAGATCAAACATCTTATTAGCCTTAGACGATGAAAGCATAAAAGGAAGTCTAGTAGACTTAGATAAATGACATGTATCACATCGAATATTTTTTTATATCCAATTTAGGAATTAATTTGGTGAGGACAATGTTTGAGGGATGAGCTAGGCGTTGGTGCCATAAATGTTGCTCTTGATGAAATGAAGAAAAAGCATAAACTTGACGATACTTGTTATTCTGGGGATGACTCAAAAAATAATAAAGCCCATTGAAAAAGAAACATTCACCAATCATCTTCTTGGTGGCGAGGTCCTGAAAGAGAACTTGTTGAGAGTAAAAAATAACACGACAATTTAGAGTTCGCGAGATTTTACCGATGGACAGTAATTGAAACAGAAAGGAGGGAACATATAGGACAGGAGATTCTATATTATTAGACAGTAATTTAATCTTTGCTTTACCCTTGACAAAAACATTTTTTCCATTGGCAATAGACACATGAGTTGGAGAACAAAATCCCTCGAAATCATATAGGTTGGTCATTTTATTAGTTAAATGATCAGTGGCACCTGAATCAATGACCCAAAAATTATGCACAGTACTAGCTATCAAGGCACTTTTAAATGCAGTGAAAATACCTTTTGTGTTTTCTTGCGGGATATGGGCAGAGTTTGCAAGGAAGCTCGCAAACTTACCAAGGAGTGCCATAGAATTAGAGGCAGATGCTGTCATGACAGGGTCACCTTTTTCCTTAAGATAGGCAGCAAAGTCATTGAGAAAAGCATATGGGTTGGTAGAAAAATTATCAACATTACTGGAAGGAGTATTGCTGAAGTGAGCAGCGACAACAACATGACCCTTATGCTTAGTCCTTTTGAGATCTCTTCTCTTTTTCAAAGTTTGGCTTCAATTCTAGATGAAGGATCCAACACCTCCTAATAGAATGACAAATATTATGGCAATGGTGACACTTCAAATTTGGTCGTTTGCCCTTGTAAGGTCTGTTATTGCTCATTGATCTGTTGACAACATAAACAAGAGATTCTGATAAAGAGAATTTAGAGTCAGAATTCATAACCTTTCTACGAGCCTCTTCTCGTTGAATGGTAGCGCATACATTAGTGAGGCATGGAAGATCAGGATTCATGAGGATCTTGCTGCAAAGATCTTCATAGTCTGAACCGAGACTAGCTAAAAGCTGGAAGATCTTGTCCTCCTCTTCACGTTTCCGTAATTCTGCTACATCAACTGTGTGGGGACGATATAGAGCAAGTTCACTCCACTTACCAAGGTTCCAAGCAATTGAACATAGGTTTTGCCATCTTGCTGCAGGTTAGCAAGATTGAAAATATAAGCTGCATTGTTCTGATTTCTATACATCTCTTTCACTGCTTCCCATAGTGCCAAAGAGGATTCTGAGTAGCTGAATATTTCAGCAATCTGATTTTCCATAGAGTTAAGTAACTAGGACATGACAGGTTGATCTTTGCATTGCCAAGCTTCATAAGCCTGTGAAGAAGAATCAGGAGGTCTAATATGGCCATTGATATAGCCAAGTTTCAATCTTCTACCAAGAGCAATTGTCACAGCTCTTGACCAGGGAAGATAATTAAATTCATTTAGCAATACCGAGCCTAAACGCTGGTTAGGATTTGGCTCAGCTTCCTGCATATTGCAGATTCTATTTGTGCCATCAACACCATCTATCTTAAATGGGTCTTCCATAAGATTACTCTTTTATTTTTTTTGAAGCAAACAACAGGTTATTAAGGACCTGCTCTGATACCATAAAGAAACAAAAGGGAAGAAGACTCTTCTTATTCATATCAATACTGTTACAGTAGCAGAGCTTTATATACAACGGGTTACAATGAATGTTATAGTAAGGAAAGGTAACTATATAACAATGTTCATATCAGACTCTATCACTATTAAATACTATCCTATCAATTGCAGTGCAAAGGAATTGCAGTAGGAATGAGTTCTACAACTTGTGTCGGAGTAAAACTGAAACTCTGCACTTTAATCTCTGTCATCCGATCTGCAGGAGGACTTTGCAATCTGTGTTGGGGTGGGAGTCTAATGCTTTTCTTCAATATCATATAAACAAAAAATTAATCATATATTAAATTAAGTTTATTATATAGTATCAATTACTTAGTCAAGTGCATATATATTTATATATTGTCATTAGCAATAGGAAAAACATATTGTATCAATTTAAGAAAAAAAGTTACAAAAGTTTTTTTATAAACAAAATTGTTCATTTACTAGTAATTATATATAAAAACATAAACTATGGTTTGAAATATTTGGTTTGATAAAAATACCCATAAATTTAAAAAACAATTAAATATATTGAAAGGAGCTTATTAGTAATTATTAAAAATATGGTCTTATTTTAAAAACTTCTAGGTACCTAGTGTAAAAAGACTTAGCTTTCCATAAGAAAAATATTTTTTAAAATATGAATATATAAAAAATATGTCAATACTAATATCTAAAAAAATATCTCTAATTAAAAAAAGAATAAAAAATTTATGTAGTTCTTAAAAAATAAGTTAATCAAAATTTTCTAATGCAAATGACAATGACTAGTATATCTGTAGATATCATGAACATAAATGTAAACGTAATGGCTATATATAAATGTGAGAATATTGACATATAACTAAAGAAAACACATATGAGCTGGCTAAAAAGACTTCACGTTGCGAAATGAAAATAGTTTCATGTATTAAAAATATGCTAAAAAATATTAATTGAATTACACGAATAATTAAATTTTGATAAAAAATTGGTAAAAGCTCTCTCTTTTTTTTTTTGGTAACCCGGGGTGTCCGGGCCAGCTTACGTGCACCACAACTAATCCCCGGACCCACTGAACACCCTGCAAGCCCAGCAGGTAGGTAAGACACCGCGGGGGTGACAGGTGTGCACGCTAGGGCTCGAACCCAGGTGACAGAGACAAGGAAACCTTGCCTCTGCCGCTGGGCTACAAGCCCTGGTGCATTGGTAAAAGCTCTCTTGATATGTGCTTTAGGTGTACAAATTCTCTAATTAAGAGTCATATCTGAATATTATAACCTTCCATGCTTGATCTTGAACTTATTTTGGAGGGATATATTTTTATATGAGCTTGAAAGAGATTTTATTTGTTTTGATTTCATTGATAAGGACTTTGATTCTATCCTTTCTTGATAGACTTTAACTTCTATTTCAAAGGAATTCCAATTATTTGTATTTTATTTTTTAATTATAGGTTCTCTTACTATTTATAAACATGTGAAATGTAATTTATCCTAAAGGTTCTTAACTTAAAAAGCATTTTAGAAAATCAATATAAAAATTAGTTGAAATACAGGATTTTTAAAATTAAAATTGCAATTGAGGACTTGATTGAACAAATCACAAATTGAGGACTGATGCGGACTCTGACACGATTTTGCCGCCATTTCTTTTTAAATGAAACACGCGTTTTGTCTAAAACGGCACCATTTCATCCACTGTTTATAAAAAAAACCCAAACGGTGTCGTTTTGAACAGCATTGTGCAGGGTCTTCTTCTTCCCCTGAACGAGCGAGGCAGGGGAAGAAGAAGAAGACTCTCCCTTGTTTTTTTTCCCTCCTTTTTTTCTCTGAACCCGCAAAATTATTAGCAAATAACATGCAAAACAAGCCAGACATCTAGAAACTAAAATAGCCAGCTGACATTCATAAAATAGCCTTTTATTTCCTTGCTTATCTTGATTTATACGCACAAAAAAAACAAATAGTGAAATCTGGTTTTATCATTGATCAAAAAAGGTTTATCGGGGGTTTCATATATAAAAATTATTATTATTATATATAAGCACTAACTATGTGTAGAAACATTTTATATGATAAAAATCCTTAAGTTCTACTAATCATTACATGTATTGAAAAAATTAAAATTTTAATTATTAAATATATTATCTTTCCTTCAAAAATTATACATGTCAAATTAAAAAGACTGAGTTCATATAAGAATTTTTTTTTTTTTTTTTTGTATATGATAGTGCAAAATATATGTCAATACTAAGATATAAAAAACATTATTTCAAATTAGAAAAAAGACTAAAATATTAATACAATTCCTAAAACAATAAGTGAATACAGTTTTTCTAATAAATGCGTATGACAACGACTATAAATATATATAAATGTGAACATAAATGCATATGGTAATGACTGTAAATATATAAAAGTGAAAATAACCTACTCGTTTACTGATGACACATGAGCTGACGATTTACTGATGACACAGAAGAAAACTCATGCACGTTTTCCTACCACTACATAATCTAGAGGTCGCGCAACCATTTGGGTAGACAAGGCAGGAGACTTACAGAGAGAGAGAGAGAGAGAGGGGAGCTGCAATCTATAGGAAAGAGGCTCGCAGCTTGGGACCATATCTATACAGAGAGTGTCCACTGATCTCCCTCAGGTCAGCACTATCTAGTTTTGTTCTTTGAAAATTTACGTACGATGTTTTGGATTTGGTTTGAGCTCTTCAGACATTAGATGGTTCAATATATGTATAAGCATTCTATATATCCATAAAGTTTACCTTTTCCCTATAAAGGTGCATGGTGTGTAGTTCCATTTTTGTTTTCCATTTTTTTTAAAGAACTAAACATTTGAATAAGAAGATTGTTAACGAGTCAGAAGAAGACAAGTAGAGAAAGGAGAAAATGTGTTATAGTGAAAGAGCTCGATAGGTAAAGAGGGAGATGAAAGTTGAGTTATATGTTGGGTCGAGAGGTTATCAGTAGACCGTAAAATGAAAGGAAAAACTTAAACTCTAGATTGTACATGGAATATTTTTAAAATTCCGAGTTAAAGCCTCGAAAAGGCAAAAACAATAACCAGGAGTTAGCCGAAACAAATACAATACGTCGAAAAAATCAACATGAACCAAGCAAAAAGAGACCCTAGCAAACACAAATACTAGAATATACAATAATAAAAAATCCAGCCCTTAATATTTCAATACTTAACATTTAATTACTCACCACCTAATCGATGTTTTTAACTTCAAACGACACAACCTTGTGTCACTAATTTGTTGTGATAAATAAATTAATAGCCTTTGTGTGATGCAACTGGATGGAATTTAGTAGATTGAACTGCATCATCCATAAAAAGAAATTGGATAACGTAACTTATTAGTTGATTAGGAGGATTTCATGCATGGATTTAACATATGTTCCTTCTAGATCATGACTTTTTTTCCTTTTCTTTTTTATAATGATTAGATAATTTTATTGAAAAATAGTTATTAACTATTTAGTAAAGGATTAAACAACTGATAATAAAAGTTTTTTTGGATAATAATCAAGAGTATATTGAAAATGTCATAAAGCTAATAGCCAAAGCAAAATACAGAAATATAACAAAAACAAAAAAACAAATTTAATGAAAAAAAAAAAACTAATCTGCTACAACAAAGACAAAGAAACTATCTAAATTTTTTTATTATATTATAATTTGATGTCATAAAAAGATCTTAAAAGGTCATTTCCTATTAAATAAAATTTGAACTAGAATATATAACCAAACAACAACCAAATAAAAATATATAAAAAAATCAAACAAGTTTATAGTTTTTTTTTAAAAAAACAATAATATTGTTCCTCAACTAAATAGTCAGGATTTAAAATTTTGAAAATTAATTGCTATGCATACAAACAAATTATATTAAATTTTTATATAAATTCACGTCTTAAGTGATAATTACTAAATCGATTGAGTACATTTTCAAACGGAGTTATTATTACAGTTCATATGAAATTTTCTTATAGCACTGCTCTAAAAATTTACATGGACAAATGCAGTCATGAAATTATATGGGAAAAAGTGCTTTAATTTTGTGAAATGACATAGAAATTTCTATGTTAGAATGGTAAAATATATCTAAAAAACTGCCTTATTCTAAGGGGAAAAAACTAAAAATTAAACTATATATATATATATATATATATATATATATGCCTTCCATAATTCATTCTTGGTTTGTTTCACCGAATTTGCAGACTGGAAAAGGATAAATTTATTGCAAGTGCTTCAAACATGGGAAGCGATATTGAACAGGGAACTAAGCCAAGTGCTTCAGAAAATAAGATGACTGGAAAACTTTTTGCACAGCTGGATACTAAGCTGAAACGGTTGTCCTCTCAAGAGGACTGTTTTGATTGCTGTATCTACAGGGTGTCCAAACGGGTTCAAAAAGTACATTGGCAAGCCTACTGGCCACTACTGATTTCAATAGGTCCTCTTCACCGCGACGATACAAAACGACAGGTCATGGAAAACGAGAAATTGAGATATTACAAAAAGTTTACTGGACGGGCTGGGATGGATAAGGACAAAATAAGAGATATTGTGAGCAGCATTCAGAATCAAGAAGAGCGTCTCCGAGACTGTTATTCAGAGGAATTCATACGAACGAAGAAAAGTGATTTCATAGAGATGGTCCTGCTGGATGCTGTCTTCATCATTGAGTTTATGAAGGAATATTCGAATAATGATGAAGGTCCTCACAGGTTTGAGCCTAGGACGATATTGGACATACGAGAAGACTTGATACTACTTGAAAACCAACTACCTTTCTTCATTATTCAGAAAATATATGACGAGTACAATCGTGCTCGCCAAGATCCAACAGCCATTCCTTTTTTCGATCTTGTTACCTCTCATTCTAAAAATTACACGTTTTTAAAAGAGGTAGAAACCAACCAGAGTGTAAAGAATAGCAGACATTTCACTGATTTACTAAGAAATTTTATGTTGAATGGAGCCAGGAAGCTGAATGGATCCAGTAATCCTATCATGCTGAGGCATAGTGCTTTCAAGCTTCGCGCGGCAGGAGTCGAGTTTGAGGTCGCCGAAGACAAATGTTTGCTTAACATAACATTTGAGAAAGGAGTGTTGAAAATACCACGCTTGGAAGTTGATTACCACTTCGAACGTGCTGTACGAAATATCATGGCCTTGGAGCAGTGCTTGTACCAGAATGAAGCTTACGTATGCAGTTACATTAAGTT
>Ga0307513_10002549_pt1 | contig 25177 bp, 22 predicted proteins | sample 15_EM_MG_FD_202174 | JGI IMG/M metagenome (GOLD analysis project Ga0307513, IMG submission 202174) | Populus trichocarpa ectomycorrhiza microbial communities from riparian zone in the Pacific Northwest, United States - 15_EM | ecosystem: Host-associated > Plants > Roots > Unclassified | place...
TATGGGTTGACGGCCGGGCCCTGCAGTCTTATTGGGAACGGGATCTGCCGGCAGGGCCCGGCCGTCATCTTGATGGATTGACGTCCCCTACAGGGCCCCGGCGTCATCTGCAGGGCCCGGCCGTCATCTACAGGGCCCGGCCGTCAACTATAGCCCCTGCCAGTTTTCTGTCAGGCCTATAAATCGCGAGCACCTTTCACCTCAGACTTTGGTTCCTAATTAAATACTCCCTATGCATGCGCAGGACTGGTGTGAGTAGGATGGCGAGTATAGGTTGTTCTATATAGCTTTAGGAATAAATTCAAGTTACGCATTCTTCTGGAATATACGACTAATTTTATTGCGGTAGTAGGGGGAAGGTTGTAACTCTATGTGAGCCAATCACTTCTTCGTTGATGGAGACTGATTTATTTATAACCACCAGGTGTATCCACCTTATATCCACCTTATATCCATCTCTCAAAACTACAAATTCTCCCGATACACAATATATACACACATATTCCTACCTTTTTTAACTTATAGTTTTATGTGAACAATTTGGTAAGAACTTAAGTCATTGCCTCGGATGTTAGAAGCCCTAATCCCACTCCTCGGCCACCAGCCGTTACCCGTTGTCTACGCCAATTCCCTGGGGGGACCTCCGGTCCCGTCACCTTCAGGGCCCACCCGTCGTCACGTGGAGGCTCACGGCAGATTCCGCCACCTGAGACACCTGTAGTCCCCGCCCGTCCGTCCCGGGCAGTCTTCCGGACGGACGCCAAGATACCCGTCCGTCCCGGGCGTCCTCTCAGGTACGCCATCCGTCCCGTCCGGACCCGAAGACGGACGGACTGGACGCTTGGGTTCACTGTCGTCATGCTGGTATTCACAATGCGAGGAGCAGTTATTGGTTTGAGAAATCCTAGAGTCTTGTGTGGTCTCACTTACTGACTTTATTTCTTATACCTTGCAGCAATTGCTGCCATGCTACTTACCTGCATTATTTGTGGTTTGGGGGCCAGTTTTATTGGTGGTTTAGTAGGTACTCGCTTCATAGTCCTGAAGGATACTTGCGTTTGTCCCCCGAACATCATGGGTGCTCCGAACACTATGGGTACCCTAAAAAGCACGAGCGTCCCGAAAGCCATAGGTATCTCGAACACCGAGGTGCCCGAACACCGTGGATACCCTGAAAACCACAAGTACCCCGAAAACCATGGGTCTCTGTAACACCGAGGGTGCCTTGAGCACAGGGGGGTACTCTGAAAACCGTGGGTTCCCCGAACACCGACGGTGCCCTCAACACCGCGGGAACCCAGAAAACCGCAGGTGCCTCAAACACTTATAGTCCCCCGAATACGGAATGTGTCCCCAATATTGAGTGTCCCGAACACTAAGGGTGCCCCAAATACCAATGGTGCCTCCAATGGACACCTAGCCACTAATATAGAGCTCTCCCCAGACTCTGAGGAGGAGAATCGCCGGGATGTAAGATTCCACGCGATATGGTGCAAATACTTCTACTGTGAAGATCACTAGCGATCACTCGGTACTGAAGAACCTCCTTGTTGCACTTTTCCCCTTCATGCGGCCCTTCAGTTATTTGTTTCCTTTGTCACTTATCAATCGAAGAGGAGGAATGGGTATACCAGGTTGGCACACCCTACACGAGGATTCTCATACATGGCCTGAAATTCTGGGAATGCAAAGTGGAGGATGTATCAGAATACTGGGTGCGGATTGGACCTGGACTACTTTTTCTGAACATGCCAGCAATAATTGTTGAAAATGGTGCTGCTCGCCATACTCTCACGATACTTCCTTTGTTTAGATAGCTTCTGGGAGCGCGCTTGTTTATGGCTTTGGACATGCGCTGATGATCCTGGCATATGGCTCCGGCATCGGGCATAGGTTTGTGTTCGGAGATTTGCTGAGGATTCGGGCATGGGTTTATCTTCAGAGACTCGCTTTATCTTCGGGTATACAGTTCAGCTTTAAGCGTTTAGTTTGTACGTTCAGGAAAGCATTACGAATACAGGAATACGCGATAGTTTTGGGATTGTGCAGCTTTCGGGAAAGCCGGGTGAAAATCCGGGAGAAAAGCGAAAACACAGTAAGGCCAGCTTGAGAGAACTGGAAGCCCGGAGGTGGGAAGGGGTTTGTTTTTCTTTTAGTTAGCTGAGGGTGCTCACGGGGGAAGGAGAGACTCACATGGAGCAGTGTGGTGCCTCATGGATGGCTATGAGGTCTTTGTGGAAATATACTCCTTTGATCGCTCTTCGTTAGTTGAACGGAGTTGTCGTTGAGCGTGAGCCTGAGGTTGTTGTTGGTGAAAAGATTCTTTTCCCCGCCTGAAGTATGCGATCGTTTTTTCGTTGTGAGCTGCTTAGCGTTTCGTTTCGTTTCATCGTTCGTCACTCACCGTGAATCTTTTTCGCCGTCAAAGTCCAAAAATGATTTCTTCAAGCAAGCAAGTTGGGGAAGCTCCTTGAATTGTCAATATAAACCCTCTATTCTACCATAGCTAGATAGGACAAGCAAACAGGATAGGAATCGGAAGAATATACAGCTGTTTCCTCCTTGACTTCACTTTCATCCCCTCTATCGCCAGTTTTTCCAACCGTCCCGGGTGTCCACTTATCGGGCACGAGAAGGACAGCTCCCCCAAGGTCAGAACTAAGGATGGCTGCCCAGGAGTAATGTACCGCCCACCAATCTGTGGAACCCAATAAGAACAAGTCAGTGAACAGGATACTTTGAAGTCCCCCGATTTCTCGGACAGACCTGCTGACCGCATAGTCAAATATACGAAGCGAATAAGGATTTTTTATTTAAAGCCCTCTAAGGGCGAAAGTAGATGTTCTGCTGGTCCGGAAGAGGAAAGAATGTAGATAGCGGTGAATGAAGGGTTTAAGGAAAAGGAGGACCCAGGCAGACTTTGGGTGATTCATATCCATCCCACATTTTCCCTATCATGACGCATCCAATTGCTTGACGGGCAACTCAGGGATTATGAGTAGTAGTTACACGATCACCAAGTTTTGGGCTGCAACCAGTAGTGTTGAAAATATTGGATATGGAAGTAATGATTGGATAAAAGGATTTCATGGAGGAAAAGCGAAGTGGCTCAAGGAAGCAAGAGTAATTGTGTTGAAGGGTTAAAGGGCTCACTCTTTGAGAGGGAAGGAAGGAAGGAGAAGGAGAAGGAAATTTATAGGAGAAAGGGTTTCAACGCTTGCATGTCCCACTGGTGCGCATGCCTACTATGATACTACTACATGAGTGTGGTCACTTCCGGCAGGGAGCCTAGCTACCATCCATACCAACTAGTGTTCATGCTTTGTTACAAAATTGACGACTCTCATTATATGCGTTATATAAATAAATACGTGCTTCTAGAATCCCAGTCAGCAAGTACTCCACCTATCACGGCCTCCAAGATGTAAAGAGATCCTCTATTGCGAATCAAATACAGCGAAGGGCGAAAAAAAAATACCAAAAAGGATGATCATGTTGCTTCTGTCCCAAATGGTGGCATGAGCGCACCAACGGTAGTCAACCTAGGGCTGACTTAAAACCTGATTACGACCGACTCGCGGATCTCGACTTCGACATCGAGGATCTCGTTCGCTACAAGAAGCTGCTTGCACTCCTTGACAACGACAGAACCGTCTTCACGGGAGAGGGTGTTGGGCATGACACCGATCCAGATGATGACAGGGGCGATGTGCTCGTCAACAATACCAATGCGTACGACATCCATGCTCGTCCACTTCACTCCCTTTGACTCCAGGATGTCGTGGATCTGAGAGCCAAGACTGTCCCAGACCCGGTTCAGGGGGTGGTTGCCGACAGGCCTAAGCTCCTTGCATGGGGGGTGAGCCCAAGGGCCTGTAGACAGCTTCCAAGTATCGTTCCCCGTGCGAGCCACGAGAATTGGCCTGGAGCGCAGCCCATAATAATAGTGCTTGGCCTCCAGGTCGGAGATAGGTGCAGCGGTGATCTCAGCAGAGGCCATGTGGGAGATAGAGAGCAGAAGAAAATCTGTAGTGCTCTTCAAAGCGGCTAGTTCGTCAGTCACAGAGTCACCAAAGGAGACGCTCGAGAGCTCACTCAACGAGGGGAGCAGGCACAGTCAACCCTTCTCTTAATATAGGAGAATGCGCTCGGGACGGATGGTAGCTAACGTAAGAGGTTAAAACTGGAAATTGAGCATGTAATGGCAGGTACGTACATGATCTGGTTTATAATATTATGTCGATGGGAATCAGTTGAGAGACGAGCAAGCTGGTTATAGCGAACTGAGAAAGGTGGTTGCAGAGAAGTGGTTAGGTCTCCAGGTGAAGAGAGAGAGGGCGACCCTCATTTTATATCTTTCCCCTCCAGCATTTATGATATCATACTAAAAAAAAAATCCTTAAGAGCGCAAAACAAAAATATCCCAACCCAAATATTCACAAACATGGAAGGGAAAAAAAGAACTACTGTTTTAGTATAGTAGGAAAGCTGGCTAGAAAGGTCCATAGCATCCGGCCCCAAGTTACGTTACAGGTATCGAAGCACGAAACCGTCTGGGGGGTGCTTAGCACGCCGTGATTTCAGCTGTTAGCTCGTTACCGTATCTCAAAGCAAAGCAAAGCATAATTTGAAAAATTCATCGTGACCGGCTTGGTAGCGTTACCAAATTTTTGGAAAGATACGTTACAACAGATGTTTCTCACTTTAGATCCCAACCATACCAGGTTTATCCCATGCAAAGTTTGGAAGCAGAAAAAATCCCGACGCCAATACCGTACTATACTTCAGCTATGAGTACATTTTATAACTGTTTATTTATATTTGTCTCTCTACGTTAAAAAATTTAAATCTCCGAATCAGATGCGCAGCTGCCCATGAAAAAAACCCTCCGTAATTTTATTTTATTTTATTTTTTCCCCTCCTCTCCTGCACCCTGCCCATGCGTATACTATGCGTGTTACGGAGCGACGGATACCGGACACCGGCGATCCGTTGGGGCTCCCTCACGAGCTGGCTCGTTGCGATATGTGTTGCGGCTAATTACGTTCTTTCTAATTACCTGGTCCCAGGGTTCCTCCCTTGTTCGCCAACGTCATTGATTCCCGCGACCCCAATTGAGCAGTGGATGGGAGGTTTACGAGAGGAACAGTTGTTTTTATTCTCTTTAGGTCTAGAAGTTCACTACTACCTGACACCTATCCTAGCCAGGTAATTCCGGTAACTTGGTTATTGGTCTCTCTGGTTATTGCGATTTCCGCCCTCATATCTTTATGGAATAGAAATGGCTTTCACTGCTAAACCCACATTGCGATTCCGACCTCCGCACCAGGAGCACGAGGCAAGTGAAATCATCGCATGTGGCTGGCCCTCAGTGAATAAAACAAAATCAGGTCATTGCCCCATAATAGAGCGGGAGGCACAAACAGATTTAGTCCAAATGCCATTAATTCTATACCCAAATGAAGTTCTAGAAGTGCCCAACGATTAAAACAGCGATTCCAACGGTAAGGCGGTAAGAAGATTAAATTCCGACGTCAGTAATGCCACCCCGCCAACTTCAGGGACCAAACCTAGTCCTCCGCCCAAGGCACCATGGCTCACTCGGGTGCATAGGGTCGAATTATAATATCATCGCAACGGTTAGCCCCGGCCAGCCTAGCCTCGATATTACCGAAAACTCCTATGCCTTTCTTGGGCAAATACTCGAGTGAGACACTCGTCCACTCGTCCCAAGCAGGAACCCAGCACATTCCATATCCTTGCTGATCAGGTATTTGAGGGAAAAGTGGCATAGCGTACTGCGGCGAGTCGGTCGCGCGGGCATTAATATTAGATTCGGGCCCTTTTGCTTACGGCAAACATCAGTACCCCCCCCCCCCCCCCTCCTCGTTAGCCTGGTCTGACAATTAGACCCCCTTCGCCCATTCTAGGTCCCGCATTCCAGTGCCCAACCTACGGGTAACTATGCGGCACCTGACCTGCCTTACCACAATTCACCCGGCTCAGCGCTGCCTCGCTAAATTAAAGGTGCAGTTGTAGGCAATGATCTTCATGCTTACCAAGTGCTGCTGGTATCCTTGCCCTTTGCCGTGCGTCGCGTGGGCGGCTTGCGTGCAAGCAAAAGCCTTGCCTACAAGTACAGTCCCAATGTGTGAAGTTTTTGGATTGCATAATATTAGGGTTCTGGCCAGGAGGTAATAAGGGAGATTTCGTGGCGTAGCCCGGATAAAGCGCCACTTCCCAAGAAGTTGCGGGTCTAGGGAATAATGCATTATGCAAGAAGAATGTTCAGGCAGGGGCATCCCGTCCCCCCCAAGCTTTGGATTATTAGCAGCAGTGCGGCGGTGGAATAGGTTTTCCTGGTGCGGAGGCAAGGGATCAATGGCGAACGGGCATACCGAGGTAAGACAGGCACCGACTGTTTATTTTTATCCCCAGGATTCTGTGCTAACTTGGTACTGCGGCTCGTGATTGGCCGGAGGAATAAACAAATTTCAGTTGCAGGGATGGTTATTTGTTTTTCGTTTCACGGAAAATTATTACTCCGCTCCAGTAAAACAGCCGAGAGGTACCCCTCCCCTAATCGGTCGGGGAGGGGGGGTTATTAAAAGATCTGGATAAGAAAAAGAAAAAGAAGAAAAAACTCAGGGACCTTACTAAATCACGTTAAAGTACTTTTTTGCTACCCCCCTCCCCCCCCCCGCCATCGCCCCGCAGTGAAGTAGGCTATTGTCCTACCGTACTCCCCCCTTTCCCCCCCCCCAAGCCACTGTGCGATAATCACCCATCTCTTCACTGACGGGTTTAGAAACTATCTACTCTACCAGTGTACCGGTATCCCGAACCTTAGAGAGTGATTCGTCACCTGTGCACTATCTCTAGAACGTCGTACCCATCTCAACCTATCCAAGGGCAAGCAAGAATGGCGAACGTCACACAGCCCAACCAGACCAAAAAAATTCATCCGTCTACCCAGCCCGGCAGATCCACCGTACCGTCGCACCGCCGCTGCCTTAACAATAGTAAAAACGTAACCGTAGTGTATATAAGTATATACATGTCGTACATACCGGAAGTTGATTCGCTCATAACTCCAGTGAAACCTTTCATCCAAGACATTTCCAATTAAACCCCACCCCACAATATATTCTTGGATCGTTGAAAACCCAGGCCAAAAGTGCCCACTTTGAACAGAAAAATATGGGGGTTCTTCCCACTTCATTGCTGTAGCGCCGCCCTTTTCCCCCCCTTCAAGAGGGGGAGGCAAGGGATGATGCCCTGTTGCCTAGTGCCGGTAAACCGCTACAATTGCCCTGCTCTGTGGTTCATGATTTATAATAGTCTAGATCCCGAGAGAGAGAGAGAGAGAGAGAGAGAGAGAACGTGTGATGCCGAGACAAGGGATGGACGACTTCGCACCACAAGTTCAGAACCCTATCATCATTTCTTCCTTTCCCGTACTGGTATGATACCATAATAGCACACTCATGAGCCTCCTTTAGTGAAGATTGATTTGGAGGTGTTATAGTCCGAAGGGGGTGGTGGGGGGGGGGTGCCCTTTTTTTCTTCTTTTTCTGTCATTCACAGTTCAACTCAACCATCAGTCCGCCCCCGCCTCATGGTATGTTTGGTCCCTTCCCCTCTCAAATCATACTATCATGGCCCTCTCGAAGAAGCTCAGTAAATGGTAACCTTGAGGTTTCAGATAGCACAGTAAATGCCGATTATCCCGAGACATTGTTACGGAAAGCATTCAGACCCTTGGAATGGTGACGATGGCTTCCTAAGCCCTACTACTAGGATAGAACATCCATCCTTTCCTTTCCATTCACCCCCACATTCCCTCAAAAAAAAGAAAGAAAGAAAGCCGGTGGCCCTGATTTTTTCTTTTTTGCTATCGAAGCCCCCCCCTCATTCCCCTCCACAATGGTAGGTTTTTACGGTGACAAAGGATCACAGCCATTCCACAAAAAGACGCTTGGCAGTCAGTCGGTTGCTTTCCACGAATGAGATTTCAAGCCGCAAAGTTAATGAATAAATAAATAATCCTTGACTAACGCTCAAACACCTTAAAGCAAAAAAAGGACAAAAAAGACACATCGCAAGATAGTGTACAAAGCGATAGTAAGAAAAGGGGAACAGAAAAGGCCTACGTGTATAAATGATTACGGAAAAAACGACAGGGGAACAAGGGGAGATACAAAGTTGAGTAGTGAGCAATAAGAGGGGAAAGAAGGGAAAAAAAGATAAGAAAAAACTCCCTAACCAAAGACTCCGACAGCTCCGACTTTTACCCTTACTACTGCTCAATAGACAATAGAGGGCGGAAAATGATGATGACAAAAAGAAATCAAAATAATTAGCGTCATTTCCCATCTAATCGTGTATTGCGCAATGCCTCGTAAACGTCTGCGTAAAAAACCCAAACCAAACCAAACTGCCCGCTCTATGAAAAAAAAACCTGTTTTCCCCGCCCAGCGTGAATCGTAAACTGCTCGAACAAATCGAAACCGCAATAAGGTGATCCCACGAATTTCAGCCGATGCGTGAAAAAAGACGCTTCCCGGAATTCGGATCTTCGGTTCGTCAATGCCCTCCTTGAGCTCTCTTTCCTCTCTTGATATCGCATTCAGGATCTCCACATCCATTTCCATCCCCGAGAACTACCATTCCTCCTCCATGTTTGATTCGCCTTCGTCTTCCCAAATTCCAACCCGGGAATATTCCGTTGAGAGGACCCTTCCCAGCGGGATCGCCGGACGACTTATCGAATTAGATGTAGATTTACCGCCTGTAGGCATGGTAGTGGCCGAATTCTCCCATACCGAATTCTCCCATACCAAAGTTGGGAGCGGGGCCGGTGGCCCAATTGGCGTTTGAATGGTGGGGACAGGTATGACCGACGAGCACAGTCTTGTCCTGAACGGCGTGACCGCGGCGACCATATGCTGAGCACTGATCGATACCGTGAGTGTAGTAGACACACTTGCACACAGCGTAGCGTTCGACAACTCTCATGCACATCTTGAAAGGTGCTTAAAAAGGTGTTTGAAGTTTAAAAAGATAAAGATTGGGTTGAAATAGGTAAAAGGATCGCTGAGTATGAGCGATTGTAATTGGATAGTCGCTCGGAGTATCTCTTGATGTATGTGGCTCTTGAGAGAAAGAGAATTGAAAATCCGGTAGTGGAAAAGTAGAAGTAGAAATTGTATAGTGTGGCAACGAATGAATGAATCGAATGTATCTAAAGGTATAGAAGCTAAATGCTTGTCGAATGGAGCGAATGTAGGTTGGTGTGCGGCGAAGTGTGAAGCAAACATAATGGCGGCGAACCCCCGAGTATTATATACACAAAAGAGCCACTTCAAGAGCTCGGCACAGTAGGGCGATCGGTCCTGGGATGTGGAACGTGCACTGAATGATCCGAATAGAAATGCACCTGCGAGATCCCCAACAGGTTGCGGTGCCAGGTCCCGAGCTCGCACAGCCCACCTCACAAAAGATCGCAATGTAGTCATCGCAAGCTCTAGACAGCAGTCATCGGTTTCCCAGGGCTAGTGTGGTTGTGTAGGGAGGTAGGGACGTAGGGAGACCAGGCCAGAGTGACGGAGTGAGAAGGAAGGGGGGACTGCAGTCACGTTGCGCCCTGGTGGTCTCTATGTCAACACGCCGTTCCCGCAACGAAGCGGGCACGCAAAGTGTAGAGCGCGAAAAAGTGATTGGATGGTAGGACATGCATAGGCTGCAAGGAAGAAAGCCGATGGGGGGTTTTCCAAGGTGCTAGTAGTCGCCAATGGTTGGCTGGAGTATGGTAATGCTCAGCTGTTCTTAGGATCCAGCTATGGGTGGTCTCAGCTCCCCGTGCGAAAAGAAATGCCAGAGGTCTGGGTCAGACTAGGCTAGAAAGCACCCGCGAACCAGGATGAAAACTGCTCCATGCTTCTTTCTCGCGTGGAGATCTCATCTCTTCTGCAAGGTACCAGGAGAAGTGCCCAAGTAACTTGTTTCCCAGACCAGAAGCGATTTCGTTGCAAGGGTGGAGTCGGTGGGTTGGGGTGGGGGGAGATTGCTTCAACTCAGCTTGAAGCTCCGTGGACTGGACTAGAAATGGTCTAGCGCTGTTTGCAATTTTAGGTGAGGCGAATTTCTCAAGGCTTCCCACACTACGGGCGCCATGCGCCGGCACTAGCCCATTATTCTCCATAAGCAGTAGGATAATGCACATAACAACCTGCTTTAAGCGATAATCTTCGGGTTCATACCTCTTGCCGCCATTTTCCTAGCATTGTATGTAGGAGTAACAGTGCGACCAAAGGACAATGCCCCATCGGGGAAATTAACATTCCAACGGGCCACATCTCCCTGAGCCATATCGGCCCCTTCGCTCTGGATGGAGAAAAGGACACCGGCATGGCCTCGATAGCCTGTGGTAACTGTCGCGAGCCCAAGAAGTTGCCGCAACCGTCGGGAACAGCTTTTTTCCGAGTGATTTAATCCGGTTTCTCACTTGCTCGACCCTGCTGTCGCAGTCAGATTAGATCATGTCAAGATGGACCGCTGTTACCGGTGGGAAAGGATGTCGCGACCGTCTGGGCCCTAACCCACCGTGTTCACACCACCGAAGTTTTATCAACCTCTCACCGCAGGCCCATTCACAATCGTCTCGCATTTCAGCGAAGGACCCGATACACTTAGAAGCACTGCTGAGTACTGTCACCAGTAGTGCCGCGGCTTCTTCTAAAGCTCACCATCGGCAAGGCTTGCTCAGCCAAAGCTCGGATGGTCGTCAGAATCAAGATTTATCATCTTACTACTGTATCTTGATGCTCACTGCTCTGATATCACGCTGAACCACCGCCTCATTATCTGCTAGAGGCTATTGCCCAAATGGAGATCACGACACTTTCACTGGCCAGGTCCCGCGATTGCTGAGTGTTTTCCCGCTGCGTCTGTAAGCTGCAGAGCATGTAGCCGCTCACTCGTTGCCAAATTCCTTCCCTTCCCTCTCCCCCACATCCCAGCCCTACCACTCACTGCGGCTTGAGCATCATGCAACCCTGTAGATGCACAGCCGGCCACTCTGAAAAGTCCAATATGCAGGTACAAAAAGCAGAACGTACAGTACACTACTATGATAGGACACAGGCCACATTACCAATAGCAATAATAGCGAAAATAAAATAAATAAGAAATAATCGCATGTCCTTAGCGCCAGAGCTTGTGGCCATCGTCGGAAGAAAATTTCTCGCAGAAATTCCAAAGTTTCTCCCAAGGAGAGGCCTGCGGTACTTTGCCTTAGGGGGGGCAGAGGAAGTTTGCGGGATTCGGCTCCGGCACGGAACGAGAAAACGAGAGTCACCAGCAAACCCGCTCCCAAACTAGAGCTAGAAGTGCTGCTAGATGCTTGATGAGATACCACCCTCGCCGATAGAAACAGTGGATTGCCCGAAAGCATCTCGCACGTGGCTTGAAGAATTTGGGGTGTGGGTTTCACCCGGACCCCTGGAAATCCCTTACTCAATACGTGGTACTGGTACCGGTAGCATACTAGCCGGATCTAATTACCGCGGCATCCGATCGACACCAACATATCCACCTTTTCTCACTCGCAACATCTATGCCTGCCGAGAAACCTATGTCCACTACATTCTTTTGTTTAGTTTCGAGGGGCCAACCTTAAGCTTTTGGTCTGAAAGACTCATAGTAGCCTTAGGTATCGTAGGAAATACGCACACTCACTATGGCCGGAATCTATGCGTCCCAATTTCTCATCAGTTGACACAACTCGTGAGTTTGCCTTGCAGCTTCCCCGAACCGGCCTTGATATGGGCCGACGGCCACCCGGCTCTGCCGAACGCCCCTCTCCACAGAAAGAGGTAGAAACCTCGCCTCAAAAACCAATGACGGTGGTTGAGGTTATTTCTAGCGAAGCTTCGTTACAAAAATGCCCCCGGTGACACGGGGGCATCGATCTTGTTGATCACATTCCAAGGCTACTCTCATGGCTTTACTCAAGCGGTGGTGGAGCCGATCCCAATGACATACGGTACTTTAAATACGCTCTATGAGCCCCATCGCACGTAAATTCATACTACCCTGGCATGCAGCTCTCGTATGAAATTTCCCACCAGAGGAATTGGTAATTGAAAGGATCTGAACGGAAGTGGATAGAATCTTAAGACAGCTTGCCTTACCCTTAACCTGGCTAGGCGGCCCTGGCGGCCGAATGGGCAAGATAGGTAGATGATGATCCTCATACTATTCCCTCGGCTCATCAAGATCTGTTCCGGGCGCTAAGCTCACTTGACAAAAGTTTTTCAGTTTCCATTAAACATACCGGTATTTCCGGCGTGGGGACTGATGCCTTCGCGCTTTTTGCTGAAGTTCAGTCATAGGGCACGCAAGTCTAGATATTTTCGCAGGGGCTCAACTCCCCGTGACCGAAAACACACACTCCCCAAAACCAGGTAATATGCAACCTATACGGTAGTGCTCCTAGCCCACGAAGCGGTACCACAACTCGCCTTAGAGTCGGTATTTTTCTGCCCGCCTCCGCCAAGAGGGGTAATGAATACGGTACCAATAGGTTGAACAAGTGGGGAACTATCACCCCACGCCAACTTGAAACACATACCGATTCCTACCTTTCTCCGGAGCTCGTGCCTGATGCACTCGTTCCACACAAGCACGAGTACTCGGGTACCGGTACGATACTCGAGCACAGTCTCCAATATACCCACAAGGAAGTTGGGCGGGTAACGAACAGGGATCAATCACAAGTATTTTTATTTCTTTCGTAACCCTAACCTTGAGGATCTCCTTTTTTGTCCACCAAATACCCCCCCCGTACGTCACCCGCCCGCTTTCCTCGTGGGGAGGATTAATACAGTGTGGTTGGTAGAACAGGGATATATCAGGTAGACAGGGCATGTCTACCTCTCGTAAATGTGTTTCTTCGACTTTCTCGCTCAAGGACTTTGGGGCCCGTCTGCCTTACGCGAACTCTCTTGGGAGAGCAGCGCAGCCTCGTATGACTGTTGCCAAGAAGTTCGCTTACTCCATATTTCAGTCGCTTATAGATCGATGCCGCTGTAGTGCAACCTCTCTTCTGAAAGATCTCCAGATCGGATGCTTTTACCACTGGGCATTATCTTGTTAAGACATTCTGCGACAACCTATCTCCAGAGCATTGGGGACTTTACGGTTTCGTATTCAAAGCCAAATCCTAGCAATTTAGTTAGCATATAACCGCATTTGCTTGACATCTCGAGTCTTTTTGCTGTCTCTATTAGCCTCGCTGTTTATGCGGCCCAATTGCCGATCGGCCGCTCCCTAGCTACTCAGCCAAGGGGAACCCCCCGAACCAAATTACGGGTATCATAGTCAATGTGGCCCTTTGGTTGCACCGGGCGATGAAAGACCCTTAAAAAAAGTGCATCATGTCAACATCGAGTTTCCTATCGCCCAAAACCGCCACTGCCTCAATCAGAATGAGATCACTACTGCTGTCACCACTACCGACATTGTTGGGAAACAGGGAAACAATTACACTTCTTGTAAAAAGAATGTTACTATATTCTCACTAAGCGTGACTCTGAATTGAGGCTCAGCTGCCGGCGCGACTGATGCAACGATCTGACGTCAAAACCGCAGAAGCCCGCTTTAGAACCGGAGTATTGCAAAGTGGTGAAATCTGTATCCGGGCAAACTAATCTCGGCATCCGATAGAGAAATAATTCCATACCACCAAGAGCGTAGATGGAAATGCAGAATCTTGGCCGTTCTGGTGTTTCGTTGGACGACGGCGTCCGATGCTTTTTTTGTCTTGGCAACCGTCGGACCTCGTCATGCTCGCATGCCCGTTTTTTGGTGCTACGATACTAGAACTTCCTGGATCGGGTACGAGTATGCCGGATGTTTGATACGAAACAATCAATTCTCGTCAATAAACCCCGCTCCGCTGCATTGCCAACCAGCTGAACATTCGCCCGCAATCACATCATACTACAAGTGTTAGTGCACTACACTCATTCTCGACATTTAGAACTTTTAGTGTTCAAGGATCAGGATTTCCCACGTCGCACGCTCCTCGCTGACAGGATATGGTACGATGGATGGAAAGTTTCGTCTGAAAAGACCGAAATACCGGCCCCGGATTTTGTCAAGAACTGGGTTGCCTCGGATTAACACATGTTACCCAGTCTAAGTGGTGTCTCACTGGGGCTTGTTGTACCATCGTACGGGGCTTAGTGTGCAAGGCGGTACACGATGTTGAAGCATATCCACAGCACCCGCAGACCCGCTTTTGCGATTTGAGAGGTGCTATTGGAGGGAATAATATTATAATGCTAAATATATGATCCCGGCGAGCCTTATTGCCAGGACACAAAATATCCTACTCTAGGCCACTGTATCCTACGGGATCGTCAGGTACTACATCTCTGTCATCACAGCTTCTCAACATGGATTAGAGAGCTCAAATGCATTCTTAAATTAGTTTTGGGCTGGCTGTTGGCTCTCAAGTTCTCGCACGACTACTTTTTTCCGAGTGATCTTGTATGAAGATGCTGGCTGCTCAAGTGTCCGCGATTGACTCACAAAAAGACATAGAATCAAGACTTCCTCATGGCAGTCTCACCAATTCAATCCTAAGCCACCTTTCACACCATTTTTCTTGAAAGATGTGCTGAAAACTAGTGTGCTCAGCTATTGAGAGCTGGGCCAAGCAAGGGTAGGCCCAGGCAGAGATATGATACCGGTAGATAATCCCAGTAGATTGATATTTGCTCTAGGAATCCTTATTACTCCAGTTGAGCTTGAACTTACCTCAATCGCATGCTAGCAGAGCAGAGCATTTCTGTTCTTGCGGGTAACGAATTCCTTAACACAACATTACCGTGGACTGTGCGTATGGGGACCTGCCCCGTGAAAAACACCCTGAAACAGCCTTTCCCTAGAGGAGAACCTCAGAATACTGTGGGGCGAAACCAGATTTAGATGTTTTGTTGTTGATGACCGCATGTTTATGGGTAGCTATAGTTAGCATTAGCTAGGGTTGTAGAGGTAACCGTTGCGGGGAGTGTCCGTGGGCGAAAAGCTTTCGCGGGACTGCTTTTCCTCTATCTGCCTCGTCAGCACATAAGAGGTAGAGGATATCCAGAGAAAGCACCATTGTCGATTAATTGACGGAACATCATCATTTGATCAACGACGACATTCTTCTGTGTGAGAAGGCAGACGGCCTACCCGATTTACGACAAGAATTGATTTTGTTTTCTTTCTTCTTTTATTCTCCTTCCCTTGAGCGATCTTTTGTGAAGTTCTACCAGCCCGGCTATCTTGAGAGTAGGATAATCCGGAACAGTCTTTTCCAATACCAACTTGTATCAGCCACTCGCCCTATCCATCACGATGGCTACTTACGGTTTCATTCAGCCGTGCGGTTGGTTAATCCTACCCAATATTCTCCTCGTATTTTGCCTTCCGGCCAAAGAACATGGAGGTTACAAGGTACCAGCAGAATTGAGCCAATTAGAAACGAGTTAAATACCCCATTCCACTTGTGTATCTAATCCAACATTTGCACTGACCTGTGGTTTTCTGTGCACAGACGTAACTTGGGCCCACGAAGTGCCAGTCGGATTGACTTATAGTAAAGATGGTGAGATTAGACCTTCACGGCCAGATACAACTAGCAGCAAGTTTAACCCCCCAACACTACGCCAACTCACCCTTTAACACAAAAACTCCCATAGCAGCAACAATTACCAACACTCCCGAGAATACTGCAACCCTCAGACACAATCTAGGCGCAATCTCACTCCAGAAACGCGGCTTGCGCGGTGATCAGCCATTACAACCCTGGGATTCTGCACTGTTCTCGTCACTGGAAACCTCCGTTAGTGCCGGCGATCTTATTCCTATCATTCACATCACATGCACAACTCAATACAGAGTCCTATACCGTAACTTTAAGGTCACTTGGGGACCCGCCTATCAAGATATGGAAACCTGCGCAAGGTTGGAACGGAGTCTCAAAAAGCATATAGGCTGGGCAATCACAAAATACGGGTGTAAAACTGCCGGCGGACCAGTTGTTGGCGGATATGTCATGGAAGCCATTGGCCAGATGCCTTTGGGGTGCGAGGATCTGCTCGCGGATAGCATCAGAGAAGCTTTTATGGTAAACCCACGATTCCTCAGGTTTCTGCGAGCACAGCTAAGATACATCGCAAGGATTATGCTATATACTACCCCTCGATGGACAGGACCTTTCTGTGTAATTGAGTGTGCCAGTAGACCATTCGAACCTCTAACGTCTTACTATATATTTTACTACACAAGCGCTTCGCTCAGCTCTCTATTATGGTCGAATCACAGAGATCAAGCTGTATGTATCATTCAACCGGAATGGTATCCGCTGTGGAAACGATTATTCTTTTTTCCAAATATAACTTCGATATGATTTTCAATTAGGGATTTGACCTGCTCGGGGTTGGCCGAAGTGCCGGATCGGGCTAACCACTTAATTCACTCCTCTGGTAACCAACCATCCATGATGTTTATCAAGTGGCGCATTGCGCACATAGACGATCTGCTTGGTACCTCCCAACACACTTACTGGCATACCGTGAAATCTCCTGAAATCTGCCATCTATCTCAGTCAGCCCCGTAATCTCGCAATTCAGAGACCAGAGCTCCAAGAAGGATTGGTTTTTTCCTGGCATAGTATAAGATCAGCCCTCAGGAGGTGTTGGATCTCATTAACTGGTATTCGCAATTCCATTAACTTGTCTACCTAAACCTATCTTGGGCTGGGGGGCTGATTTCCGCTAGTGATCTAATAGTGGATTTCAAGAGATCCTACGGTATGGATGCCAACCCCGGGGCGACATCCGTACCTCAGCTTACCCCACAAGCATTACATGCACGATAAGTCCCTTCAGAGGGAGGCGGAGGAATATGTAACTCCTTTTTTCGAAGGGATGTAGATTCCCCCAACCTGCAGGGTTGTCTTGGACATTTTTGTCGTTCGGCGAAGCAGTTCTGCTGTTGGTTGCTCCGTGGTTGCAGGCAAGTGCACTCTTGGGTCCATAGGGCTGATCAACGCGGCGCTGATAGGCTCCACAACACCGTAGACTAAGTCCGTATGAGTCGGATTGGCGCTAGTGTAGGCTGATGCAGTCCTGCTAAATCGTTTCCATTCGTTTCTTTGCAGTGTGGCAAATTCACCTTATCCCTTGAGAACAGTCAATCTGTAGCTGGGCACGCTAAGCCCGTCCTGGAAGGGTCTGGGCTTTAATGGTTTGCTGAGAATATTTAATCCTGCCAGGAGCGCTGAGTCATTTAAGCACTAAAAAAGCTAAGTACCCTGCTTTCCGACCAAGTTCGGTTAATAGTCGCCAAATCAGGCCTTGGTGTGCTTGGCTGCGTATTCGGCTGTTTCAGACGGCCCATGGGAGAGTGTAGCAAACTCCCAGTCTTCCCGTTGGCTTGTTCACTTTTATCTTTTTCTTAGCGATCCCCAGCTCCGATCCGGCTTATGCGAGAACCTGCGGTGCCTCCCCGCGCCTAAATTTGCACATCACATCTACCAATAATATCTCACTGCGCCTCTGGAGCAACATGGGTTAAGAAATACCGTACTTGGGTCAACAGGAAGGTTTCGACCCCAGCAGCTCTAGTAGGATAAATGGCACCAGACACTCTAAGCTCGCCACTTCTTTAGATTTGTGGCGTAGCGCCACGAACGGTGTTGACGAACGAGGTCCGGGTATTGACGCCTCGTAGTTAAAGTTAAGTTCTTACATTAAGGGATCTCGGGCAGGTTCCGTTCAGAATCTCCACAGCTGTGCTCAGAGACCCTGAGAAACAATGCCCAATGGTCCCACGATGCCTGAGAAGTAGAGGGGCAATGCAGCCACTTCTTGGACCGATCAACTAAAGTGGTACCATACAGCTGGAAAAATATGTCGGAGATCATAACAGACCTTAGAGAGCAGCTACTTCTGTCTAGTGGAGCAGTGGTAGGTTAATGTGCGCTCCATTAGTGATGATGCGACTGCTGCTGCATATTTTTGCACGTTTTGAGACTCCCCTCAGCCAATGCATCACACGCACAAAAACTAATCAGCTGAATTATTAAGGGTGGCAGTTTAGCTAGCAGTTGTTGAGATGTGGCTGCAGGAGAGGCGGAAGAGTTAGACATTGCCCTGTACCGTACAGTAGTTCTCTAGCATAACCGCCCGCCTGCACAGTTCATGCTCCACATGTACCTGAATATCAAGCCACCTCTGCCAGACCCCTCCACGAGTAAAGCGAGCTTTCATCCCGATGTCTTCCGGGGAGCGCAAGAGCTATAGAAGGAGATATGACCGATAACGATGGAAAATTCCTCAGCAGACCCCTTTTATCTACGGGTTGTCTGTCCCTAATCTGCGGTATAGTATGCTTTCGGGTTCAGACTGCATGGTGGGGTCTTATCATTGTTGTACTCGAGTACGGGTCGCTAGTGTTTATCATGCCAAGACGCTGGTTGTCGCTGCCTATTTGAGGGTAGTTGCCCCGTCTCCGAACACTCCATTACCCGTAGTAGGATTTGAAGGAGTGAATAGAAAGGACTCAAGCATAACCGGTATTTTGCAGCTGACAGGTTAAACAAAGTGCTTGTGTGAATGCAATAGTAGCCGCTGTGTTTCTTTAAACCTACGTGCGCGACACTCTCGAACATGAAACCGTAACCATACTAATAATAAAGAATCCTAGGCTACCTCGTGTGAGAATAAGCAAAGTTCGCTCTGTAATATCGAAACGGAAGAAATAAACTACAGTAAGAAGCGAAGAGATAGACAGAAGTTATCGCGAAAAGAAGACACACCTGACCGAGCGGTGAGGCAAAAGCCTCTAGAAAATGAACAAGAGGCAAAAAGCCGGACATTCTCATATTCCGGTTGAGTAACAGAAATTCATCTCTGTGTGTGAGTGAGAGAACTCTCAGGCACAAATGTTGGCCGGGTTTAGCAAAAATGTAGGCCGGATGAAATATTCCGATGGTAACCGATATCACGAACACCATCTGCTAGTACAGAGGCCTGACGTGGTTGGCACGAGACAAGATGCCCGGCTCCACCTCTTGTAAAAGATAAAGAGATAAAATTGAATTGGGGTTAGAGATTAGGGTGGTTCTGTTGATAGGGGATGCGGAGTAGGTACGATAGGTATGTGGGATACCGGAAATTGAGTAGTGCTTGAGGTAGGGAACGCTACGTATAAATTGGCAGTGGCCCTTCCTTGCTCCCCAGCGATGTGGTTCTGGATATAGTGATTCTGTATCATAGTGGGTTTCTCATTCGAAACTAATTGACATCTACGTATCAATATTCCTTAACCCAACGATGACTCCAACTCCAACCCTCCAGCCATTCCAAGTCCTTGACGATACTAGGAAGGATGACAAGACTCTGCCAGCTTTCATGGTGAGCACCACTAGAGGATTTCTCCCTAGGGACGTAAGTATCCCTCCTCCCCCTCCTCCCCCTCCTCCCCCTCCTCCCCCTCCTCCCCATCCTCCCCATCCTCCCCATCCAATCTAGACCCACCCTAACACGACCAACCCAGGAACCCATCACTGAACTTCCCGCAGAATTCGCAGCCCTAGATACCCTCCTCCACCGCTGCCCTATAAAGACCGCCACCGGCGAACCGGGTCTCCTGGCTGAATGCCGCCTGGGCGAGGTCGTCGAGCAGGAATTCCCGAACCTTGTTGAGCACGTAGGCAAGTTCGCGAACGACCAAGTCATGCTAACAGCGCTGTACCGAGACTACAGCTTCCTAGCGAGTTCGTACTTGCTCGAGCCGTGCCATCACAATATGCTGAAGAGTGGGAGTTACGGGCTCGGGAGGAGTATACTACCGGAGAATATTAGTATGCCCCTAGCGGAGGTTGCGAGATTGTGAGTTTTCTCCGAGATACATGTCCTTTCTTGAAGTGTTCTTGTTAATAGTGTTTAGGACTGGTAAATTTCCCGGAATAGATTGCTCGGGGGGGGGGTTAAGATGGCTAATTTGGTAGGTTTCCAACCATACATGGAGTACGCCGGCAGCTATGCACTCTATAATTACCGTCTCTTGGATCCCGCGTTGGGGCTGACGTATGATAATATCGAGCCGATCCGCGCATTCGAGAACGGCCTCGATAGAACCTCTTCTGAGGCGGGGTTCGTTCTCACACATGTTGACATGGTGAAGGAGAGTCCTGAACTCGTCGCTGGCGCGATGAACACTCTGAAAGGGGCGGAACACTATCTTGCGTACGGCGACAAGCAGTTATTCAAAGATGGGTTGAAGGGGGTAGTGAATAGCCTGACCAGGATCAACCGGGTTTTGGAAAGTTTGTTCCACTATATTCTCATACATGCACGGTGGATGATACCTCATGACACTAATATATGTCCCAATGTATGCAGGAATGTGGTCCCGCTCCAAACCTGGAGAATACGGCAACTTCCGGACGTATGATATTGCTCTCCCTCCCTCACTTCTTCCCCAAACTTTTTTAAAAAAGTTGATTGAAAACCCAACCTAACCCCATCGCTTAAAAAAGGTTCATTTTCGGAATAACCGGACAATCAATGTTCCCCAACGGTGTGATCTACAAGGGCGTCTCCGACACGCCACTCTCATTCCGTGGTGAATCTGGAGCCAACGACAGCATGGTTCACCTCCCCCTCCCTCCTCAAACTGCTACAATAACTGACTTACTCCGCTCCACAGGTCCCGCTAAGCGACAACCTTCTCCAAATCTCTATGCCCGAATCGCCCCTTACGGAAATATTGAAAGACTTCCGCAAGTACCGCCCAGGAAACCACATGGAGTTCCTATCGTGGGTGAAGTCTGCCGCAGAGCAAGTCGGGATCAAGAACCTTGCGCTTGAGGATGCGGAGTCTGCTAGTATTTTCCCCTCTCTCTCGCTTTCTAGTATCACAAGACTAATAATGGGAAAAGCACTCTACCTCCACGCCCTAGATCAAGTCCGGGACTTCCGCTGGCGTCACTGGAATTTTACGCGCGAGTACATTATCAAGAAGACGGCTCACCCAACAGCGACTGGGGGGTCGCCGATCATTAGCGTACTTCCCCCCTCCCCCCTCCCCCCTCCCGCTTCTCCTGTGCTCTGTGCAGTGTTAATATATGTAAGCAGTGGTTACCAAACCAACTGAACGCAGTAATAAATACCCAAATGGAGGTATTCAAGGTCCTCGAGGACCTCAACCACGTCACACCCATAGTTGCTGAAGTCGGGGAGAAGGTCACCAAGCAGAAGGGGGACTTGGCGAAGGAGGTGGAGAGGTTTTGTGCTGAGAGGAGAGTCTAGCGGGATGGATGCGGCATGTTTTTTGTCTTTGTTTCGAAAGAGGGAGAGGGCGGGTGTATGTTGAATGAACAAGTTAACGAATAAATGAATCCCATTACGCTATTACTGCACCCGAAGGAATTCTGTAGACAGAGCATGGGAAATCACTCGCCTGTTATTCGCGCAGATGTAGCTCATCAGAGCAACCAGGTGGTGGGGGCCGAGTTTGTGAGCCATATCAGAGTATAGGCCAGGGGGAGGCAAGGAGGGGAGAAGAGGTTTTAGATAGACAAAGCCGTAGTTTAACGCTATACACTGAACAGAGATGAGGGCAGTGCTAATGTTGGGAGGGAAAGAAGAAGAAAAAGAGTTGAAGGTCGATGGGAGAGGTGCTGTGTGAGCAGGGAGAAAGGTGGCAAATACGGTAAAGCGAATTATTGGTAGGGATGGGCGTCATGGGATTACCTACGTAGTGGGTATCTTGGCATCGCATAGTTCGCTTGGTCCGCTACCTTTCCCCCAGCAGGCACCTCTCCCCTCAACCTTCAACTCTTTTTCTTCTTTCTCTCTCAACACTAGCACTGCCCCCACCTCTGTTCAGTGCACAGCATTGAATTACGTCTTTATCTATCCAAACCTCTTCTCTTCCTTGCCTTGCAAAAACCTCCCCCACTCCTGCAACGCATCAAACCATCATTATTGCCGTGCCCGCAAGCCTTCCCTCTCCGCCTCCTGCCCTCCACCACGTTCTTCACCCCTACTACAGTAAGTTCTTCTATGAGTTGGATTAACGATAGTATAAGCTTATTGTGATTTTCCAAAAAGTCGTCGCGACATCCAAAATTCAAAAATTCCAGAAATCTTTTTTTTTTCTTAGTCTCAGAACGCCAGATATCAAATCGGTGGAGATTGGTGAAAAATACCACATTCAGGCACTATGGCCGATAAACTTGACCCGCACCACTTAGTGGCACTGATGAGCCACGTCTTGAACGGAAATCCAGACAACTCTTCTCGCGTGCGCCGCTTGGGCCCTACATCTATCAATCTCGAATATGGCATTACAAATAGACGCGAGACAAATGCTCAGACCTTTCCCGTCCTGGATGCCATTGCCAGTATATGTGTTTTTAACAAGAAATACCAGGTTGCGGCAGTTACTTTACAATTGAACTCTAAAGGACAGCAAATCCGGCTAACGATCGCCGAGAACCAAGAAGTTGAGGATCGCGTGGAAGACCATCTTAAGAGCGTATGGACAAACCTGCAAGTCCTATCCAACGAGTTTGCGGCGGAACGAGGATCGGACAGGCATGAGGAAGGGTCACCGAATATACCTAAAGATGTGGCCCACCCGTGGAGGGTAAAGATATTTAGTGAGATATACCAGTTCTCCTTGCGAAAGGAGATGAGGCGAGTGGGGAGGTGGTGGGGTGGCCTTCTCGATTTTGTTAAGGAGTTATGTGACCGCCGTAGGAAGCCCCTACAGGGCGTTGAGTTCCACCTGTACATGTTTGTGGATGGGTTGGAATCCGCGCTGCGGCTTATTTGTAAGCTTGATCGTTATCCTGCGCAGGCGCTCACGGACGATGAGTGGGCAGAGGTATATGATGATAGCATTTGGGCCCAGGAGAGTGCAAGACTTGTGCTTGCTGATCGGAATCAATTCGGCTGCGAGATTTTGGCCAGGGAGTTAAATGGTATGTCCCTTCTTACCCCCATTACTGGTCATATGCAAAAGTATCCGGTCCACCCACGGACCCCCTAGACTAGGGTTATACAGATACCTGACATGAAGAACCTGAATATTTGGGTCTGGTTTAGTGTGGGCACTTAGATATGCAGACAATTTACCATACAAAGATTTGCCTCATGTGTTCAGGTTCTACATGTCCGGGACTTGTATATAAATTTATGTGAGGGCTTGGCGCCTCGGCGTGCGACTTGTCCGGATACTTTTGCATTTGGTAAGTAGGTTTTGTTTTCTAGCCTTCGACCTAACTTCGCTTCTGTGCTAGATTCGCCTTCAAGTGATCCCGCAGACGACTTCCGGCTTCGACGTGCTATTGAGAAACTCACTTCCCTGACTCGCCACATTGAGTGTCTATTTTCATTTGCCAATTCTCCCCGCCTTCGGTATGCCTTGAAATACCAGATGTCTACTGCTACTGTCCCTGAGCAGACTCGTACAATAGCATTACCAGAATCACAAGAACAGTGGGAGCACATTTTGGAGGTTGCAGCTGGTAACAAACTTCCTTGGCAGGAGGGCGATGCGATGAGGCTTGCAAAAGGATTTAGGGAGAACATTCGTGTATGCTCACCCCACTGCGAATGTGCGCTCACTCAGTACCTCACGACTAGACATGGTGATTCCTGGGACAATGTTCCCGCATTTAGCTACATTGGGGTTTCTAAGCTCAGTTGCAGTGCCTGCCGAGTCTGGTTAGAAGCCTTCAACGAAGTGGTCCAACGGAAGTTCTATACCAGAGGATCCCACGGAAAATGGTACATGCCTTGGGCGATGCCCAGGGCAAAAGAGTCCTTGGGGGAGGTTGTGCTGGAGGAGTCCTTGGGGGAGACTATGGCAGTAAAGATTTCTCGTGAATACATCAAGTATCTGAAGGGGCGGGGGCTTTACATATCGGGCTCAGATAGAAGTGATGTGTCATTGAGTGGGGGAAAGAACCATTTAAGCGATGATCGCAGGGAATCTGTTATTTCCAGGATGGCTGCGCGGCAGCGGGCAGCGGGAGGTACCATGGGGCAGCTTCTAGCCTCCATTTCCCCTTAGGGGGGGAGCGGAGTGGTGGAGTGGGTTTGGTCCGGGCGATATTTGAGAGAGGTCCTGGGATCAAATGTATGGATGCTGGTTGGGGAAATGCTAACCTATTTTTCTTTTTTCCTATTTCTCCTTTTTTGCTCTTGTGGGTAGAATTTGTGCTTGCTCATTGTTGCAGAGGATACACATCGTGAAGCTGGCCTCAGACTTGTCTGTATATTCTATCATCTGCTTTCTAGTACATTTCACTTTTTCAGTACTATTTGGTACCCTAGAACTGTAAAGTGAATTCAGGTACCGGTAATGAAAATATGGGCGAGCCCCCCGTATGTACCATGTGGCCTAGACACTGTGTAAGGCCTCTAATATTCTATCGCACGAAAGTAATATCACATGTAGCACCAGTAGCCATCTCCTACACAACAGCCCCCTCCTGATCTATTTCTTCAGCTATCACACCTCCGACCTGTTACCGGGAACCCTCTAATCATCAACATGACCCATTCCGGCCCCACACCTTCCAGCGCGGCCTCACCAATACCCCCAAGATGATGGCGTTTTTAATATACCCCTAGGCAGTGTTCCCAACCGTCCCGTCCGGACTGCAGGGCCCTGGCGTCCAATAGTCCCGTCCGTCCCGGGCAGGGTTGGTACGGACGGCCGGGCAAGGCGTCTGTCCTCACCATTTCCAGAAAGACTGCAGGTCCCGGCAGTCAACCTACAGTCCTGCAGTTAATATCAAGTTCCGGTAGGGCCTCGCCGTCTTTGGAATTGACGGGCGTCACCTGTAGGCACCCGCCGTCACCTGCCCTCCTGAGTGAGGACGGGCGTTACCTGTAGGTATTTCATAAAAATACTTTCGATTCGCTATCTCCGTCAGCTTATAATGGGTTCAGTTTGACAGGTTAATAGAATTGCGTGTGTCGGTTAATGAGATTTAATAACGTCCTGATGGTTGATCTTATCCCGCATAGGAAAGCACTAACCCTTTTGAAGACTTCTAGGCAGTAGATTCGGAGATAGCAAACGACAGGAGTTTTTG
>Ga0307513_10002550_pt1 | contig 25162 bp, 28 predicted proteins | sample 15_EM_MG_FD_202174 | JGI IMG/M metagenome (GOLD analysis project Ga0307513, IMG submission 202174) | Populus trichocarpa ectomycorrhiza microbial communities from riparian zone in the Pacific Northwest, United States - 15_EM | ecosystem: Host-associated > Plants > Roots > Unclassified | place...
AGATGAGAGAATAAGATAAACAACAACGAGAACAAGAAAGCAGAAACGAATTCGGTCCAAGTGGCACATTACATATCCACGTGATATACCGGCAATTCTTTTGCATCCGCATTTACCGAAAATCTTCCTTGACATGCCTTCCACTGGCGTTTATAAAAGTTCACCTCTCCAATACCTCTCTCTCACCGCCCATCATATGTACAGTCAAACGTCTATACGCTGGCAGCCAGGGGTCGCCTTGCTCATTTATCGGCATACGGTAGACGATGACGATGAATTATTATGATATACTATAAAGGGGTATATATGGCCGAGGAATCTACATGTCTGTTCCGGATTCCAATATATTTAGTATGCTCATATACTCAGCAGAGGTTGCTACGCGTCGAAGGCACCTAAAAACTTGGTCTGATACGTTAACCACTATTTTTAATATTTTGACAATTTAAATTTCAAGTAAAAAGTACCCTTTTATTCTGGGAAAGGTTTTTCAGTAACAAAGCCTTTCTGTAGAAAGGGCTCCAATACAGAAAAGTATGGCAGGGGCATGTCCCAAAGACTTTAAACGAGACTTTAAATCTTGGTCAAATCCAATACTTTTCCAAAGATAAAAAGTACAAAGCGATTTTCAATTCTCATAATTTTTATTACAGTACTGCAGAATTTAATATTTGAAATATTGAATTCTACTTTTTTGGGTGGCCCCGAATGCGGCAACCCCTTGTTAGGCAACCAGAGTCTCAGATCGGCTCGCAATTGAAAGACGCGAAGACTTGGGTATCAAAATGGGTGCCCGAGTCACTGTACTCTGCCCCGTAACCGTACCGATTTTGATTAAACATCTATCCAGGTAGCTGCTCAGATTGATCAATCTAATCTTTGATTTAAAAATTTTGTATAGACGTCGGATAGCCTCTGGAACACTACAGGACATGACTACGTACGAATAGATTAATCTAATCTAAACTAATCTAAAACTGTTCACATGGCAGACGTATCTAATCTAATCTAAACAGATCTGTAGGTGAACGGAAAGGGCAAGCAGTCAGACGTGATTGAAATAGATTAAACAGTCAAGCAAGCAATCTGACAATCTGTGTGACGACTAAACAGCATGTTGGTGGGATTGGGACCCGGGGAGAGTTCCCTTTAAATGTAACCATTAAAAATGCAATCCAACGAAGGGAGACAAAATGGTATTCACCTTGATCGTGAGCTCAGGAATGATATATCGAGGACTTGAACGCTCCAGAAGAACATAATCAGCCAGAATTTTTCCTTCATCGTGGTCGAGGAGGTTGGTGATTAAATGCCCGTAACCGGCATCATTGAATAGCTTTCTTGCATGTTGTTCCATCTCTTTGAAGAGGGCTGATTTATGTTTCGAGTACGCGCGCTTCCCTGCTTCGATGCTGTTCATAGCCATCTCCTCCCAGACGCTGGACATTTTATTGAAGCTCCGTATGCAACGAATGAAGTCGGCCTGCTTGATTTCCCATTCTTCACGCCAGCGTTCCATTTCGGCTTCAGCTCGGAACCATTGAACGCGATCACCTGTAAATTGGTGAGCTCTTGTTTAACTGTTTAACACCAAGCCACCGATTTAACTCACCTTCAATGACCCATTTTTCGACATCCTCATCAGACATACCACCACGTGGCTTGAACGACCAGATCCATCCGTCTGTATGATACATGGTTAATGCCTACACATCCAGTGTACACTCAAGAGCGTACCTTCTTTTGGCCTCTTTGCCTCATCGGTCTCTGTACTGACGGCCGCAGCTGAGGTGGATCCCTGCGTGGCTGAGGCGTCATCCACGTGAACTCTCTTGTTTTTCGATTTGTTTCCTTCAGGCTGGGGAGCTCGACCTTGATTAAAATATAGGAGGTGAGTCAGAGATTTCGCCAGTCTGAAAGTAAATGAAAGTCTTACGTTTTCGGCGAATAGCCTGAGTTACGACTGGGGGGTGAAATGTCAAAGAAGCATGTTCGCTGGTGGCAGACGAAGACCCAACAACATGGGAGACTCCCCCTGTGACTCCCGCGCTCCATAGAGCACCGTCATTTCGGCGAGAGTCGCCAACGGCTCGCTTCAAATGAGTCGGTTTCCGATAGGTATCTTCTTTTGAGAGGGGTGGAAAGCAGGGGTCGTGTTCGGACATCCCAAGGGATATCATCGCATTACGGGTTACTGAGTAGTCGAAGATGGCTGTGGTTTGACGTTCCTCGATATCCTCGATCTCAGTTATGGAGCGAGTATGAGTTTGTTGACTGTACGCTTGTGCTTTCTTATTGGCGTGGCTTGCGAAGAATGTTTTCGTGATCGTTTTGACTTTCGAGATGTAGTCGAATGCGGTACCCTCCAAAAAGTGACGCTCCTGTTCGCCAAGCTTCACCAAATCATATTTGATGCGCTCCGCTCCCGTAAAATCAGACGGTACATAGAGCACTTCCTCTTCTGGCGCATTAGCCGTCTTCTTTTGAATCGCCTGCTGCACTACAAAGTCGCCAATTTGAGGAGTAAGGTCTTTCTGACAGTCGCGCCAGTTTTGTATCCGTAACCTCAGCCGTTCGCGTCGTTTTTCAACTTCGTTGAATAGTGAGACATTGGCCATGTCTTCCAACAGTGTTTTCTTGAGGGCCTTGACGCGGGACTTCACCTTTCGCCTAGGTACATTAAGATAAAATCATTGAATCCGTCAATTAATCACTTACTGTTCCTCCGATATTAAGATGGCTTCATTAAGAAAGGAAGGAATCGTCGTGGTGAGCTCCGAACCCTTCTCAGTCTCGAGTAGAGCTTGGTAAATGCGAGAGCGAGATGGGACTGGCATCAAAGTTATCAGCTATCTTCCCAGACTCGAGAGATAGAATCAAACGAACCTTTTTTACTATATTGGCGATATACGCATCGCACCTCCTTATCACGCGGAATAATGCGAGACTCACGGTCCAGTCGATTCCACTCAGGAACATCGTTACTGTAGATAGCCGAAAGCTTCTTAAAGATGGTGTGCTTTTCGAGGAAAAGATTTTTGGCGAGGACGATGTCGCGGAAAAGTGTTGATGCTATTGAGAGGATAAGCTTAGTCTAGTCGAAATTTAAAAAGACGCACCCATATTGGACGTTTTCATCCAATTCCAATGAGAGTGATGATCGATTATCGTGTCTTGGCGATGACCGTTATTCATCTGGCGAGTTTGTGGTGCAAGCTGGTTAAGCTCAACCCAGGTCATCTCAGCAGTTTCACCATGAAAATGGCCCGCCCCACGAACATAAGCTGATGAATAAAGGTAGGTACAGTTGTCTTTGTGATTTTGAACGTGTAGCAATGGAATCAACCATCGTAAGTTTTCGACGAATTCAGCTTCACCTGGAAAGTTGTTGTTGAACCGCTTGACAGCGTTGACGCAAAGGCTGCAAACGTTGTCGTAGGAGAAGACGTGATCGCATATCCTCACAAAGGCAAGGTAAAGTTCTGACACGGGATGCGGCTTGGTGTTCAGGATCGCATGATCTAGTGCATAATCTACGTTGCCATGCCTGGTTCCAGAAGTTAGCGATGGTATTACCCACCAGAAAAAAAATGACATACTTCTCCCCTAGCTGAAGGTCGACAGTCGACTTTATGAATACGTGGCTACATTGAATGTTGACGACGCCAGTGATCTCCATGTTTTTGAACTTTTTCCGGTTTTGCTTGGTATGGACATTAAGATGATCACACGGGGCTTTCTGTGTGTTTCGAAATTTTATCAGTGTGATGAAACGACACCACAAAGCGAAAACTTACCTCTGGCGCATTTTTGGGTAGATTCTTTATGTACTCTCGATACTCAGCGTCGTTTGGATAGTATGCTCTACCATCATAAAGCGAGATATCGTCAGGGTCGGTATTTTTAGCATACTTGTTAGAATGGTGGTTCCCGTCTGCCGTGTATTGGGTTTGGATAAGATGCCTGGAAAACGGAGTATTCAGTCGCGATAAGAAACAGTGACACAGAATAAATATCTTACCGAAGCTCATGCGGTGTCCTCTCCCACCCAGGTTCCAGATTAACATGGATTTCGAGACAACTCGGGCAGTGAACAATAAGATTTCCTGGACGGCGGTGAGGGAGGAGCGAATCGATACCGTGAGCCTGGCCTTGACGTTTTGTCGCAGTAAGAAAACGCCAAACACGCATTATCAACCTAAATTGCGGCGAAGGGTCCTACAATTAAATGAATAAATCAGGATGTAATCCAGAGCGACTACGGAACATACGGCTATTCGTTGAGGGAAAGCGGTGTCGGAAAGACGACGAAGAGCTCCAATGAAGTCGTAAGCTGAGAGTTTTCCTTCGAGGTGCAGGAGATGAAACTGTTTTAGAACTTGAAAGGTGAATGCGGTCGTGGGCTGTGTCATGGTGGCCGGGAATAATTTCGCTCGCATAAGTTGTTCCGGCCGAATTGGAAAGCCCTCGCATGAACAGAAACGTATCTTGGTTTGGTGAACACCATTAACATCAACGACTGTGAACTTGAGGTTTGTGGCATATCGACTTGGGCAAGGAAGTCCATGGTGGCCGAGATTTACTGACGCAGTATCGTCTCGAAGCGCGGCGATGTCATGGCGAACAAAGAAACCTTGATCAGGATCCCAGACCTCTGCCCAATGTGTAGGTAAATTCCTGTGTACGGCGATAAAGCAGTCGACGCAAGAAAGTTCATAGCAAAAACAATCGCAGCAGCGAGTCGTTCTGCTTGCGCCAGATTCACAGGGGCAACCTTGAGCCGTCTGTGAATCAGCCTCATGCTCGAAAAGAAACTCCAAGAGCTTTGGAAATGCGTCTTGGAAATCCTGGAGCGTCTCGGAAACCTTTCAACCTCATGAGTGGCACAGTCAGATTGAAGTTCCGGGACGTGCTCACCTGTGTTTTCTTCCTTGCTGGAGGGACATCTCCTTTAATGACTGTGGGCTGAGTCTCAGGAACTGGGGCAGGGGCCGCGATGATCTGCGGTGGCTGGATGGACAGTGGCTGTGAGGGTGGTGGCAGGGCAGATAGAAAAGTCGACGCCGATGAACCAGTCAGTATGGTGCCTTCCATATATCGTGTATCATCACGCTCGAGAAGCCCACCCCGAGCACCTTGTTTGGCATCTTCGAGGGCTTGTATGTGTGTCTTGAATGAACGTCGAGCCATGATCAAAGAGGAATGAAGTTCATGAACAACTTGCGCCAACGCCACACATCGATCGAACAACAAACCACGCCCAAAGCGACCGCATACATTCAAGGGCCCAAATGCGTGATATGATTCAAAGCAACAGAGCGTAACCGGCCTAGTGACAGCCAAGCCATCATGTGCTTACATACGTGAGAAAACCCCCGTGCATATATGAGTTTTCCAAAAAAAAAAGACACGAAGAAGGGATGGTTAGTGATTGTCACGGGTAGCTCTGGGATACCACCCGTACCCGCCCCAAGGGTACGGATTTTGACAGGTTGGCGCGTAGTTAATATACTATGAAACATATTTTGTATCGCCTTTCATCCCTTCTTAGACCACACTGTTGCTTTGCGTTCATACTGCTCAGCCGCATTCCGTGGTTCAGAGTCATTCGCATTTCGCCAGAGGGCTCCATACGAGCGTGTGAATCCTCAACGTTTAGCCTGTACCCACATTCACGAGTAGGGGTTTCGGGGTTTCAGCGACTTGGTGTACGGGTTTGAGGAAAGCCCAGGGGTATACGGGTGAGTGGGCGGGTGCCCTACCAAAACTGAACCCTAGGCCTCGCAAGGGCAGTGCGCGCCTCAATTGAGGGCGCCGTGCAGCTTTGCGAGGGGTTGAGCGTGGCAGTAGGTGGTGCGTCGGATCTTGACTGAGGATACACCTGGCGGAGCACCTAGGGAGTTCGTTTATCCATTTTCATGCGGAATTTCCACACTTAGTGTGTTGTGTCATAGCACCGATTCTTGGGGATTGGATTCACTCCCAGAGAGAACCGGATTCCTCCCTCCTGGCGGCAACGACGGTGCCCAAATCGGATATTCCTTTCCCCCAAGCAGCATGCCATGTGTCGCTCGAGCAGTGTTCGTATGTTCGAACATGCTAGAACTGGGGATGTTGGTTACATGACTGGCGCTTTTCAGGTGATGGGCTCACGCTGTGGCATCACCACCTCACTATGCGACCCTCCTCCTCCTCATCTTTCCCTCGAGTCGCTTGGGTGGCCCGCCTCCTCCTGTTGATGGATCCGCTTAGGTGGTCATTAGGCTGTTTGACGAGCATCGATGTTGCTGGTGATGTGGTATCGATGGGTCTTGTCGACGTCATTATATCGTTGCTTGCCAGAGACGGTCATTAGGCTGTTTGACGAGCGTCGCTGGCGCTGGCGACGTGGCATCGATGGGTCTATGTCCTAACGCATTGGCCTCGCCGTTAGGCGAAGAGGGAGGAGAGGTTGAGCAACAAGAAATTTTCACGTAGCATTTCGTGACACACATTGGGTCCCACATTGCCGCAATACGGCTCCCTCTTCCTCAAATCCAACGTTGGTCCATCATCCGTGGCCACTAATATCAGCCCATCCTCCCAGAATCCGTCGACATCGATGTTGGGTGGCCCACATCCCTGCTGGAGGGGAGAGGCCAAGCAGTGAGTTTCGGACCTAAAAGAATGAATGAGGTTAGCATAGATATAGTAAGAGCTTTGAAAATGAATGAGTTACCTTTTACCGCATCCTGCCGTGTTAATTAGCTTGAGAGGGATGTTGTGGGAGGGTGGAAAGAAAGCGAGATCGACAGTGTTTGGCCATGGTTAAACGAGAGGGGAGACCCACCGCCGCTGTGCCACAGGAATGCTGATGTCATCCACCTGATCTGTGAGGTGGAACACGTAATGAGAAATGACAAAGCCGGACCATGAGCCGAAACCTGATCAGTCAACGACGACCGTATACAAGAACATGGTTAGAACTTGTTACATTGAGTAGTTACTACTGAATAAGTTAACTTGGATCGACTGGCCGTGAAAAGTTAACGTGAACAAGTTAACTTGTACTTACTAAGGGTGCAAAGTTAATTTGCTCACGTTAACTTATCACATTAACTTATTTTGGTTTGCCTCATAAACTCGTGTAAGTAAGATCATAAATATTTCCTCACAATCATCACCGGATAAATTTGAAGTACAGTGGGAAGATTAAATTGGAGGTTTAATAAGGTAGTTGAGTGGCACGGTGGCGGAGGAGGGGGGTTGAGTTGAACTTCACGGGAATAGGTTTACGCTTCTTATACCAAGGGCAGCAAGCATCCGATTGGCATCCGAGTCCACGTTGTCATTGTGCATTGAAGAGCGTCCATGATAATCCTAAGATTAAGAACTTACTACGGAGCAAAGTCAAGTCGATGTAGATAATTACTATCGAGTGAATGTCCTGCCAGTGGGTAACCCTGGGGTAAAATTCTCTGACCCGTACCCATACCCATCCAAACCCGCACCCGTGAGGTACGCGTATGGGTTTACACGGGTGAGGGTGAGGGGTACAGCGCTCTGTTTCAGAGGTATTCTGGACTGTTGATCTTAACAAGAAATTTTAGTCGTTTATAAACATGTTATATGTCATAATTAGACGGTTCTATGTATGGTCCGGAGTCGATCGACATGGATCTGGCCCGCGTGCCTTATTTAAACTCTTGGGCAAAATGACGTCGTTAGATCGTAGGATCGCGAAATCCTACGATCTAACGACGTCATTTTGCCCAAGAGTTTCAGGCACGTGGGTGCGATTACTTATATAACCGATACAAGAACCTAATACGACCCATATCTCTGAGGCGTTTATATCACGTTGAGCGGAGTTTGAACTCCACTTCAGTCTGGCGGGCAAGTGCCGTATGTACAATTATGTCGAATGTTGGTCGAATGGAGACAAAACAGATTTGTCCACGCATGGGAATAAGTAAGTTAAAGTAAAGCTGGTCCAGGTTAGGGTGGAAAAAGTTAATAAGTTAGACGAATAAGTTACTTTATACGCAGTCGTCCAAGACTGAAGCAAACCACCAAAGACCGGTCTGCAGTAATTGGCCTCAGTGTTTTGGCAGTTACAAGACCCAGGATAACATTATTATTAAGGCTGGACCCTTACCCGCAGGTACCAAAATCCATACCTAGACCCGCGAAGATCCGTGGGTCTAAAACCTGCGGGTCACAGGTACTCGTAGGTTTACCTCCAACAACGGGTATCCAGAGGTAAATAGATCAAAAAATAGATTACATTGATACTACATTACAAGGAGACGGAAAATTGAATAACAAAGACGATACCTTTACTTGTTCTTCATCTGCTAAAAACAGAACCAGATATCGACATCGAGGGATGAGGCAAGGAGGCCGTGATTGCCTCCCTGTTCTGTTCCCTGCTCCTCTGAGCGAAAGCGGTGGTGGTGGGAGGCGGAGGCAAACATCGACGCCCTCAAGCCTGACGACCTCAGGGACAAGTGAGGAGGTGGGATTCGCACCCTCTGACCGAAGGTGGCAGTGGTTGGCAGCGAAAGCAACGCTGACGACGTCGAGGGAGGATGTGAGAAGGCAGGTTTCGTGTCCTGCTCTGACCGAGAGAGGTGGTGGTTGGTGGCAGAAGGAACGCCGACGTCGTCAAGCCTGACGACTTCGAGGGAGGATGCGGGAGGCGGGCTTCGTGTCCTGCGACGTCGAGGGAGAAAATGGCATCGAGGGGAAAGGGGAGGCGGGTTCCCATCCTCCTCTCACTGCAGGCAATGTGAGTTGGCAGCGAAAGCAATGCAGTTCGAGATGTCGGCTCGAGACATTGGCGTTGGGCTCTGTACGCTGGCCCGCCGGGTTGGGCTCTATGTGTTGGCATTTGACTCGAGCCATCGGAGTTTGGGCCCTAAACATTGGTGTTGGGCCCGAGACGTCGGGGTCCTACGCGTTGGTGTTTGGCTCGAGCAGTCAGGGATGGGCATTATGCAGGCCTTATGCATTGGCGTTGGGTGGCGTTGGGTTCGAGACGTCGGGGTTGGGCCCTATGCACTGGCGTTGGGTTCGAGACGTCTGGGTTGGGACCTATGCGTTGACGTTGGGTTCGAGATGTCTGGTTTCGGCTGTACATGTTGGCGTCATGCTCTACGCGTTGGCGTTGGGTTAAGAAATCGAGGTTTGGCCCTACGCATTGGCATTGGGCTCGAGACGGGTTCTACGTGTTTTCATTTAGCTTCTGCCGTCGGGGTTGGGCTGCCCACTTCGCCCTCTGCTGGCACAAATGCCGTCAAGCCTCACGGTGTCGAGGCAGGCGAGGAGGCGGGATTCGCAACCTCCTCCGGTTGTGGTTGCCAGCAGAAGGGAAGGCAGACGCGGTCATGCCTGACGACGTCGAGGGGAAATGCGACGATGCGGCATTCGTACCCTCCTCTGACCTGTTGTTTGGGTGGGTGAGAGGTGGGTGAGGGAGATTGTGCTTTGCAACGTACCGAGACGTTGGTCCATCTCCTTGCGCACGGGTCTCCCACACCTTGGGTCTCCCCTCTTGTTTCCTACTGGCCCCAAATCATATGCCCATGCGTAATCAATCGACATCGAGATTGATTCCTCGGTGGAGAGGCCAGGTAGCGGCGAGTTTGGGTGTGTAGGGATCTAAAATGGATGAAATAGGTTAGTAAACTTATATCGGGGAGGTTGTAAACGAAGTATTTACCTTTTAAACGTGTCTTGCTGTGTTCGTTGAGCCCGGAGGTGTGTTGTGGAGGGGTGGAAAGCGAGATCAATCATGATCAACCGTGTTGATCACGATTAAAACTCCGATCAAAAACTCGCCGTCAACCTGGCGGGTAAACCGCCAACCCGCGCCAGGGGTACGGCGAGGGTTGGAAAAACCACACCCGTACCCTTACCCCTGTGTACCCTACCCGCAACCCGCACGGGTTTCGAAACCCATGACAATCACTACCCGTACATAACCAATTTTTTTGCCTCAAGGAATTGATTGACACGGCAGATCAACTAACCGTATTCACATATTTAAATGTAATGTAAGAGGGAGTAAAAATGGGTATATAAAAGCCATAGAAGGACACAATCAATCTGCCTTTCGCTTTCCCTTCCCGTGACCATTCCAGCCATCTCCGAGCAAGCGCTTGCGCTTTTTCGAACCAACCCGAACGTAGTCAGCAAAGTAGCTGAGTAACGCATGAATGCCCGGGCAATCCTGATCTGTGAATGATTCAGGACGAATGACCAAAAATTCATCGGTGCCATAAATCTGTTGTTGAGAAAATGTTGAGATTCCAACAAATGACTGCTTGAAAGGGTCGTAAATGTCCCAAGAGGCATCGGGAAACCCGGTGAGCACGCAGAAGTCGTCGTCACCGATGAAAGAATAAGCGCCATGCTCAAGAAGTCCGTCATGTTCAAATGGGTCATCATTTTTCTACAGGTCAAATTTTAGAATGTAAATCGTAATATATCAATGTGAACTGACCTTAATATAAATGTGGACTTTGACCATGTGCTTGACAGCCAGCTCCGCTGGTATTGTGCGCGTGCGTGGGGATACAGGAAGAGGCAAACTAGATCCTGGAAGAGGCGAACTGGATCCGGCAAGAGGTGAAGACGATGCCACGGGTAATGACGATGTGCGAGTGGATGGTCGTAACCGGGCTGCGACCACCTGCTCGTCGAAACTCTTAAGGAGGGCCTTGAGTTCATCCTGTCGCTGTTGAGAGTGCATTGGGAACCAGTGAATTGAAGGGTTGATGCAAGGCACTTTTCCATTCCGCGCTTTGCACTAGAACTAAGGTAAGCGAAAAATCTGTAGTATCCGAAATATTACTCACATAATAATAATATCTCCCGATATTTTCAGGACGCTTCACACCCATGCACATCTCTTCACAGTGCTGATTCCCATTGGGACATCTCGGAATTCGTGGGCGTCTAACTAATGTCTTGAGATAAGTCTTGCGAGGAGAATCGACCATTGTTGGAGTGTCAAATAGCGACGAGGGGCGAGCAGATATGAGGGAGTAGATAGATAATAATCAAGCGTTGGGAATGGACCGCTTAAATATCATTTGAAGAATAATCCTAATTGTTGTGTGTGTCAATTATCCCATCGCAATGTCGCATGGGCCGTGGCTTCCTAAACTAGAATATATAATTGTCAAGCTTTGAGCTTTGGCCTGGATTTCTAAATTTGTAGGTCAGACGGTAAGCGCCCTTGGTGACTACACACATAATTGTTGTGTGAATTATCACTTCGCATGCCGCTGGTAAGCGCCCTTGACTACATATGCAATTGTTGTGTGAATTATCATGTTGCATGCCGCATTGACTGTACCTCCCTAAACTGGGCCATTTTTGTTGTCGTCCTTTGAAAGCAGAGGCAATGTCCATTTTTAGTAATGCGGGGTATCCAACCAAGGTGTCGTCGCTTTTGAACCTCGTTGCGTGCCACTGGTAAGCGCCCTTGACTACATATGTAATTGTTGTGTGAATTATCACGTCGCATGCCGCATTGACTGTACCTTCCTAAATTGGGCCATTTTTGTTGTCGTCCTTCGAAAGCAGAGGCAATGTCCAATTTGAGTAATGCGCGGTATCAAACCAAGGTGTCGTCGCTTTTGAACCTCGTTGGGCCCACATTTGGCCCATGGCGCTGGCCTCGCTTTTGTCCAATCACGTATTGGTGGGCCACCAATTTATGGAATAGCACTTTTTTACAGTGATTTGTGCCACCCAGTGCAAGTATAAAACCCCTGCAGACGACATAGGGCCCGCTTTTCCTGTTCCTCCTACGCAAATCACTCTATCGCTTTTTTGTGTTGTCCAACTATCGCCATGAACTCCTCCAACAAATCCACGGAATTTCCTGATATTCAGAAAGCGTTTCTCAAGTCTTTTATTCCTGAATATGAGAAATACATCGCTGAGCACAACCCGGACCACAAACCCTATTCGAAGGAGTTGAAAGACTGGAGGGCTGAGAAAGCGAGGATTCTCATGCAAGATACTTGCATCCAAGATCTTGTCCAGAACAGCACAATCGAAGCGAGGAATTGGGAAATGGTATTTCATTTTATTCTTGATTCGACCGAGAAACTGAGACTTTTTGTAGGCTATCCGACGCTTCTACCTCAACCACTATAATAACAAGCTCATTCCAGCCTCCCACCGTGCTGCCGCAGTGCATGCCACTCCTTCGAACACCTCTCCATGCGATACCTCCTCTCCCACACCACAGACCACCAAGGCTATTCAAGACGTCCTCCGTTGCGCTATCGTCACTTTTCTAGGTGACCTCTCTCCCCGTGAAATGTTCGCCAGTGAAAATGAAGATGCTATTCGGAAGAAGATGGACGAAATTCGTTCCGAAAACCCCAGTTCCACTTTGATTGGTGGAGGCTTGCGCAGCAAAGCTCTGAAGATTCTCTGGCGGGATGCAGACCAAGACTTGTGGAAATCGAAGATCGATGCCCTGGCCCGGGACATTGAAGCCAACCGAGATGAGTTTCCAGCTCTGATGCTTCAAGCACTTCAGAACCTCTGCCACCGTGACCGACTCGGGTCAACCCTCATGTCGTTTTCATATGCGTTCCGTGATACTAAAACGGACTGGATCAAAGGGGGAATGTAGGTGACATCAAAGTTGCTATCGCTTTATTATTTTCGCTGATCTTTTGTACCAGGCTCTTTACCAGCTATGACGATCACAAAAAGGAGATTGTAGCTGTCAAACCTAGTGATCACAAGGCACAGATCGATGCGTGGCTTGTACATGCAGACGCTGTTTTATCGCGTACGTGGCTAATTCATTATGCTGAAGTTGCCCTTTCTTACTTACTACTTTTCTAGGAAAACCGCGTGTTTCAATGTATAAGATTCCGCTAAACGAAGACGGAATTCCCATCCCCCCCCATGTCGAAGTCCTCACGGCGAGTCTCGTCCAATTAGCCACCTTATTGGACGAGTATCTTTCATCATTATGGGGTACGTATTCCGATGTTTCAATTTAAAAGTCCTCAAGAAGCTAACACTTTGTTATCCATTTCAGACTTCGCTCAACCGAAGGGTTCAAACCCATCTCCTGCTATTCCATGGGAAGGTATCGCTGGATCCCCCGATTTTTACTTCGACACAGCCGTTTACAAGCTCCCTTGCGTTCTGAAGTCCCCAGAGCAATTGAAATTGGAGCCCTTCTGTATCATCGCTCTGTATCAATACTTTTCGAAGATCTCCACATCTCAACCTTTCCAATTTCGCTCGAGGGAGGCGGGTTCAAAGGAACATGTTGAGATAGACGACAGTGACGATGATGATCATACTTTATCCCCCTCCAATTCGGGCATTGTTCAAATGCCTGGCCTCCCAGCTTCCATCTCATCTCCTGCTCTGCCAGTTCCTTCCATGCGACACCCAACGTCTCCAGTCACGACAGTTTCTCCCCATTCCGTCACAACTGCTACCATGGTCTCCGGCCAGCCTGCGACAACAATGGATACAACGACTCCACCTCAAGCAGAAACACGTCCCGCGGCTCTGTCCTTGGCTCCCGTAGAAGTTACTGGTGGTGCCGGTGTTATTGGCTCCGAACTAGGAAGCGCCAGCGTTGACGCGCCTGTGAACCCTCCAATTCCTCGGAAGAAGGGAGAGGCGAGCGCAAAATCCAAGCGCAAAACTTCAGCCAAGCGAGCTAACGGTGATGTGGTCATGGGCGGTACCAATCCTGCTCCTCGTCGGGTGAGTGCGAGGACTGTGGACCTCAAGCGCAAGAAAATGGATGGAGAGGCGGTCGATACTCAGCCAACCAAGAGAAAGAAGACAACGTTGAAGGAAAGATGGGCTTATGTGACTGAAGAACCAAATGCCTTGTACGTTTATATTGCTCTAAGCGCGATGAGCCCCAGCTTACCTGTTCTGTATTACAGATTAGACTCGGAAAACATTAGATTGCCAATCTAAAACTTGGCCAATTCTCGAATCAGTATCTAATCACCTCGTCAGATCTATCTCTCCTTCAACGCTTCTGTTTATAGTTTTCAGCTTAAACCAATCTTCTAATCACCTCACCTTGTCCAATTTATCTCTCCTTCTACGCCTCTGTTTGTAGTTTCAAACAGCTTAAACCAATCTTCTAATCACCTCACCTTGTCCAATTTATCTCTCCTTCTACGCCTCTGTTTGTAGTTTACAGCTTAAACCAATCTTCTAATCACTTAGTCAGGGCGATTCTTGTATCCTTTTGTTCATAGATAGCTCGTTTAATCTATCTATGTTTAATCACCGTTTAATCTTGTCTAATCTATCAATACCCATACTCGCACTTGAAGCGCCTCCCCACATTACATCTTAGATTAGTTTAATCTATCTGAGCAGTTGGATGGTCAAATGTTTAATCAAAATCCATATGGATTTTTACTCTGCAAGGACTTTAATCCTTCCCAAAAGTCCGGGAACCTATGCTCAATGGACGATTGAGCATCCGTGAAAATTTGATCCATATACTGGTTCAAACTCGTCCTTACTGGCTGGACCAGTCTCCATCTGTCCCTTAGCTTAGGGGCCGTTGAGATGTCCCGGAAGTACGCTTCCAACTCCTTGTTGACGTTGTTAATCTCGGTTTGAAGGTATTTATCAGAGGCTGCTGATGAGTCTCCTTTTATGATATGAGCCACCATCGGGCACACGATATTCCAGAGCGCCCGAGGGAGGGGTCTGAGAGCGGCAGAGCTCGCCTTCAGGTGGGCGTTGAAGGTCATCAACAACTGGTGTTTATAACCTACATATTCGCGTCAGCTTCCTGTGTACAAGATGTGAAGTGTCAAGCGACACACCATTCGGCACCTCTGAATAATCCTGGTCCTCGGAGAAAGGACTAATAATAGTGATGTCATCCGTGAAGTATTTCTCCACCAACGCCCGTGTATCGCTCAACGCCTCGCCCGGGATTTCCACAAGGGAGTTTGCAATACGAATGAATAATTCCACACGGTGGTGAAAAAACGGCGCCTGGAGGTGGTGGTTATTCCGCATTGAATACCCCAGAAGCACCGCACCCATCAGGTCTTTCAAAACCGCGTCGTGGCGGTGGTCGTGTCCACATTGGAGGGGGAAATCTGATATGTGGTCTCCCTGAACGAGCTTCTTAATCGTCTCTAACGCTGTTGCAGGGTGAACGTCCCGGAGCGAAGAATATAGGGCATGAAATCCTTCAACGCTGTGAGTCCCCGTTCTTGATAACCACGCCAGTGCCAGAGGGATGTCGCGCCCTTCACACCCCTGTGATTTATCCGAGGGATTCATTAGGCGCTCACGCTGCCACGTTGTATCGAACGAGACCCAATCCAATCCACCCTTGATGAGGTTCTCCAAAAATGTCTGTCTCTTCTTGAGGGATTCGGCCTTCCACCCCAACCAACGTAGCATCCGGATGACGAGTATCGAGAACCAGAATGCCAACCAGGCGAAAAGCCGAGCAGAGGGGGATTTATAAGGACACTGATGTCCCCTCACCGTCTCCTCGCCCATAAAAATACACTGCAGTGCCGGCAGCATAGTCGCTAGCCCCATAAACACCCACACCACCCCAATCGGCACGGCGACTGCGTTTGCTACAACCCTGTTGAGGGAATATAGGAACAACAACAATCCGTGGAGGAATAAGAGGATGGAAAATAGGAGCAGGGTGGGGAGGATGGAGATTATGAAGCGGACTTTCCAGAACATCAACCCGTCATAGCGCATTTGGCGGAATGCGAGACCCTCCTTTGGACCCAATCGCGAGTCGGAAAGGTACTCCCGTATCCACTGAAGGCAAGTGATCCCGACGACGACTGTGCCGAGGGAGACGACGAGGCTGAGCACCCAGAGGATGGATACAGGTACGGATGGAGCGGCAGACACAGGGGTCGCATCTGTCATCCCCGCGTCTAGGTTGAAAAACTGGGCATTGGGAGCTTGAGCTCCCGGCCCTGGGATTGAGCCTAAATACTGGACGGCGAATCCGGCGGCAGGTGCGGAGCAAAGTCCCACCTAATGGCAGAAACTATCAGTTAACACACTGAAGAGGGATCCAGGAAACGCGGGAAAAATGAACTTACGATAATCAGGCATTTTTCTAGCTCATCTTTCCAATTCTCCAAGAGACCTCTGTCGTATTTGGCGGCGATCTTGTGAGACGCCTCCCAGTGGTCCATTGTAGACATCGAAATCGGGGTGAGGAATTCATCGCCACTGGCCAGCCCGGCCTATACAAAGAGATCGATGAAACTCGGTTAGCAAAGGAGGAATTCCAAGGGAAAAACCCACGCACCGCCTGGGTATCATTGTTCGGACTTGGACTCCCATCCTTCTGCTTACCCTTCCAGGCAAGCACGTCTGACTCATCAGCAGAAAAATCACTATTTTCATGGAATATCCGCCTGCGGAGATTAGGATCCAGCTTCATGGAATTGAATTTTGAAGAGGACGACCGCAACGAGGAAGATTGTGACGCCGCGCTCGGAAGCGGCGCTTCAAGTATCGAAATCGATGAGGTGCCCGCTATCGTTGGACTTGAGTCCATCTAAATGAGGAGTATGCACTGTGAGTACAAATGTACGCTATCTGAGCCCCTTCATAGCTCAAGTTGCACGGCTTGCCTCATATTGAGCCAGAGCTTTCTCGTCGAGCGGAGGAGGCCTATGGCTAACTGTTTGTCTACTACTTGTCATCCGATGAAGGGTGGAAAGGGCATCTCAGAATGCAAAGCGCTGGTCTTTAATAGGACGAACAGTGCGTCATCGCATGCATAGCTATTAGCATCCGGGATCTGGATCTTCTGTGCAAGGGTCCCTTGGATGTCCAGCATCCAGCTGACATTTCAAACTAATTCAAAAACAGTGGGATGCAAGTACAGCCCCGCCACGACAAGTGCACCGCCAAGCTGACATAAGAATTCGCTAGAGCGGCTATTTCAGTTGACGCGCGCTCGGGGCCGCCAGCGCTTGCGGCCAAGATGATGTGGGACCGTATTTTATTCAGTGAATAGTGGTTGGATAAGGCCTCTTCAGGATGAATTGGGTTCTCCGCGTCCATAATGGGTGGCCATATTGCTGTGGAATCAGTGCACCTTGTCACATGGAAATGTCATGTGCATCGCCTGTCAGTCAAAGGTACACATTTAGCAGCCCATACCCCCGAGGCATCCTAGGGAAAGTAGAACTTATGTGGGGCGGTGCACAAATATGGCGGGAGCAAGCGTCGCAGGCTAGCAGCCTCAGCGTAGCCGAATACGTACCTAGTTGTATCTTATATTTACCCTTTTAAAAACTTGGGGGACGAGGTGAGCGGGAAAAGGCAGCATTTCACCCGAGTCACTCTGCTGCGCCTTTCATTTATGATGATGCGCTACCATCTTCTAGCCTGGGGGCTGTCCGTGTCAGGCACAACCAGTGGAGTTTCCAGTGCATAGGCACAGGATTTCCCACTGCCTCCGGGTGCTAGAGCACATTAGGAGGTCTATGTCGCTTTGAATTTTCTTCCGATACCTGGCGGTCATCTGGCACTTTATTTGATGCACTTGGGGCAATGGCACAAACACCTGACATTGCCTTGTGTTCGTGAGGGTCATTGACATACATGACAAGCCCACAGAACTTCACATAACGTGAATCATATACAACATCCATGGGCTTGGACTAAAGTTCTCCGTAATCTTGAATTTCTGTGTAATGAAGGAGTTCAGTACTAGAGGGTAATAATACATCAGGCTTTAGGTGTAACACATGTAGGGATCCTATTTTCGATTACTTATAGCCGTTTTCATAATTTCTGGCGCGGCTGCCTTTTTTGGAATGAAATCAAAATCTGAGAAATCTCGAGTGCCTGAGCTGTGAGCCTCATAGCTCGGGCATTTCTTGTCCTACAGGCATAAATCTGGGTGATTCGGAATTGTGGGATGTAGGGCTACATGAATATGTACAAAATTTAAGAAATAGAGATGATTTTTCGAAATAGGCACTGCTTTTGAACTAGGTATCTTGTACCATGACAGGGAGAGGTTATACAGGTCAGATTATAGTCATAGAAGGTGTCTGGGAAACATAAAATAGACTATGAATGCTTGAAGAAAGATGTAGATCAAGTGGTCAAGTCATTCAGCTTGATCAAGTGGGCTTGTGCCAGCTGTCATTCCTCAAAGGCCATAGATTTTGTTCAACATGACATTGTACTACCAATTATTTTTGGATATGATTAAACTAAAGCCCAGTACATTTTGCATGCAACAGGTGACCCATACCATCTGTCCTTGCCATGGTACAAGACACCTAGTTCAAAAGTGCCTATTTCGAAAAATCATCTATTTTTGTACATATTCATGTAGCCCTACATCCCACAATTCCGAATCACCCAGAATTATGCCTGTAGGACAGAAATGCCCGAGCTATGAGGCTCACAGCTCAGGCACTCGAGAATTCTCAGATTTTGATTTCATTCCAAAAAAGGCAGCCGCGCCAGGAATTATGAAAACGGCTGTAATATTAATGAAATTGTGTGTAGAATTTAGACATCTATTATATTTACTTTCCAAACAACATGTTTGTGGGTCGTGAAGTCGCGGGAAGCATATATTAACAGTATGTATACACTAAGTGACGAATAAATCTTTTCTGAGAGCAGCCAAGCGCACGCCCTGTCGCGAGGTTCATGATTGTCTGCGCCAGGAGTCGCACGAAGAACGCACGCTGATCGAATTGCACGCGCTGGCTTCAGACATAGGGTAGCAGCACCAGCGACAGCACCTGCAACGACTGGAAGTCGTCGAGACCGCTACCCATCCATTGGCTAACAGCGTGGACTCACCCTCCGCTCTGGTCCCAGTTGCTCCTGTGTTTCTAACGTTTGCGTCCGCAGCCATCCTCCTCTCAAGCCCGCCTCTCCAGGCCATACCCCTTCCTCCAGCTACCGAATGAGTCAGCCCGGGCGTTGACGATGAAATGCAACAACGGCGGCCGCTGGAAATGAATGGGACTGTATTCCAGATCGACTAGAGCCTGTGCAGTTGTCCCGTTCTCCATCGAAGGCGGTGCGGAAGGGCGTAGTATTAACGATGATGACCGCAACCTGCTAAGAGTTCCTCCAATGGGTCATAGTGGCCTCCGCTGGCGGAACGTTGGATCGCGACGGTTTGTTGATCCTAGAAACAAAGCAAGTAGGTGAAGCAGAAAGAGGGCCTTGAACCCACCTGAAGATCGATCGGAACAGATCCTCAGGCCTTATTGTCTCCCACGAGAGCAACAGTGGGACACCGGGAAGGAAGTCAGTGGGGAGGGTGGTCGTCTCGGCACACATCCACCACCACAAACAAACACGAGCAACTGATGGGGCATAGGACAACGTAGGGATATGGCCTGTGCATGACACTGGCAAGGATGAAGAGCGGATCAAAGCTCGAGGCAAAATACATGGGGAGGCCGAGCTGCGATGGGGCAGCGAGTGTAGTGGAGACGGGGTGCAATGGCGGAGAGCGTGGTGAGTGCCGTGACAGCATTCGGATCCAGGAGCGCACAGAAATGGTGCGAGCGGGAGGTGGTTGGTACAGCGAGTACGTGATCATATCGTAACACCTGAGCCAGCCGAACGAAGCACAGGACTGAGGTTTCGAAACACACTAAGTGGTGGAGCTGGGGGGGGGGGAAAGAGACCAGTAGGAAATTGTGGTACAATAGTGAAAGAACTTACCGACGTTCAACGCTGCTAGCTGATTAGCACTCAACTGTTATGTACGACGTGATAAGAATGGATGAAGGGATGAAGAGGGAAGAGGAGGGCATAGAGCAGTGTGAATGTGAAGGGAAGCGAGGAGAAAGGTTGATCTTGACCCGATGAAGAAGGCAGAGATAAAAATAGAATACGGCGTTTGCCGACTCGTTAAACATCAACACCTGTGCGATTTTTTGCCCGGTCCAGGACAATAATAGAACGCGTCCTATAGGACTCGTAACAGTAAACGATAACGATGAATTACCTGTCATGGTAAACAAAGGGGTATAATACCGTATATACGGAGATATACGGTCGAGGAATCTATAGGTCCGTTCCAGATTCCAATATATGCATCTAAGTCAATTTTGAGCAACGAGAGTCTCAGCTCGGCTCGCAGTTGAGAAACGCGAAGGGCTGGGTGCTGAAGCCTGTGCTGTCACTGCACTCTCCAGGGACTTCAACCCTCTCCAAAAGTCCGGGAACTTACGCTCAATGGATAATTGAGCATCCACGCCTTGCGTGAAAAATTGATCAGTATACTGGGTCAGACTCTTCCTTGCTGGCCGGACGAGTCCCCATTTGTCCCCTTGCTTAGAGATGTGCCGGAAATACGCCTCCAACTCCTTGTTGACGATGTTAAGCTCGGTTTGAAGGCATTTGTCAGAGGCAGCGGATGGGTATGCTTTTATGATATGAGCCACCATTGGGCACACGATATCCCAGAGCGCACAAGGGAAGGGCCGGAGAGGGGCCGGGCTCGCCTTCAGATGTGCGTTGAAGGTCATCAACAACTGGTGTTTATAAGCTACTTATTCGCGTCAGCTTCCTGTGTTGAAGACATGAAGTGTTAAGCAACACACCAATTGGCACCTCTGCATAATCCTGGTCCTTGGAGAAAGGACTAATAATAGTCATGGCACCCATGAAGTATTCCACCAACGCCCGTGTGTCCCTCAACTCCTCGCCCAGGGTTCCATCAACAAGGGAATTTGCGATACGAATGAACAACTCCACGCGGTGGTCAAAAAACGGCCCCTGGAGCTGGTGGTTATTGCACACCGAATACCCCAGAAGCACCGCACCCATCAGGTCTTTCAAGACCACGTCGTGGCGGTGGTTGTGACCGCATTGGAGGGAAAATTCTGACAGATAGTCCTCCGCAACGAGCTTCCTAATCGTCTTCAACGCTGTTACCGGGTGGACATCCCGGAGCGAACAATATAGAGCATAGATTCCTTCGACACTGCGAGTCCCCGTCCTCGATAACCATACCAGTGCATGAGATATGTCATGTCCTTCGCTTTCCTGTGATTTATCTGAGGGTTCCATTAAGCGCTCACGCTGCCATGCTGTGTCGAACGAGACCCAATCCAATCCACCCTTGAGGAGGTTCTCCAAAAACCTCTGTTTCCTCTCGAGGAATTCTGCCCTCCACCCTAACCGGCGTATCATCCGAATGACGAGTACCGAGAGCCAGAATGCGAACCACGCGAAAAGCCGAGCTTGGGGGGATTTATAAGGACACTGATGTCCCCTCACCCGCTCTTCGCTCATAAAAATACACTGCAGTGCCGGCAGCATGGTCGCAAACATCATAAACACCCACACTATCCCAATCGGCACGGCGGTTACGATTGCCACAACCTTGTTGAGGGAATATAAGAACCACAACAACCCATGGAAAAATAAGAGAATGGAAAATAGGAGCAGGGTGGGGAGGATGGAGATTATGAAAGGGACTTTCCAAAACATCAACCCATCGTGGCGCATTTGGCGGAATGCGAGACCCTCCTTTGGACCTAATCGCGAGTCGGAAAGGTACTCCCGTATCCACTGGAGGCAAGTGATTCCGACGACGACTGTGCCGAGGCTGACGACGAGGCTGAGCACCCAGGGAATGGAGATAGGTACGAATGGAGTGGGAGGCCCTGCGAGGGTATCATCTGCTATACTCGTGTTTATGTTAAGGAACCTGGAAATGGCGGCTTGAGCTCCTGGGAATGCGCATAAATACTGAACGGCGAATCCGGCAGCGGGTGCGGAGCAAAGTCCCACCTAACAGAAAGCGCTCAGTTAACACGTTGAAGATGGATCCAGGAAATGCGGGAACGTGAACTTACGATAATCAGGCATTTTTCTAGCTCATCTTTCCAATTCTCCAGGACATCTCTATCGTGCTTGGTGGCGATCATATGAGCCGCCTCCCAGTGGTCGATTTTAGACGTCGAAATTGGGGTCAGGAAGTCGCCGCCGCTGGCCAACCTGGCCTGTACAGAGAGAAAGAAACAATGAAGCTCGGTTAGCAAAAGGAGGAATTCCGAGGGAGAACCCTACGCACCTCCCGGGGACCATTGTTTGGACTTGGACTCCCCTCCTTCTGCTTACCCTTCCAGACAAGCACATCTGACTCATCGGCAGAAACATCGCTATTTTCATGTAACGTCCGCCTGCGGAGATTAAGATCCGGATTCTGGGAGAGCTCGGAACTGAATTTCGAAGAGGACGACCGCAACGAGGAAGATCGTGACATCGCGCTCGAAAGCGGCGCTTCAAGTAGTGGAGTCGATGGGGTGCCCGCTATCGTCGGGCTTGGAGCCATCTAAATGAGGAGTCGCATACGCTGTGAGTACATATGTACGCTGTCTGAGCCCTTCATTGCATGACTTGCCTCATATTCAGCTAGAGCTTTCTCGTCGAGCGGAGTAGTCATAGAGTTAACTGTGTGTCTACAACTTGTCATCCGATGAAGGGATTTCGGTGGTGGAAGGGGTATCTCAGAATGCAAAACGCTGATCTTAAATATACCGAACAGTGTGCCCTCGCATGCATAGCTATTAGCAACCGGAATCTGGATCTTCTGTGAAAGGGTCGTTTGGATGTTCAACATCCACCTGACATTTCAAACTAATCCAAAAACTGTAGTACAGCCCCGCCACAAGTGCACCGCCCAAGCTGACATAAGAGTCCGCTGGGCGGCTATTTTAATTGACGCGCGCTCGGGGGCACCGGCGCTTGCGGCCAAGATGACGTTGGACCGCATTTTATTCAGTGGACAGCGGCTGGAGAAGGCTTATTCAGGCTGAATTGGGTTTTTCGGGTCCACAGTAGGCCGGCGATATGACTCATGGCTGTGTACCCGCGCACCTTACCACTTGGACATGCCGTTATCTGCATCGCCTGTCTGACGAACCTGGTACACATCTAGCCGCATGCCCTGAAATCCTAGGGAAAGGAAATAATCACATTTCAGTAGAAATTACCTGGGGCGGTGCACATATATGGCGGGAGCACGCGTCGCTAGGCTACTAGTAGCATCAGCGTAGTCAAATACATACCTAGTTGTATCTTTTACTCTTTCAAAACATGGGCGACGAGGTAAGCGGGATAAGGCAGCGTTTCGCCCAAGTCCTAAAGCTGCGCTTTTATCTACGATGAGGCGCTGTCATTTTCTGGCGTGGGGGGCTGTGTCCATGTCCTGTGGAGTTTCCGTGTACATGGACACAGGATTTCCCACTGCCTCCAGCCTGTGCTAGAGCCATTAGGAGGGTGCATCTAAATCTATGTCAGTGTGAATCTCTCTTCTGATTCCCGACGGTCACCTGGCATTTTTACTCGATGTACTTAGCGTGATGGCGCAAATTCCAAACACTTGACCTTACCTGGTGTTCGTGAAGGTCATTGACATTCGTGGTTAATGCAACAGGCCCACAGAACTTCATATAACGTGAATCATAAACAAAATACAAGGGCTTAAACTGAAGTCCTCCCGTATTCTTGAATTTCTGTGTAATACAAATGCATGAAGGAGTTCAGCAGTAGAGGGTAATAGTAGTAATGCATTAGGCCTCAGGTGTAAACATATGTAGAGTATTGATGCTATTTTAGATTTTAAGTTTGGCGGCTATGTAGGACACCTGACAGTAAGGTTGGTAGTCCAACCCAAGCATGAAATTATAGATATTCGTACTTTTAACAACTGAAACCGCGAGACAATTTAAATAACTGCTGTACATACCAGAAACACGATCAATTTGAATAAGAGCCTCGGCAACCTCAAACGAGCTTCTTGGACCCGTCTTCTACAAGAATGGGGCTAATCTCCCGGTCCCTTAAGGCGCTGAATCAATACATGTCCAAATGCCGCCATAGGGGACAATATGCCTATCTCCTGAGCGAGAGCTGGGAGAGCGTGGATGTTGTTATTCCCGGATGTCGAGGTACTGTTTGACTTCTCATTGACAGCTGATCAGAGACAGGAGGAAGGAAGAAGCAAAGCGGTTATTCCGAGATCATTACTGACGAAGGGTAAAGTACGGGTCAATTAACTAGAGGGAATATTCGAACTGAAAGTGCTCACTTGCGGTCAACAGGTAACCTGGATCACCCTTGCCTTTGATTGCGGTTTTCACATTGACCGGAGGGGTTGAAATAGATGTAGTAATATTGGCAACACCAAAAAATGCTCATAAATTTGGAGAGATAACGATACAGGTTAGTAGGACTAAGAAGTCCAGGGCCCATGGATGATGAGCAAGAAACACAACTCGTCTGAAGGCCCATCTCTCGATCGAGGCAAGAATTTCTTTGCAATGGAGTAGACGGAGCTAGTGGTCGAAACAATTAGCAACTTCCTCTTCATTGACTGATGACTTACTGGTTTAATGACTCTCTCAGCCCCATTTCGCGTTCCTCGGACGCATCCATCGACTCGATACAGCGCTTCAGTCCTACCATCGTCCGCTTCGTGTTGTTCGTCGCCATTGGGCTCGCTCAACCAGCCGGAACCCGCTTCGCTCATGGAGAGCAGGGATGGATGGGAAAGCTGAGCCACCGGTACGTTGGATCGCTGGAGCAGATGCAGCTCGCGCTGGATGGCGGCGAGCTGTTGACGGAGGAAGAACTCCTTTTGTTTAGACAGACTTTCGTCAACGGCAGTGTTAATCTTCTTGGACACTTCGGATATGGATGCTTGTTTAGTCGGGCTTCTGCATCCGGAGTACCGAGAATTGCTGAGAAGAACCAGCTAGCGATCTATGAATAACTCGTAATTGAGAAAAACGATGTGATAGGGTGACCCTACCACGACCACGTGACCTATCCGTAGACACTGTACGTCGTTAGACCACACCACCACTTCTACGTGCTTCCTCGAGCCAGCGACCAGCTCGGGGCACCTCGGCCCATTCCAACGACGAAAGGTTGCCGGGGATTCCGGGCAGGTAGTTTGACCAGCCTGAGCACACGAGCCGCTGTGCCCCACTCCGATAAGTTATAACGGGGGTTCCTCGCCCACTTCAGGCAACCACCTACCCCCCCCACCTTAGGGTGAATGCTTCCACTTGAAAGACTGCCCTAAGAGGGGTGAAATTCTGGGGGATCCACCACTTCTACCTAGGAACTTCCATTTCCAGGC
>Ga0307513_10002551_pt1 | contig 25154 bp, 30 predicted proteins | sample 15_EM_MG_FD_202174 | JGI IMG/M metagenome (GOLD analysis project Ga0307513, IMG submission 202174) | Populus trichocarpa ectomycorrhiza microbial communities from riparian zone in the Pacific Northwest, United States - 15_EM | ecosystem: Host-associated > Plants > Roots > Unclassified | place...
GATCTGTTTGCGAAAGTGCTGAAGAATCAGGGACAGATCGAGGACGGCGTGTTCGATTGGATGTTGTTGAATGACGGACGGGGTTGGGAGGCGAGCAAGGGTGGTACTCGTCGCTGACTGTCCCCTGCGTGTATCTGCTCACAGGAAGTGTGTTTCTGCATCTACGGAGTCTCATTCTGTTGCTGATCGTCCCCCGCACGTTTCTGCTCACAGCTCGTGCGTATCCGCATGGACAGAGTCGCATTCCCGTCGCTGATCGTTCCCTGCGCGTCTCTGCTCACAGCTCGTGCGTCTCTGCATTGACAGAGTCTCATTCCCGTCGCTGATCGTCCCCTGCACGGTTCCGCTCACAGGAAGTGCGTATCTGCATCAACAGAGTCTTATTCCCGTCGCTGATCATCCCTGCGCGTTTCTGCTCACAGGACGTGTGTTTCTGCATTGACAGAGTCTCAATCCTATCGCTGATCGTCCCCTGCGCGTTTCTGCTCACAGACAGTGCGTTTCTGCATCGACAGAGTCTCATTCCTGTCGCTGATTATCCCCTGCGCATTTCTGCTCATAGCTGGTGTGTACCTCTATTGCGCTGCATTATTTCCGCTGCCGACAATATGCCTTTTATTATTCCTTCTAGTGGGTGTGTGGTTTTCTCCCATGACTGGAGATCATTCAATGAATCCTGCCCATTCTATATGTTTACAGGAGGTATGCATCACATGCAACATTCTTGTTTACATAGATTCACTTGGTGCATTCCCAAATACACTTTTAGGAGGTATGAGCAGCCACACATGCTCTCCCTGCACTGACAGCATCTTCCATACTCTAGCTGGTATGAACAGATTTTAGCACATTTGACTTCTCAGTTGACATTGTCCCCACCACTTTGTGTACAGAAAGTATGTACCATTATTGATCTTGTTTATTTGTTCTGAAAGGGCTCTACTCCCTTGAACTGTGCAGGAGGTCTGTGAATGCTTGATTCAATTCAATCACTGAATGTTCATTTGTTACATGCCCAAACATATAGCAAGTGGGTCTTCCATTGCACAAATGATTACTCCATCCTACTCACTTTATACCTGCAGTTTGTATGTGCATGTATCAAGTAGTCTCCCATCGCAACTCAATTGTATTACCCACCTGTGCTATAGGAGGCATGCAAAAGGGATTGGAAATTGAAAGAGGAGAATCGGGGATGATTAGGGATAGGAGTCTAGAAGATTGTGGTATGTGAAAGCAAGCAGGTTAATGAGTTTGCTGAAAGCTGATACTGGCACCTCAGGTGTGGGCTTGAGCAGAAAGTTGGGGCTTGGGATTCTGATATGGGAATATGTTGAATGTCCTTTTGTAATTGGCAGCAATCTATAACCTAACAAATGACAAGCCGCAAAAATCTGTTGCCTCAGTGGAGCTGACCAGAGTTGCCACTCAACCTCAGGCTTCTTTGCCTGCCCCTCCATCTAGATATCGTAAAACCACTGCGGGTCTCTGTCGAGTTGGTGCCACTCTTACGTTCATAATCGCCCACTGACCATTCACTATGATGAGAATGGCACCCTTCGCATCAAGAAAACCATTGATGTGGACCACAACAAACGTGTCATCTCGGACAAAACATGTGAATTCAACAATTCCTTTCAACAATTCTCTGTAAGCCGTCCGGTATAGTATCCAGGACGTCTCTGAACTTATGGTGGAGATGAAACTGTCTGGACAGTACGAAACTCCTGCTATATCAATTGTGTATTAGAATGGTGGCAATATGTGTAAACCGACGCATGCAGTATCGATTCCGGTGCTCCATCAATACTTCTCAATGTTTGACGTCGACATCACTGCAGTTCCAGCTTCACTTGTTGAATGCAATGAGCCACCAGGTGCTGGATAACTTGACGGCCCACCCAAGCCCATATCCCTGGCTCCCTCTATGTAATTCGGATGAAAACATATTGGTATACATTCGTAAAATACACATAGAAATACCAAAGTGCAACAGTAGTAAAAAGGGATCCAGTGAATTGTTCGTCTTGAAGAGTAGGCGATGTGAAGAACAAACATGGTGAATTACAGGTTGAGTGTTAGAGTATCACCACTTCTTACTCTTCCCCCGTCTTGTTTGTTTTTTCTTGGTGGCCTCCTCAACTGCTTTGAATACCTTCTCCCTCTCCCTCGCCTCTTCGTCAAGTACGCCGCAATGTCGTTTATATTGGGTTCTGCAATGGCCGCAGGAAACTAGTAGACGACAGAGGAAGTGGATAAATAGTCGCTATAGGACGTACCTGCCGCTTTCTCGTTCTGCATCGTGAAATACGCGGTCGATCATAGGCCGTCAGCAAGCTCATTGAAGAGAGCAATGAGAGACAGATAGAATGAAAACCCGTCTCTTGAGTGACGGAAATGGGAGGGACTGTTTGTATTTAGTATTGATGAATAAAGGGTGATTTCTTGTACGTTGAACACGCTCTACTGGTTTCTGGATGACATATCAGTAACACCAACCTCAGAACCAAGGATATCACATATTTCTATAGCCAAGCTCTCCGCATAGGCCACATTACTCCAGCATTGTGAGCTCCTTACGTTGGACTGGTCACAATGGTTGAATATGGAGCCCAGGTCAACCTCAAGCGTCTATGTAGACTGAAGCAGGCAGACCGCTTATAGGAGCTGCCAGACAGGATTCCTGGTAACGAGGTGAGCTTCGTGATAGGAGAGTTGTTTGAACCCACGCGCTACGCGTCGAGCCTTGGACTTGGTGAGCATGCTTTTACTACGGTTTAGATCTGCACTGGGGACTGCGAAAGAGATGGCGGAGTGTCATGGGTCGCCGCCGGTCATCGGATTATTATGACCCTGCAGAAACTGAAAGCTCTGCAGGGAGGAGTGCGAAGACGTCTTGCATGGCTCAAATGTGTACCTGTAACCACGGAAAAATATAGATCTCTCTCTCTCTCTCTTGCATGGCTCACACTGATTGGAAACGAGGATCGTTTGGAGGCCATTACATTTTGAGACGAGATATATGGCATGACGAAAATGATAGCTACACATCTCTTTGCGCGTCGCCGGAGGAGTACTAGAGCGTACTGTGCGCCATGACCTATTCCACTCACGTTTCCGCATCGTGAAGAAATTGAGCAGAGTGACTAATTAATGTACTAATAATCGTTGCAGTCCAGAAATTAAAGAGCCATCCAAGGCTAGTCTTCCTCAAGCTTCCCTAGAAACGGATTGACGGATTGATATGACGCCGCGGTAGCAGAGCCGAGTAATCCTACTCGGACCAAGGTTCCCAAAACCTGTGAAGGTCAGGACATCCGAGTTCGATTTAACGAACTCGGTCGCTCAAAGGCGACACCAAGTACCGATCGAGTAGATAGAATTGAGTAGATAGAATTCGGGACTCATACTCGCCATATATCTGCTACCGCTACCTAGAGGGGAGGAGCCAAATATACCAGCTAGTAATCGGAAAATGAGGAGAACGTTTGTGTTGGGGCTATGGCACAAGATATTTGAAATTGTGAAAGGTACGAAGCAGCCTATTTGGGGTGGCCGGGAACGGCGCGCCGTTCGGCAGAGCGATGACTGACATAAATAGCTCGAAGTATGTTTCCGTAAGTTGTCATGTGTGCATTATGAGGTCAATCGAGCGTCACCAATTGTTTGTGTGATGTAATCCAGCTCTTTGTCGAGCATCCGTTCAGCATGTCCCGCTCCATCGTAATCATCGGGTATCGCTCAGCGTCACCAACACCTATTCCGCTACTCACTCTTTCACAGAAGTGGCATCATCGGAAGTACCACCGCTTACTACCTCACTCGTCACCCAAAATTCGGTCCAAATATCACAGTCCATGTTCTTGAGGCAACCGCCGTTGCAGCGGGGTCTGTATCGCTCGTATAATACACTATCTAGTCCCTCATATAGTCTATCTTCACAGAGCCTCGGGAAAAGCCGGCGGCTTCCTCGCAAAGGACTGGCATGGCGGTCCCACAGCCTCTCTGGCTGCACTCTCCTTCAACCTACACAATGAGTTGTCCAAAGAGTATGGAGGAGATAAGAAATGGGGGTACCGCCGCGTCAAGACCGTGCAAGTGACCGTCTCTGGTCAGCGTCGCGGTAAAGCAGTGCCAGAGGTCGATTGGGTTGATGGTGCAACATCGTCTCAGTAACGTTATCGCGTTGGCTCTGCATTTCCTGTACTCTGACGTCTTACTATAGCCTAATGGGCACAGAAAACACAACCGCCCAAGTAACCCCGGCAGAGTTCACCCGATCTATGATGGACCTTGCCCAAGAGAAAGGTGCAAAGCTCACAATAGCGAGTGCAGAATCCCTTGAGCTCGAAACAGATGGTGTGACTCCCAAATGCGTGCGGGCAGTGGATGAAAAGGGGGAGACGATCGAGGTACCCGCCACGGATATAGTACTCGCCGCTGGACCATGGACCGCAAGGCTTGCAAGTAAACTACTTGGGAAACGCGCGGGAGCAGCATTGGACATCGAACCTAGGTTTGCAACGCCTCTCCTGCGCCTCAAACCTTGCTGACTGCCAAGATCATGCCACAAATAGCGGGTGCTCAACCTCTGTCATTTTTCGACCCTCGATCCCCATCACCTCGCATGCTCTCTTCACCGAGCTCACTCTGCCTTCGGGCGAATCGGTCTCTCCTGAACTCTACCCTCGCCCAGATGGCACGATATATATGTGCGGAGATCACACGGACCCCTTGCGCGCGCGTACCCTTCCGGAACGAGCAGCAGACGTCACGCCTTCGCCGCACGCGGTGAAGAATCAGACGGAGCGCCTGAAGTGGCTCGGTGGGCGGGGCTTCGATGATATCAAAGTCGAGGTCGAGCAGGCGTGCTTTAGACCCGAGAGTCGGCGCGGCAAACCTGTTATCGGCGAGTTGGCTAAGGGGGTTTACATCGCGAGTGGGCATTCGGTTTGGGGGATTTGCAACGGACCTGGGACGGGGAAATGTATGGTATGTACCGCCCACTCTTTATTCAATGATGCGCCACTGATTATGTGTCCAGGCGGAACTCATTCTGGACGGCGCGGTCACTTCGGCAAATATTCGTTCACTTGCACCATGAACGGAAATCAAGTGTTTAGCTTTCATGATATATGTCAGCCTTGAATGCAAGGGGTGTGTTCGGTCTGTCGATATGGGCCACACACCGCGCACCACTATAACCCATTTGGAACCCATTTGGTCAGCCAATTTCAATGGATCGTCAGTGTGCGCACTCCGCTCCAGGACCAGCTCCTTACTTGTCTACATCAGTGGCTTTGCGTGCGATTGTAAAGTAGCATATGATCAACCCCATACGTTGCAGCCGCATACAGATTCATTGACATGGAGCATCTCGGTGCAGCGGATGACTTGATGACGGAAGTATAAGCATAAAACTTGTTTCAGTGGCAACCTTGGTAGCATACAGTGTACCTCAAAGGAAGTCAAGGTCAATACCTACTAATAAACTGAATCGATAGAGGCATTGTTTCTGAGATACCTGTGGTCCATTATAGCATTCAAGTGGTGCTTGTGGCCAACATACTTGAGGGCCTCTGCTGGTTGTTGGTTAACTGCAGGGCTCGAGCTCGGCTCTGCTGGTTCTCCACTGGGAAGCGGTTCTGAGAGTACCTCCTGTGAGACATTGCGTTGAATCTTGTGGACCATCTGTAGTGCATCTGAGCACGAGGGTCGTTGAGGGATGGTGCATACCATTTGCGTGAACGTTTGCCCTAGTTCTGAATTGATCTGACCAAGACCCTGTGGACCGTTGGACCAACGGAAACCCCAGCATATTGAACGAGTTGGCGTACGCCGAAGAAACGGATGAACACGCACGTTTTTCCAAGCTGCCATTATGTCCACTTTGAAAAGGACGGACGGGACTCTCGATTTCCCACTCTGGCGGTAGGCCCCGAACCGTACTGCTATCCAGCGATCCCGTGAGGCATCAGAGCCCATACGCGGCTTTCTGGCGACCGACGAATCGACATCGAATAAAAGTTCATTCAGGTAGTGCCTGACAGGGGAATTGAGATCGCCAGCCCATGCGTGCCTGCCTCGGGTCCCGGGTGCGCTTATCCGAGCCAATACAGGAACGACAATGAGACCTGAAACACCGAACAAGGCAATTACGTCGACACCTTGTACAAAGTTAATTAGCATTCATACTATGTGGGACCTTACCTCCAATACGTCGATAGTCTCCGCGGTGCCTGAGATAGACCCCGTCATAACGCGGGCCCTTTCCGGAAGCAATGCATTGGAGGACTTCCAAATTTATATTGCCTTGGTCGCTTTTATCGAATGAGAATATATCTTCCATCATCGGTGGTGGCGGCACAGTGGAGGGATAAGAGGATGATTTTGGTGCCCCACCACTCAAGGGGGGCAACCTACACCCCGATCAAAGAATGGTGATTTATCTACGTTGTATGGAATACTTCGGGGGTCCGAGGCGTCAAGCTTGGTGGACAATTGCAAGGAACCCACAGGGGCAACCCTTGTGACACGAAGAACTGCTGTAACGGATTCCATACATTTCGGGAGTAGGGGCAGTTGCAGTTTCCATTCAAGGAGTGTCGCTGGCGGTTCAGTCTTCTGAGCGATATGGAGCACAGAGTCAAAGTTACGAATTCCCGCTGCTTCCCTGATATAAGGATAGGCGGCCATGTCCAGTATCAGAGCCTCCATTGGTTCAACATGCAGATGTACGAAGAGCATTGGCACGGGTCTTCGCAAATATGGGATGCCTATACCAACCAGAGTGCCCAGCAACCCCATGAATCACCCTCTCACCGGCACCATGAGTAGTGATTCACCTATATTTTATATAATGGAACAACGTGGCCACCTTTGTGGTATTGACGTAAAGGCGAAGAGAAACCCTACAGTGTTCCCCTGACGACCTTGTCGAGGTTTTCCGCAACGTATCGAATATTGTGCGAGTTGAGGCCCGCCATGGAGATGCGGCCATTGCTGGTTAGATAGATATGCGCCTTTTCAGTGAGCGCGAGGGACTGTTCCGTGTTCAGACCGGTGAAGCTGTTCGAATGATCAGTCGAGATGGTTTGAAAAGCGGGTACGCAACGAACCTGAACATCCCGATCTGCTTGATGATGTGATCCCACATGCCAGGGGTCTTCAACTCGTTGGTGAGGATATTGTACAGCTGCTCGCGCATGGCGATGACCCTATGTGCCATCGTCTTGATGTCACGCTTCCAGTCTTCAAAGAGCTCGGGGCTATTTAAGATCAGTGCCACCTATCCCCAGGATTAGTACCGTCTGAACTTCACAAACGCTAGGTCCGCGACACACCAATCGTGCACCGTGTGAGGGAGGATTGCTGATCTCGCTCCGCTGCAAAACGGACAGCTGGCTGCGAATACGGTTCGTGCCATCCTGATTCGCGCCGAGTACATGCAAGGCCCCGACACGCTCGCCATACAGTCCAGCGTTCTTCGCAAAGCTCTGCAACAAGTTCAAAGAGCAATTGATCAATTTTCGTTCGCCTGGGCAAAAGCGGATATTACGCGCACCTGGCAGACTAACATCGGCACACCTCGTGATTCAAAGTACCGCACCTACGGAACGATCTTCAGGTTCGCATAGCGGAAGGAAGGAGAGAAAGCAGGGAGACGTACCGTCCACGCATCGCGATCCAGGTCGCCACTCGCGAATCCCTGGTACGCACAATCAAAGAAAGCGTAATGTCCCTTCTGCAAAAATACATCCGCAAACTGGCGCCACTGGTCCTCCGTTGGGTCCACCCCTGTTGGATTATGCGCACATGCATGCAAGAGGAACACGGAGCGCTCTGGGGCGGTCTGAAGCGCGTTGAGGAAGCCTTTAAAATCGAGGCCGACGGTTGAGGGGTGATAGTATGGGTAAGTGAGCGGATCGATGCCCACGTTGCGGAAGATCGCGAAGTGGTTTACTGTGTTGGGATGGTCTCAGTACAAGGGGAACTAGGGATGAGAGAGGCCGTACTCCAAGTTGGATCGCTTAGGTAGACCTGTTTTGGTCCGTTGAAGGTGTAGAAACGGCTGAGGAAGAGCGCGCCGAGGTGGTTTGCACCTGTACCGGAGATCGTCTGCACACTGTGGAACACCATCAGGAAGGTGAATGGCGCGATTGAGTGGGACTCACCGACCTTGCGACTCGTCCGTCTCTGATGGCTGGTGATTGAGGTGAGAGGATGAGTCTTGCGGCGGCATTGGTAAACTCTGGCAAGCCAATGATAGGGAGGTACTCGTGGTCGAGCGCCGGGTCGTTTAGGAGGATCTCGGTTGCCTGTGTTTGTGCCGAGCTGCCGAGTGAGAATTCCGGCCGGACGGCCGACGAAGGCACGGCACCTTTTTGACGACGGGGAGGACCCAGGGCTTGTTGTCGTCGTCTCTGTACGCTCCGACGCCTAGGTTGACCTTGGTCGGGTAGGTATCTGCCTTATATGCGGCGGTGAGTTTGAAGATGCTGGAGAGACCGACGTACGACGGGGTTGGGGGTGGATAGATTAGAAGATTACAGGACCACAACATGCACAAGAGTGGAACTTACGCATCCGGTGGCGCCAGAGGGACGTTCTGCCATGATTCTAGTGGGCGGTGAGTGTGGTGACGGTGACGGTGAAAGTGGAAATCGCGCACCGGCCATTGGAGGGTGATCGGAATGGGTGAGCTGGGTGTAAATTTGCTTTACTCGTTCTGTCATTAGTTGTGCGTCGTCAACGGACAAGGAGAAGGCAGACTTTGGGTGAACTATGAGCGCGTGAAATCGAATCGAGGAAATTGACGGGCCGGCGGCGGGGACAATCCTGGGCTCCTGGGCTCCTGGGCTCCTGGGCTCCTGGTATGAGCGAGTTGGGAGAGTGTAGGAGGCGAGTAGAGTGGAGAGCGGCGCTTATTATACGCAGACCGCAGACATTTGGCGTAACCGGTCAGCCGACGATAGTCGATGGGACGATGGATGGGTGTTCCAGAAATTAATTCTGGGCTGCTTCCTTCCTGTCTCCGTCTCCGTCTTGCACACACAGACGGCTCAATGCAATACATCGACGGAGGATTGAGGAGCCAGAGAAGCAGAGGAGCCAGAGGAGCAGAGACAGTGGGACAGTGGATAGGTATTATTATTATCCATCGATGGATCGATAATATTAGTATAATTAGTATAATTAGTATTCGTCACATTATATTAGTTCGCGGAACACGCCCCGCAGATTCCCTAATGTGACGAGAAGGACCCCTATTTGGAAGTGACAACCCAACCAAACAGGCAGAGGGCGCCTGCACTGCCTACCTGCCAGAAGCGGCGGCCACGTCTCGGTTATCCATTCAATTGGTCACCAGCCAATCAGCGCATCCGGCCTACTATTGTCTGATTGAGTGGCAACTCTGTCAAAAGAACATCCCATCCGATGCCATGACCAACTGCCACTTGACCCCGACCTTCGCCACCCCTCGACCCCTCGACCCCCATACGTACAACGCGCGCGTTTGGACTCTCCAACGCGTTATCAGCAAGCCCAGCCGTACCCATAAGCTTGCTTTCACGCCCCGCGACGGCAAACAACCATGAGCTATCCCTTCGATGTTGACGACCCCCCACGCAATCCAGCGGCCGCGCCTGCCCTCTTTCTTCGCAATGCCACCCTCCCAATGCTTACCCAATTCGTGGATGTTGATAATGAGCCAGCCTCGGCCCTCAACAGCCCAGATGTTCACAGAGCGCCTGACCGCGAAACCCTCAACCACCTCCGACTCGTCTGCCCCCTCGACAACTCGGTTTTCTTAGCAAGTGATTGTACGTCGTCTCACGCCCCCGCGCGCCAAAATGACTTACCCGACCTCAGTCGTCGACCACTACTTCAACAACGCGCCCCCCGTCAAACTCTCAGTCTGGGCCAAGCTCCCTTCCAAGGGCTTCAAATCCCTCAAGGAACGACCCCGCTCGATTGTCCCCGACAATGTCACAGAGCTCTCCATGCGTCTTTTCGAGGGACTGTGCGCCCAGACCGAAGGGCTCATTCGCGCCACAGGAGAGTATACGGACCACTGCTTTCTCCCGCAAAGCCACGCACTCCCCACGCGCGAGTTGGAAGTGATGGAGGCCAACGACGCGCACAGTCCCTGCGACATGCAGACGCTCTTCTGGGGGCAGATGGACCGTATCAGCGGTAATCTCGAACCCAAGATGGCCGTCGTCGTCCTTGCCCCTTGGACATTTAGATCGGGCCACTTGGTGGAATTCCAGCATGGCGCCTCGGTGCGTCCCCGCCCGAACACGTGTTGTACTGGTGCTCATAAATTTAGCAGAAGGACGAGAGGGGAGTCCCCTTTACGGCTCCTGAGAGCGAGATTTCCTGTGCTCTGTGGGCAAAGGTGCGCAACGCGATCGCATTCCATTTGGTTGCATTCCAACGGCTTTTCCCAGCTCCTGCGCACGTGTGTACAGTTGGATATCCACTACTGGGTTGTTACCAACTATAACGAGTTTATCTTTGGCTCTTTCAGCGAACGTGAGTGGCAAGCTAATGCGTCTCACGTCGTTGACCTCCTTTTCAGTGATGACCACCGCCTTCCTCACCGAAACCCTCAAGTGCGATAGGAATGACCCGAGCATAGCCGAGGCAATGTTCTTCTGGACAATGTCGTCCGTCAACGCCCACGCCACTTGCGCCTTCGAGATCCCGTCGGTATGCACCTAAATGGCGAACATTCCCCCTTGAACACTCACACGTGTCTACAGATAGCGATGGAGCTAAGCCCGATTTCAAATCCTTATCGTAGAGACTGGGCGATGCTCCGCGAGAGTATCCGTTCACGCTCGAAGAAGCGTCGGTATGACGATTCGGAGGATGATGACGATTCTTCAGATCCTCCCGTCATCGTCTCGTCTACTCTCCCGTTGTACAAGACCCCAGCGGCGACGACGAAGAAACGCAAACTGGGTGCCCCACCTGTCATCTCGAAAGAGAACACTGTGGCAGGTCCGAGCGCACCACGCCAGCGGAAGACGTCGTTTGTCCCAAACGCCGGAAGAGTGCCAACATTGATGCAGAACAACCTGCCCAATCCGAGCAAACTTCGCCTTGTGGGCAGCGCATTGACCAAGGAGTCCAGCTTTGGGGCATCCCCTCTCTTACGTAAGCACCTTTGTAATCGTTCGTAATGAATACCGCTCAACCCGTGACAGATGCAATTCCAACCATGGATGAGAAGGTCCATCGCGCCCCGGCGCCCGTGCCGGTCCCGGTCAAACAGGAGTTATCGCCCAAATCTGCCGCTGAACGCGCAAGGGTGAATATGGCTCTTGCAGTTGTTGCTCCGCGCCCTCCACCCCGCCTGCCATCCTTGTCGTCCTCTCGCCCGGCCCTGGCTCGTCAGGGAATAGCCACGCCCCACCCAAAGCAGACTATGAAAGCGCGCTCTCCGATTCGAAGTCCTTCCCAGTCCGCACAGCTGAGGCCGGCGGTCTCCTTTGCTCCTCCCTCCGTTGATGAATTGTCATTTCCGCATCATCTGCGTTCTAAGTCCGTCCCGGTCCCCGCCGTCCTGCCGTCCGTTTCTCCTCCAACAAAGAAAGCCCGCTTCTCCGCCGGTACGACACCAGCCCAGCCCAAATCCAGCCTGCACACTCCCCATGGCTCAGTCGACGAGGGCGCTCCCTCGGATGACGAGCGCGTGCCAACGCAGCTCGATCACGTGCATGCCTGGAACTCGACCGTGCGGGAAACGGCCATGCCCCCGCCTTCGGTTAAATGGAACCCCACCGCTATGGACCTTGCCAGTCCTGCACCGTGCGCGGCCGAATCCCCAGTCGCCACGAACCCCTTTGACAATCTCTCCGATGCGCAGCGCGCGGACCTCCCCCAACTCAACGTCTTGCAGTCGAATCCCGCGATCGGCAGGATCTGGCAGCCCGTCTGGGACACGTCTACTCTGACGGGTCCGAACAAGCAGCTCCACCACACGCGGGCGCGGGAGCGCCAGGTGGGGTTGATTGCGCGAATGAAGAATGTGGACCCAGGGGCTACGTACCAGCAAGCCGTAGACCTTTCAAAGCGCACACACGAGGTGTTCGACGAGGCTGGTGCGAAGCGCGAGTTTGGCGGACCGTGGCTATTCGCACCGAAGAATGTGCGCGATGGGAGGAAGAAGCCAAACTGGGCCGAGGGACCGACTGTTGCGCCGCGATTTGTGGGCAGCAAAGAAGAGGTGTACGGATTTGAGATGGGGTTGTTTGCTGCTAGTCCTGCGGGCGCGAGTCAGCTCGAGAGCTCAGCTCCGACGCCTCAGCCGGTGGATTTAGATAGGGCATTTGAGATGGAGATGGAAAGCAGTGTGAAGGATATTGCGAGGAGGGAGACGAAGATGAAGTTCGTGGCTGAGGCTGAGGCTGAAGTGAGGACACCTCAGGCCTCTCAAGGCGCCGCATCTCCCACTTCCTCGCAGAACAGCGAGCTCTTTTTCCAGCCTATTCCGCGGTCTATTGACGGGCTTGGGGATTATGCGATCCAAGCGACCATTTACAACAAAGAGTTCTTTCTCAATGAGGACGGGAGCATCATTGACCATGGGGACTTTATGGAGTTCGAGGGAGAGTTTAGTCAGGAGACCACTAGTTTGCATGACGAAGTGCTGGACGGTGACGGGGATTCAGAGATGAACCCTAGTCAGCAGGAACTTAGGATCTCCACCTCTCGAAGGTCTAATGGATCATCTGCTGTGGGTACCTAAACCATTTGAGTTCCTTTACGTTGCTGACCTTGTGTGTGATAGGATGCTGAAGGTTCGACGGACAGTGATATGGAACCCGCTGAGACACTCGTCACTCCTGTCCACACTCAAAGCGTCGGACCAGTTTACGACGCATACGTCGCTGAAGACTACCCGACACCCACTTCTGCTCATGGAATGCAAGAGCCTATCCGATTGCATAGTTCTGTGAGTTCACCCGCATTCCGTTATTTCTGAATTAATCTGATGTCTGTGCTGCAGCAGGAACCAGGAGCAGGTTCATGTGACCCAGCTACTCCACAGTACCATTGCCCCACGCCTGGGCCCTCGCCGCAGGACCCTCTTGTGGAAGCCCTTCAATCTCCGCCTTGGGAGCTCTTCTATAACCACTCCAGTCCTTATTATCACCCCGAGTACGTTCCCTCAGTACCAAACACTCCAGGTATAAGTCATCCATTCAACGCAAGCATCCTTCGGGCTCCTTCAAGTTCAAATCTCCTGCCGTCGCCTATCACCGCTCCAACGCCTCCCTTGGTCGGAATTCCCACCAGGACTCCATCTCGATTAGTTTCCCGTAACGCCTCGGGGACGTGGAACCCGGATAGTCTCAAACAAACCCCATCCGCGTTTCGTCATGCTGCAAGTTTCACCGCTCCGTGGACCTACGAGGATTCAACCGCCGTTGGAGAGCAATAATATCGTAATCAAATCACTATTCTGCAACCTGGCATTTTGCCCGCATCGCAATCGACGCACCCATCGTTATTGCTCACTTACACATCTCATCTGCTTTGCATAGCTATCTCATCACCTCATCTCATCTTGCTCCCGTCACATCCCCCCTCACCTTCGTGTCACTGACGCCACTTTCGAGAATCTCACCGCCACCACCTGAACGGTTTCACACTATCGTGCCATCCTTGACGTTGGACACGTACACCCATTAGACGTGTAGCTTCCCCAGTCACTCACTATCGTTCCATCTGTACTCTTGCTCACGGCGTAATTTAGCGTCGAATTTTTTGTCGTTTTATATTGAAATTTGATTCTTCTGTAGCTCTCGCGTACTGCTATTCCCTCCGAGGCCACTTTCCTTAAAAGCACAACATCCTTGACTAAACCCACAGGATGAATAAAATGGACCGTAATGGGTAGAGATATAATGTATAATTTTCTGGCGGCGCAACCGTTTCTCGGGCACGATCTGACAGTTACCACCAAGTTCTAAAATGGGAAGCGCACCTGTACTCATCATACATACTCAATAATACATCGTTTATATATAGTATATGTGAGCACAATTATGAATGGTATTTCAAAGTCGATCGGGTTGTAAGGTACCTTCAAGCATCTGGCCATGATTCAATGTTCAAGTTTCGGCTGGGTTCGTGAGGAAGACTGGAGCATTCAAGAACCCAAAGACTCCCAAGAACCTACGAGACCTACCCGACGCGCTATGCTCCAAACCGCCAACCCGAGGATGCAAGAGACTCTCACTGGTCAGCGTACCCATGCTCGTAACCCATATACCCCATCATGCCCTCCCCTCTTCCCTATCCCCGTCGCACGGACTCGCGGGCTGCTGGCCAGGTGGCGTCTGTCATAAGCCAAATAACCGGGGCGCTCCCCTTGGCAGGGCACCGAAAACCGGTCAATTTCCATTCTATTACGCACTGTCAAACCTTTCTCGACCTTCTCTGGATCCCCTTATTTTATTCAGCCCTGGCCCCGCCAGGGGGTCGCCCCCACGAGCGGAGATCGACCACTTTTGGTCCCTATACCACCAGCTCATCCACATTCCGGGTAAGTCGCTCTTCAGTCATGTGTATTCTTCTATTCTAACTACAGGCTCTTACGGGCCTCTCCCTTTTCTACCTCACCTAGGTTCACTTAATCCTGGTTGCCATCATCGGCATTCTGAACTAGCGCATGCATGCATCTAACAATGGCAATGGGAGATAAGAAGAGGACCATATGATGGCCATTCAACTTCCCGCTGACCCCTCGCCTAACGCGTTTCCCTCCCTGCTTGCGCGATTGCATACATTGAGACAGGACGAGGAGCGTCATACGTCATACCTTTGCGCGCTTGATCATGGAATGACCACGGTAACCTAACGGCGTTTACACATGAAAGTACTCAGTACCTGCACCGGACATCTACCCAGAATAGAAGTATCGCAATCGGCTCTTGATCTAGATTAGCTCCTTCTCCACACATCGGTCTTCGGGCGGGCAGATGCGGGTCTTATCAGGTAGTTCAGTAATGCCGAGTCATTCATTGGGAGAATATGTTATAAGCCGTCCCCCGTAACAAGAAACACCACAACATTCCCGCATAAGATGTCGACGAACCTGAAGTCCGGAGACTCGCTCCCAAGTCACCCTCCCAGCCTTGAATTGTTTAGCCAGAGTGATAGCTATCACGCTTCGTTTCTAATCAAGCCCGATGAGGCCCTCGAAGGTGCTTTAACCCGTCAACGTCAAGCGGGGATGCCAGATATCGCAGTATCCGCATCACAGGGGAAGTTTCTGTACTTGCTCGCAAAGACTATGAAAGCAAAGCGAATTCTTGAGGCTGGCACGCTTGGAGGGTATGTCCCGATCAGTTTGGTGCGAGGCGCCTGTATGAACAGAAGAGCACAGGTATTCTACGATTTGGCTGGCCAAGGCAATTCCAGAAGACGGCGAGATCATCACCTTGGAATTGAGCGAGAAGCATGCAGAAGTGCGTTTGGTTCGACGAGAAACGTGCCACATTGATTGACAACTAGAAAGGTCGCGAGACAGAACTTTGAAGCTGCTGGGGTAGCCTCGAAGATCAAGGTTATCGTCGGAGTTGGAACGGAAACAATCAAGACCCTCGAACCAGCTTTCGATCTTGCTTTTATTGATGCCGACAAGATAAGTAATATGTAAGTAACTTGGGTGCTTGATACCCGCGTGCTGAACAAGTTCCAGCGTGTATTTCCGAGAGGCCGAGAGACTCGTGCGGGGTGGCGGCGTCATCATGGTGGACAACGTAGTCCGTGCGGGGAAGACCGCCGTCCCTACTTACACCGATCCCGACTGCGAAGCGGTGAGGGGCCTCTTGCGGTACATTCAAAGCAGCCCGCATGTCGACGCAGTCACGGCCCCCACAGTGGGGCCCAAGGGTTGGGACGGCTTCATCTACGCATATAGGAAGTGAAAGGATAAGAATACCAGGGTACAGAAAAGGGAATGGGCTCAAATTTAATGTTATTATCGGGAAATCAACACGTACATTTCACTACCCCGTCTTCTTGCGCTTCCTCGCGCGAAAGTTTTCTTCTCCAGCATCACTGACACGTTCCATATCGTCCCACACTGTATCCTCGGCCCTTTTGTCATCGTCAGCGGCATTGCTTGGTAGAGCAAATCCTTGGTCCGCCCAAGCGACAGCAGTGGGTGTGCTCTTGGTATAGAGTTTGCCAATCACGTGTCCTTTGTGATCAAGTTTTCCACCCTGTTCATCGGGAAGGGGTACAGTACTGTGCAGTCGGAAGTATCGGTCCAATGACGTCGATGCCAGCACGGATGCGTTGCCCGCTGCAGTTGCGAGGGAATCAATGGAACCAGACAGACCTACAGGTCATAAGCACCAGTAAAGCTGGTTTCATTTCACTTACCTTGGTACCCATAGAGCACTCGGCCATTTCGAAGGTCCAGGCATAACAAATTGGTAGTTGAATCAGCGGCGAATAGCTCACTGTAGCCTCCGTCAAATGGTCGTTCGAGTGTGAACGTAACGAGAAACATACTGCTCGCGAGAGCCTTTCTCGATTCTCCTGACGCCGCCGGCCTTGCTGATCCCAGCCCAATCTGCCACTGGTTGTTTAGAAGCGCGAGTATCATAGCGGCGCACCGATCCCAGTTCATTTCCAATAGCAAGGTGGTGATGATTTCCTTGCCCTTCAGAGAGGAATGCGAGAGAGGGAATGTTCACAGGTTGACGAAGAGACAGACTGTCGTTTGCAACCTGACCGCAGAGTCAGTGAGAGCGATGTATATTATGTAGCACGGTACTGACATTCTTTGCCCTCCATATTTCGCCATAAAGTAGCGTAGGCTTGGACTTCTTGCGCTTCTGGCCCGCCGCAGTGTCGGGCGAAGAAGAGACGGAAGGACCAGAAAGCGCACGTTCTGTATTCCATACGGATAGGTCAACCTCATCTCCGCCATAGGCAAAGTTCTCGCCAGAGCCGGACATCTTCAAATTGCGCAGACGCACAGGAAGGGCCGCAGTCGTGTTTTCATCCGACTCGTCAAGGCGCGTGAGTCGGAAGTGGCCCATGGACGTGCACGTAAAGATCCCCCTGTAAATCGTTTGACGGTCAGGCTCTACCCAGCGAGAGGTTCGAGAAAAAACGGACTGGGGTCGAACGTCTAGTCCTATATAGCGACAGGTAGGACGGAACTTCGGTTCATTCCATTCTTTTACGACTACAAGTTTATCTTTGGAAGGTTGGGCGTCGTAGGTTGCTGCCGTGCCGTCTCCGTAGGCGACACTGAGCTGCAAAAACGAGTCATTCGGGGGCTCTAGTAAAATAGGACATTTAAGACCTACTAGAATACGCTCTTCAGAGTTCCTTACGTCGAGCCTTTGCACTCCGGCGCCAGGCTTTCCGTCCCGGAGATTCTTGCTTGTCGGTGCTAGGGTAATATGTGGCTGGCGTGCATCGATCTCCTCCGGTTTTGCAGGCACGACAGAGACATACTTGATGTTCCCATTCTCATCGCCAACGAACCAATTCGTAAGTACAGCCATTTTTGGGTTGGGGCCCAGCTTGACAAAGGGCCACTCATCTTCTTCACTTCCATGATGGACAAGGAATTAGACCGATACGAGCTGCTCGCGCATCCAAACCCTCCTAATCCCGTGAAGGCGAAAGCACCGCCTATCGGATCCATGCTGGCTGACTTGGCGGCGCAGTTGCGCCAGTCGCGGGAGATGCTGCTCAACGGAAGCTGCCCGACGCCACAGAGCGTGCAGGAAATGATGAAACATGTTACTTTCGCTGTGGAGAAGAGCAAGGGACTCGTTGATGATCGACTGAAAGAGACACATGGGTCCTCGGTAAAGATTGCAAAGCTCATTGACAAGGTGCGGCCCGGGCGTTGCGCACCCCCTCCGGATAGACGAACTGACCGACGGGAGCAGAGGACTCCAGGGGTGCTGCCGGAATTGGCGTCCAATATGTTCCAAAGCGAGGAAGCTGCCGCTGCTCTGAGGCGCGCTATGGCACAGCATCTAGTCCACTCTGGATCTCTAGCAACAGCAGAGATTTTCGCAAGAGTTCGTAACATATCACACTCCGATAAACCGAGCTCCTTACATGCACCTTTCACGCAGGAGTCAGGAGAATCGGTACCCGTGAACCTTGCAAGGATCTTTAATCAACTACGACATATCACAGATAGTTTACAACAAGGAGATATAGACCCGGCCCTACAGTATGCTCTTTCGGTTCGGCACAGACGTTGGCCACTGACTTCCGCATTTAGATGGGTCAACGAAAACCGGGTCTTCTTAACAGAACGCAGATCCCCCCTGGAATTCCACCTCCACCGTTCGCGATACCTCCAACTCCTCAGAAAGGTCCCCTCCGCCTCCCGAACCGAACACCCTGCCTTCCGGTACCACCGTGAGCACCTGCTACCGCTCTACACCCTGTACCCCGCAGAGATCGACCGTCTGTGCTCTTACTTCCTCTGGGTTTCCATGGGGCGGACCTCCTCTTGTCCGTACACGGATCTCGCTTCGGAGGCGGCGCACTCGGGTCTAGAAGCCGAGTTTACGAAGGAGTATGCGTGCTGCATGCAGATCGGGCGGGAAGCGCCGTTAAAGATCCTTAACCGTATTGGGGGTGGCAACGCGTTGGTACGAATTGAGAAGGGGAAGAAGGTGATGAAGGAGCGAAGGGGTGATTGGACGAATAACGACGATCTGCCGGTACGTCCGTCTGTTCTTCCTTCTATATTGAACCCTACTCCCTCATCTCATCTCTGTCCCTGTCCCTGCCTCACCTTCTAGCACAACCCCACCGCCAGGTGGGCGAATGAATGTGCTGACACTGACTTGCGACCCTTATAGGTGGAGATCCCCCTAGAACCTGAATACCGCTTCCACTCGGTATTTACTTGCCCGGTATCAAAGGACCAAGCGACGGAACAGAACCCTCCAATGGTGCTCCAGTGCGGGCACGTTCTGGTCCGGGAGAGCTTGACAAAGCTCACGAAGGCACAACAGTGCGTGGTTACTCTTGCCGTTCAAGCGACGACGGTGGCTGATTGTTTTGGTTTGATGCATCACTGGCGACTACAGCCGCGTCAAGTGCCCGTATTGTCCGATGGAAAGCTACGCCAAAGACGCACTGGAAGTGCATTTCTAGCCGAGTGTATTCTATGCCATGTATGTACTGCATGTCCTTGTTGTCCATGTGCTCGACTCCCCATGTATAATCAACTCCCCATTCCCTACTTGCGCCTGCCCTATGCCCTTATCACGAACCTCCGCTTTCGAATCCCTGAGCCGTCAATTGGCCGGAACTGTCTTTCGACGGTGACTGCCCACCAGGATTCCGAGCCGATGCCGGTCTCGGTCCTGATTGTTCCTGCATTCCCCGCCGACCGATAAGACCGTTGACTCGGTCGTTGCGACTCAGTTGGGAGACCGGGGTGCGAGTTAAACCAATATCATTTCCTCTATCACAGCAGCGAGCGATGCGAAACAAGACATGAGGGGGCAGTGCGGGAATGAGTTGATGAATGTACCGTGATACAGCGCAGTAGGTAGATTATGGGGCTGGAGGGTGCTAGGGTAGCAGCTCGGAATGGGAATGATATTGCATCACGCGAGAAGGTATAGAGGTGCGAGATGGAATTGAAAGTAGCTAGCAGGATAGTCCGGATGAGAGTAGACCAATCGAGACGAGATAAATGTAGCAGGGAGTGAGATGATGGCGGCGTTAGGCGGATGCAACGAGGCTGAGCGGTTGAGAGCGGGGAAGGGGTGCCAGGGTGCCGGGTGGAATAAGATGCAGACTGCCAGATTGAGATTGATATGCGACGGATGCGGTCTCATGATACGACCTCCATCTTGCTCGCGACGGCACGCGACGACTCGAGCTTGGTCCTGTTGGTCTCAAACGCCTCACGCTTGCACTCAGTCAGCTTAGTGCATGCATGCTGCTCAGGCAGTCGGTGCTATTGGCCCAAAGGTAGAAGTCAGCAACGGCGATCCAAATAGAGCGGCGATAGACGACTGACACTTGCGCAGAAGTGTTGGGAGCAGTGAGAGCAGGTGCCGACAATGCGTATGGCGGCGTTGGGGCAAGGTGCTCCGGCGTGCTGGCAGCGCTTCTTGGCGGGCATAGTGGCTACGATGTTCGAAGGACTGACAGGCGGTGGTGAGCTCACACCTGCTGCGAACGACGGTGATAAGGTAGCTACGTACAAGGTGAGGACGTGTGCGACAAACTAGACGAGTTGGAGGAGTTGCGGTCCAAGTGCTACAGGAAGGCCGCGCGTCCTTATATACATGAGCCTAGCACCCACTGTCGCTTATCACACGCCACCCCACACAGCTCAATATCGGTACTTTCCGGATAAAATAAATCAAGTAATTAGCATATAGACTGTCCAACATCAAGAAAGCGAGTGATCAACTAGAACTGGCCCAATTCGAGCAGACATATCGTAGGAACGGGGGAGAGTATTCGAGTATTCCATGTCGTAAATGTGAATTTTTTTCTCCACAACCAACCGGACACAGCTCAGCCTGACCGCAACGACACAGAGCTCGAAATGCCAGCGCCGCTCGCAGTGGCAGTAGCCGTGACAGTGACAGGAGCTTGGTTGTTGTTGTTCTTCCCAACGTTCCCAATGTTGCCCTGCGCCACCTGAATGCCAATGACCACCGCGACGATAATGAGGATAATGACCACGATGAAGAAGCAAATCCACCGCTTCTTCCTCGCCGACATTGCCGACTCTTTGGCTTTTTCCGTATACACGTATCTGTCAGAGCGAGGTAGGTCAAATGGTACGCGAAAGAAAACGTGGTAAGACGTACGCGGCTTCTGTATCGGTTTGCACATTCTCCGTGGCTGCCTCAATGGCCTTAACCTGTTCGCCCTGCTCCTCGACGAGAATGGCCATGTCGTTGAAGAGCTGAGCCAGCTCCCCGATTGTCTGCTCGATACGCTGCAAGTCCTGATGCCGCTCTTGCACTTCGCGATATGCCGCACGCGACTCTCCTAGCCGGTTGTTCATCAACTATAGTATGTCAGTCAGGCAGTTCCCAAGGTTTTACATTCTACCCACAGCTTGTTGGAAAATCTGCCCGCCATTCTCATCGTTTACAACAGCACGAACTTCTTCCTGAGTTGCATTCGGGTTTACTGAGAACGGGTTCAGGAGTCTGCCAAATACCTTGCTAGAGAGATAGAAGGTCTTACCGATACGATACTGGCGTTCCATACGCTGCTTTTGAGCATTTCGCTGCCTTTGCTCGACTTGCTGGTAGTTCTGAATTGCTTCTTGGAACTTGGTCTTCAAGAGCCCAGCCTACCCATTACAACAAATCAGCACCAATTCGACTCAACCACCACGAGGAACGCGCTCCAGGCACGCACCTGTTGGCGTCGTGTCTGGCCGTCTCTGCTGTCCCCGCCTTGGGTTTGGAGAGCCTTAATGCGTTTCTTGAGCTGGTTCGCCATCTGCCTAGTTTCCGCGACTGCATCTTCTATTTGCTGCTGCACGCCTTGGTCGCCAATGTTGTTCAAGGAGCGCGTGTGCAAGTCGGTGATGAGGTTCACATTCTCGTTGTACGCCCGCAGGAGGTTTTGCACGTCGGTCACCTATCCAATGCCAATCGTCAAATATAAACGTCAACTTGAGCGGGGTGATACTTGGAAGAAAAGGCTGAAACACACCTCGTTCCAGAACGAGTTCATATCGACTCCTGCACCCGTGGCGGCACCATAGCCGCTGTTAACGTTGCTGTAATTATTGTTGGTGTTCACAGGGGCCATCTCGTAGCGGTTGGTGTTGTCGTCCTGCTGTGCATAGGGGTTGGGTCGCCTGCTCTGGTAACCGCCTCCACTGCTGGCGCCGTAATTATTACTACCTCCTCCAGATCCACCATACGGGTCACTCGTAGTGAAACTAAGTACAGGTAACAGCGTCGGATGAGAAGAATGGGTCGACTCACTCCTGATATCCGCCCCCTTGCCGGGCCTACAGCGAAGATATTGTCAATAGTCTGCGTATAAGCGATGTATAAAGCGATACGCACGCGTGCAGCAGCGAGACGGTCAGTCATGAGTTTTTCTTGTCACGTTGAAGGGATCGAGAGGTTGTCGACGACAGGGATGATCGCAAAAACGCTCAGCGCTTGTGTTGATGATGATTGATGACGGTAGTAGTTACGCTTCACTGATCTACCTCGTAGGAGCCAACAAACTGCAAATGGAGGCACAACGTTGGGATGGAAGGAGAAGAAGGCACCAGCTTGGTGTTGCGGTGCCTTGAGCGGACACAGAGCACAGGTCAGCTCAAAAGCCCATCATCTACCGAACACTGCTTCCCGAACACTGCACAGTCTTACTGCGAACGATGTCGTTCACTAGTATCAGACTCAGACGTTTCAGAATCCCGCTGCTATTCCGCATCCTTTCGTTAACCGAAGCTCGGTTCAATCACAATATCACTAGCCATCACGCAGCGAGCTCCTTCCTGAGCACCTCGATTTGTCGTTCCACCGTCTTTAAGCTCGGCCCACCAATTGCCGCCCGGCGTTCAACGCTCGCCTCGAAATCGAACACGCCCCTCACGTCCTCCTCGAATTTCGGGGAGAGGTTTTGTAGCTGTTCTAGTGACAGGTCGGATATTTGGACTTGGAGCGATTCGGCCAATGCAACGGCTCGTCCAGAAATGTGATGCGTTTCGCGGAAGGGTACCTGCGGGCATCGTTAGTCCAGAGCGCCGATATATCAAGAAAGACGTACACCCCGTCGGACGAGATACTCGGCTAACTCCGTGGCGAGCATATCCATTGTCAAGGCGGCTTGCATTTTCTCGGCATTGACCTGGACGAGAAATTGAGAGATAGTCTGGGTGTTTGAGACCTAACTCACCTCCATGGTGGACAATACGCCCTCAGTAATGCGGAGAGACGCGCCAACTGTGTCAACTGCATCGAAAAGGGGTTCCTTGTCCTCTTGCAGGTCCTTATTGTAAGTCGACGGTATGCCTTTCAGAGTCATCAAGAAACCCGACATCTGTATACTTGACATTAATACGCTGCTAGGGTGGAATCAATGTCGGCGTACATCGCCGAACACTCTTCCCGTCTTCCCTCGAAGTAGCTCGAGCGAATCGGGATTCTTCTTCTGTGGCATGACGCTCGAACCAGTACTATAGGAACTATGAGCTTCGTATATTCAAAGAGTCAAGGGTCACTCGCCTATACGCATCGCTCAACCTTATAAACCCAAATTCCGAAGTCGAATAAATGATCAGGTCCTCGGCAAGCCTACTCAAGTGAACCATGCACAAGCTGGCCCACATGAGGAACTCGGCTATAAAGTCTCGATCGGCGACTCCCCACATGCTGTTTTCTGCGACAAACTGGAATCCCAGCTCCTTGGCGAGGAACTCGCGATCGACGAGAAAGGGGTTGCCTGCGAGAGGGCCCGAGCCTAGTGGGAGCACGGAGATGCGGGGGACGAGTTGACGTAGGCGTTGTAGGTCAGAACGGAGTGAGAATGCATGGAAGAGTATAAGGTGGGACCAGCGGATGGGTTGAGCTCGCTGCAGTACAGTAGTCTCATTTTTACGATGTAAAGCAATAGAATGTGTCTTGTGCGCACCTGCAAATGGGTATAGCCTGGCATAAGAATCTGCTTCTCTTTGTCGGCGCGTTCTGTGATGATTTGAATAACGCCCTTCAACGCATCTTCAATCTCTCCAAGTTCATCCATGAGCCAGAGCCGCATATCAGTCGCGACCTGATCATTTCTCGATCGGCCAGTATGCAACTTTCCTCCAATCGCAGGCCCTATGAGCTCGCTTAACCTCCGTTCGTTGGCAGTATGGATATCCTCATCGTCGGGCTGGATTTGAAACTATGGAACGGCGTCAGTCCCATTCCACGAAATGGACTCCACCGACGGAAGTCACAAAAGCATACAGTCCCATTTGTCCACTCTTCCTCAACACGTGTCAAACCTTCCACGATTTTATCTTTTTCCTCCTCTGTGAGGAGTCCGACAAGAGCAAGCGATTTTGCGTACGCGATCGACCCTCGGATATCGGCTGAGTGCATACGTTTATCGTAGGAAAGACTCTGATTGAACGCGTGCATTAGGGGGTCGGTTTTACCCGTGAACCGTCCTCCCCAGAGCTTTTGCTTCGTCGGTGTGTCGGCTCCAGACATGTGTGCAGGTATGGAGGAGTCGAAGTGTCCGCATGTGCCTCGCTCATCGGCGCGTGTTACGTGTTTCACCCGTTATGTGGTTTCTATATAGGAAGATACACAAAAGACACGATATGGGATTATGAGTGCAGCGCGTTCATGGCTATGAAAGAGAAGACCGCCATAGTGGATGCCCCGCTGTAGATCGCTAAGCGAATCGGGAAAGGGTTGTGTGTCAAGAAGGGATATGGAACTGTATCACTATTATGAGTCGAGCTCTCAACAACCAGAAATGGAGATAGCTTTTGACGTACAGACACCATTCCTTGCTCCGCACAATTCAACCCAAGGGACATATATCCCAGCAATTAGCAAGGTGGCGAAGGGCACCCACTTTTTAGATGCATGAGAATACTTGGTCTCAAAGAAGAAAAAGTCGAGAATCAATGCCGTTCCAGGCGCAGCGTGCAAGGCTGGAGGAAGTCAGAAAAGGTATCACATCAAGATATCGAGGGCTGACCGAGGTCCAATTTCAAGGGAATACGCCAGTCCGGGGGCACTTGATATGATGAGGTAGGCCCCGAATCGCCCAATTGGAGAATCATGTGGGGTAGTAGCAGAAGCAGCGTCCAATATATTAAACTAATAACTACCGATAACTATCGAGCGAGTTAGTGGCGTGTAAGGCTGAAGTTGATTGGCTCACTGGAGCCGAGACCATGAAGAGAGCACGTTTCAGGGATCGCAGTACTGGAAAGACGGTGAGAGGGCCACTGTTCATTGGAGAGAGAGTAACTTACGCTTCACTCCGGGTACTAAGTCGTCGGCCAGGCTCACAGCCATGGTCAGCCATGCCAATAATAGGCTATCATCAAGCTATAAATTTATTACTTCAGAGGAAGCGCGTGAAGCTTATACCCATCAACAGTTAAGAATTGCCAGGGTCCTCCGAAT
>Ga0307513_10002552_pt1 | contig 25152 bp, 23 predicted proteins | sample 15_EM_MG_FD_202174 | JGI IMG/M metagenome (GOLD analysis project Ga0307513, IMG submission 202174) | Populus trichocarpa ectomycorrhiza microbial communities from riparian zone in the Pacific Northwest, United States - 15_EM | ecosystem: Host-associated > Plants > Roots > Unclassified | place...
GCCGCGCTCGACGACGGTGGGGTTCGCAAGACCACGCGCGCGACGATCGACGCTGCGGTCCGACGCAACGTGCAGCGCGCCGTCACGCCAGCCGCAGTGCCACGACCCCGCAGACGATGACCAGGTGGTCCTGTTCGCCTTCAACCAGGGCGAAGTCTGCACCTGCCCGAGCCGCGCGCTGGTTGTGAGGATGGCACCCCGGTGGGAGGACGGGCAGAATCGGCAGCCGGCTCATACCTCGTCGGAAGAGACCAGGCCGACTCAACCCACCGCACACTCGCTCATCATGCTGGACACCCTGGAACAACACGCCCGCCGCGCAGCCGGCCGGCTGCCCGCCACCGCTTGCCACTGGGCGGTGCGCGGCGTGCGCGAATACTCCGAGCAGCTCAGCGTGCGCCAGGACGTGGCCGAAGCGCCGCAGCGCGCTCACGAGAACGGTGCCATGGTCAGCGTGATCGACGGCGGCCTGGGTTATGCCGCGACCTCGGATCTCTCGGAATCCGGCCTGGCTGCGGCCTTCGAACGGGCCCACGCGCTGGCCCGCGCCGGCGCGGGCCGGACCGTGATCGACTACGAGCGGATCGCACAGCCGGCCGCGTCGGGCCGCTACGCGAGCCGCGTCGAGCGCCCGGCATCTAGCGCCACGTTGCCCGAGAAACTCGGCTGGCTGCGCGATGTGTGCGCCGCCGCCGGGGGCGATGCACGCATCGTCGACCGCCAAGCGACGCTGTGGCACGTCAGGGCCGAGCAGCTTCACGTCACCAGCGAAGGCGCCCGCACCGAGCAGCGCTGGGAGTTCATGACACCCTCGGTGTATGTCACTGCGCACGCGAACGGCGTGACCCAGGTGCGCTCGAGCGCCGGCCAGTACAACGGCTTTTGCCAGCAGGGCGGCATCGAGGTGCTCGAGCGGGCCCGCTTCCGCGAGAGCGAAGGTCCGCGCGTGGCGCGCGAGGCGCTCCAGCTCGTCACGGCCGCGGCCTGTCCGAGCGGGACCTTCGATCTGATCCTGATGCCCGACCAGATGATGCTGCAGATTCACGAGAGCATCGGGCACCCGCTGGAGCTGGACCGTATCCTCGGCGACGAACGCAACTTCGCCGGCACCAGTTTTGTCACGCTCGACATGTTCGGCCACTACCAGTACGGCAGCGAGCTGCTCAACGTCAGCTTCGACCCCGGTCGCGAACACGAGTTTGCCGGCTTCGCCTTCGACGACGAGGGCACCCCGGCCGAACGCGCGCTGCTGATCGAGCGCGGGCGGCTCGAGCGCGCGCTTGGTGGCGGCCTCTCGCAAGCGCGCGCGCAGGCCCGGGGTTTCGAGATCGGCGGGGTGGCGACCACGCGCTCTTCGAGTTGGAACCGCGCCCCGATCGATCGCATGAGCAACCTCAACGTCGAGCCCGGCGACAGCAGCCTCGAGCAGATGATCTCGGGCACCGAGCTGGGTGTCGTGATGCACACCAACTGTTCGTGGAGCATCGACGACTCGCGCAACAAGTTCCAGTTCGGCTGCGAGTACGCGCGCATGGTGCGCGGCGGCCGGCTCGCCGAGGTCGCGCGCAACCCGAACTACCGCGGCATCAGCGCCACCTTCTGGCGCTCGCTGGTGATGGTCGGCAATTCGGAAACCGTCGAGGTGATGGGCTCGCCCTTCTGCGGCAAGGGCGAGCCCTCGCAGGTGATTCGCGTCGGCCACGCATCGCCGGCCTGCAAGTTCTCCAACGTCGACGTGTTCGGAGGCGCGCTGTGAATCGCAACATCCACCCCGCTGCCTACACCGACCCGGTCGCCTTCGAGACCCTGGCCGACGCGCTGCTGCGCGCCGATCCGGCGGTGGATCGAACCAGCCTGCGGCTGCGCGCCGAGGCCAGCGACTTTCTGCGCTTCAATCATGCGGCGCTGCGGCAGGCCACGTCCGTGCAGCAAGCCCACGTGACGCTCGCCGTCGAGCGCGGGCAGCGCCGCGCCGAGAGCACGCTCACGCTGGGCGGTGAGCCGGCACTCGATCTGCAGCGGCTGCGCTCCGAGCGCGAGCTGCTGGTGAGCCAGCTCGACCTGATCCCCGACGATCCTTGGTTGTCGTGCCCCGAGACCGCCACGCACAGCCGCCGCGACGACCGCGGCGCGCTGCCCGAGGCCGGCCACGTGATCGTGCTGGTCCATGACTTGGCAGGCGTCAAGCTCGAGCAGGATCTGGTGGGTTTCTACGCCGGCGGCCCGGTCGTGCATGCATTTGCCGACAGCCTCGGATCGCGCCACTGGCACCGGGTGGAGAGCTTCCACTTCGACTGGTGCCTCTACCACCGCGCCGACAAGGCTGTGAAGACCATCTACGCCGGCACGCACTGGGATGACGCCGCCTTTGCGGCCAAGCTCGAGGAAGCCGCGCGCCGCATGCCACTGCTCGCCCGCGAAGCCCGCACACTGCAGGCTGGCGCCTACCGGGCTGCGTTTTCGCCAGCGGCGATGGTCGCGCTGCTCGGCACGCTGGGCTGGGGCGGCTTTTCGCTGAAGTCGCGCCGCACCGGGGTCAGCTCGCTGATGCGTCTGGCGCGCGGCGAGGCGGCGTTCGATGCCGGCTTCAATCTCGAAGAGGCTGTTGCGTTCGGCACCGCACCGGCTTTCACCGCCGAGGGTTTCGTGCGTCCGGCGCGGGTGGGGTTGGTCGAAGCAGGCAAGCTGCCGGCAACGGGCGGCACCTTGAACTCGCCGCGTTCCGCAGCCGAATACGGCGTGGCCGCCAACGGCGTCGACGCACAGGAATCGCCCGAGGCGCTGCGCCTGGGGCCGGGCCTTATCGCCCAGGCCGATCTGCTGAGTGCGCTGGACACCGGCCTGTACGTCAGCAACCTCTGGTACCTGAACTACAGCGACCGCCAAGCCTGCCGCATGACCGGCATGACGCGTTATGCGTGCTTCTGGGTCGAGGGCGGCAAGCTGGTGGCGCCAGTCAACGTGATGCGCTTCGATGACGACGTGCTGCGAATGTTCGGCTCGGGTCTCATCGGCCTCACCGACACTCCCGAGTTCACGCCCAACAGCGAGACCTACGGCGCGCGTCAACTCGGCTCCATCACCACGCCGGCGGCGGTGGTCGATGGCTTCAGGCTGACGCTTTGATCCTGGCGAGGCGCCCGCAGACTCGGCCTCTTGCCGGTGACGATCAGGCTTCGATCGTCACCGTCAGCCGGTCGTCGTCGTGCAGCATCAGCGCGTGGGTCGCCGTGACCTTGCTGACCCAGGTCTGCACGCCGCTGCCGGCGAGCAGCAGGCACGCCGGGTCCAGCACCGCGCCGCACACGCCACCGGCCTTGCGCACGGAGGCGTAGCGGATCCATTGCACGCGCCGCTGGCGCGCCGCCGGTGCCAGGCCCTGGCAGGCGGCGTAGTCGGAGCCATGCGTCCACGCGGTGGCCGAGGCGTTCCACGGCGAACGGGTCAGGTCCACCGCGCGGCCTTTGACCTGGGCCTGGAAGAAGCTGTGTTCGGTGACCAGTTCACCGTCGCGCAGGCCGGCGCTGTCGGTCAGGAAACGCCAGCGCCAGTAGCCGACTTCAGCACAGGCGGTGTGCAGCTCTTCGGCGCCGTACCACAGGCCCGGATCGCCGGGTTTGCGAAAGCGCGACGGGTGGCGCGAGCGGTAGCGGAACGGCGTGTTCAGCAGCGGGTGCAGGCTGGTTGCGGCCGGCGGCAGCGGCGGCTTGCTGGCCTCGAGGATGCGTTCGAGTTCGGCCTGTTCGTCGAGCGTGTCGACCAGCCGCATCGTGGCCACCCGGTGCTGCGCTTCGACACCGCGCCAGAGCAGCGCGAGTGCGGGCTTGATGCCGCCGTCGAACCAGTCGTCCTGCCAGGCTTGGCGTCTCACATCGGCGCGCGCATCGCGTCGACGTAGGCGACCGTCTGCACCAAGCCTTCGGCCTTCAGGATCAACTGCGCCGGCGTGCCGTTCAACGCATCGTTGTGGCTGCGCATCCAGGCCAGGCGCCGGCCTTCGTCGTTGCCGACCAAAGCATCGAGCGAGCGGAACAGGCGAACCAGCAGCGCCGCGAGTTCGCCTTCCTTGGTGTGCGGCGGCAAGCCGCGTTCGCCGCGCAGCACCCGCGAGACGGTGGCTTCGCTGGCGCCGAGCACTCCCGCCAGCGCCGCGCCGTTCAGCCCCAACAGTGCGGCCGCACGGGCGGTGGCCTTGGCCAGGACGGCGGCAGGGTCGACGACGGAGCGCGGCGTCGGGGAGGCCAGGCGGGCAGCGGAGGGGTGCATGGTGGGGAGAGCAAGTTCTTTCACAGGAAAGAATATTCCACATTCATATCAAATGCAAGCGGCGCGTCTTCGTCTCACGGCGTGATCGCGACCTTCAACACGCCATCGCGCTGGTGACCGAACAGCTCGTACGCCTTCTCGATGTCATCGAGCTTGAAGCGGTGCGTGACCATCGCGCTCAGGTCGACCCGGCCCGACTGGATCACCGCCATCAGCCGGCGCATGCGTTCCTTGCCGCCCGGGCACAGCGAGGTCACGATCTGGTGCTCGCCGAGCCCGGCCGCGAACGCGCCGAGCGGGATCGTCAGGTCGGTCGAGTAGACGCCCAGGCTCGACAAGGTGCCGCCCGGGCGCAGCACGCGCAGCGCGGCTTCGAAGGTGGCCTGGGTGCCGAGGGCTTCGATCGCGACGTCGACCCCGCGGCCATCGGTCAGGCGCATGATTTCCTCGACCGGGTCGCTGCGGCTGCCGTCGACCACGTGGTCGGCGCCCATCCGCGTCGCGATCGCCAGCCGGCCGGCGAGGCGGTCGACGCCGATCACCGTGGTCGCGCCGCTCAGCTTGGCGCCGATGGTCGCGCAGAGGCCGATCGGCCCTTGCGCGAATACCGCCACCGTGTCGCCGATGCGGATGCCGGCGCGCTCGGCGCCGCTGAAGCCGGTCGACATGATGTCGGGGCACATCAGCACCTGCTCGTCGCTCAGCCCGTCGGGTACCGCGGCGAGGTTCGCCATCGCGTCGGGCACCAGCACGTATTCGGCCTGGCAGCCGTCGATCGTGTTGCCGAACTTCCAGCCGCCGATCGGCTTCCAGCCATGGCGCGTGCCGGCGCCGTCCTGCGAGCCCTGGCCGCACAGGCAGGCGTTGCTCCAGCCGCTGGGCGTGATGGCGCCGGCGATCACCCGCTGCCCTTCGCGGTAACCCGTCACCGCCGAGCCGAGCTGGTGGATCACGCCGACCGGCTCGTGGCCGACCGTGAGGCCGCGTGCGACCGGATATTCGCCTTTGAGAATGTGGACGTCGGTGCCGCAGATGGTGGTCGTCGTGACCTTGATCAGCGCGTCGAGCGGGCCGACCGCGGGAATCGGCTTGTCGTCGAGAACGATGCGTCCGGGCTCGACGAAGATCGCCGCTTTCATCATCTGGGCCATGGTTGGCTCCTGCTGGTTTCAACGAAGGGCCGGCGGGGTCGCCGGGCTTGCATTGGCGTCCGCCGGGCGGGGTAGCTCGAGCACGAAGTACAAGGCATCGACATCCGAGGCTTCGGCGTCGACGGTGAAGCCCAATGACAGGGCCAGCTCGCGCATGGCGGTGTTCTCGCGCAGCACGAAGCCGACCATGCGCTGCGTGCCGCGGTGCTTCAGGAAACGGATCATCTTGCGCATCAGCGCCGGCCCGAGCCCGCGGCCTTTCAGGTCCGAGCGCACGATGATCGCGAACTCGGCGTCCACGTTGTCGGGGTCGATCACGACCCGCACGACGCCGAGCGTTTGCGCCGCGCCGTCGGCCAGCGTGCGCACGGCGATGAAGGCCATCTCGCGCGCATAGTCGATCTGCGTCAGCCGCGCGAGTTCGCTGCGCGGCAGTTCGCGGCGCACGCTGAAGAAGCGCAGCCGCAGGTCTTCCGGGCTCAGTGTTTCGACGAAGGCGCGGTGCTGCGCTTCGTCTTCGGGGCGGATCGGCCGCAGCACGAGCATCTCGCCCTGCCAGTCGAGTGGCTCCACCAACTCCGCCGGGTAGGGCGTGATGGCGAAGTTCGCCGCGCCGGCGCCCGCTTGGCGGCTGACCCGAAGGCGCGCGTCGAGCGCGATCACGCCGTCATGGTCGGCCCACAGCGGGTTGATGTCGAGCTCGGCCAGCTCGGGGTGGTCGGCCAGCATCTGCGACAGCGCGATCAGCACGTCGCAGATCGCGTCGAGCCGGGCCGGCGGGTGGTCGCGATAACCGTCCAGCAGCTTGGCGACCCGCGTCCGCGACACCAGCTCGCGCGCCAGCACGCGGTTCAGCGGCGGCAAGGCGATGGCCCGATCGGCGATCACCTCGACGGCGGTGCCGCCGTGGCCGAACAACAGCACCGGGCCGAACAGCGGGTCGACGCTGGCGCCGACGATCAGCTCCCGGGCCAGCGGGCGTTTGACCATCGTCTGCACGGTGAAGCCGGTGATGCGCGCCTGCGGCAGCCGTTCGCCAACAAGCGCCAGCATCGCATCGGTGGCCTGGCGCAACTCGGCCTCGTCGCGCAGGTTCAGTTGCACGCCGCCGACATCGGACTTGTGGCTGATGTCGGGCGACAGGATCTTCAGCGCCACCGGGTAGCCGAGTTCGCGCGCCGCCAGCACCGCCGCATCGGCGCTCGGCCCGGCAGCCACCGTCGGCACGACCGGAATGCCGTAGGCCTTCAACACCGCCTTGGCCTCGATCTCGTCGAGCATCCCGCGGTCCTCGGCCAGCGCGGCCTCGATCGGTGCGCGCGCCGCGGCGATGTCGGGCGGGCCGTTTTCGCTGGCCGTCGGCGCTTCGAGCAACAAGGCCTGGTTGCGCCGGTAGGTGGTGAGCATGCCGAAGGCGCGCACGGCCTCTTCGGGGGTCGCGTAGTCGGCCGCGCCGGCGTCTTCGAAGATGCGCCGCGCGTCGGCCACCGCGGCGTCGCCCAGCCAGCAGGCCATCACGCGGCTCGGCGCTTCGCGGACGATGGGCGCGCAGGCGCGGGCGATGTCGTCGCTGCGCACGATGGCGGTCGGCGCGTGCATGAACAGCAGCGCGCCGCTGTCGCGGTCGGCGAGCAGCGCTTGCAGCGTTTCGGTGTAGCGCCGCACCGGCGCGTCGCCGATGATGTCGACCGGGTTCGCCTGCGACCAGGTCGGCGGCAGCAGCCCGTCGAGCTTCGCGCGCATGGCGGCACTCAGCTCGCGCAGCGGGATGCCGGCCAGCGCCGCCGCGTCGGCGGCCATCACGCCGGCGCCGCCGCCGTTGCTCATCATCGTCAGCGCTTCGTCGCGGTTGCGGCCGAAGCGGGCCAATGTCTCGGCGGCCATGAAGAGGTCTTGCAAGGTGTCGACGCGCAGCATGCCGGCCCGGCGGATCGCGGCGTCGAACACGATGTCGGAGCCGGCCAAGGCGCCGGTGTGCGATGCGGCGGCCTTCATGCCGCTGCCGGCCCGGCCGGCCTTGACGACGATCACCGGCTTGTTGCGCGCCGCGGCGCGCGCCGCCGACATGAACTTGCGCGGCGCTTCGATCGATTCGATGTAGAGCAGGATCGAACGCGTGCGCGCATCGCTGGCCAGGTGGTCGAGCAGGTCGCCGAAGTCGACATCGGCGCGCTCGCCGAGCGAGACCATGTGCGAGAAGCCGATCCGGCGCGACTTGGCCCAGTCGAGCACCGCGGTGACCAGCGCGCCCGACTGCGAGACGAAGGCCACCTCGCCGGCCAAGGCGTCGGTGTGCGCGAAGCTGGCGTTCAGGCCGAGATGCGGGCTCAACAGGCCGAGGCAGTTGGGCCCCAGCACGCGCAGCAGGTGCGGGCGGGCGGCGTCGAGCATGGCCTGCTTCTGGGCCGCGCTCTGGCCCGCGCTCATCACGATCGCGGCACGCGTGCCGAGGCGGCCGAGTTCGTCGATCAGGCCGGTCACCGTGGCCGGCGGCGTGCACAGCACGGCCAGGTCGGGCGGCTGCGGCAGGTCGGCGGGCCGGGCGAACACGGGGCCGCCATCGAGCGTGGTGTGCTTCGGATTGACGGCCCAGACCGGCCCGGCGAAGTGCCCGGCGCGCAGGTTGCGCCAGACGGTGGCGCCGACGCTGCCGGCCCGGTCCGACGCGCCGATGACGGCGACCGACTTCGGCTCCAGCAGTCGGTCGAGGTGGCGGATGCTCATCGGGTGTCCATCTGCGCCGCCAGGCCGCGCCGGGGTGCCGGGTCGACCGCCGGCGCAAAGCCGACGCGGGCCCACATCTGCACCGTCCGGCTCGGCAGCGGCGCGTCCAGCAGACGCCGGATGTCGGCATGCGGACCGGCCTGCTCGGGATACTCCTGCAAAGCCTGCTGCATCGGCTGCATGGCCAAGCCATGCGCGGTGGCGGCGAGTTGAACCCGCGCGTAGGCGCGTCCGGCATCGACCTGGGTCGCACGGCGGTTGTCCTCGGTCACCATCCACAGGAAAGCCGGGGTCGAATCCAGTTTCTTGCCGAAATCGCTGATCTGACTGGTGGTGGCGTAGTCATCGGGCGCCGGCGCCCGGCTGCGATCGAACAGGCCGGCGCGGTTCAGCAGCACGACCATCGGGTCGAGGATGGTGAGGCCGTCGCGGTGCTTCTCGATCTCCGCGCTGCCGACCCGTAGCACCTTGTACGACTCGAGCATCGCGCGCGGCGTGTTCAACTCGATCCGCCAGGCTTCGGCCGCGATCGCACGGTGCCGCGCCATCGTGTCGGCCCGGTCCACGCTGACGAAGCCGAAGCGCAGCGGATTCGGCTTCACCGCATCGGCAATAGCCTGCCAGGCTTCGGCCGGCGGCGGCCGCTGCAGGTCGTAGAGACTGCGGTTGGTGTGGCGCCGGAGGATCTGCGCGAACAGCGGGTCGCGCCCGATCGACGGATCGGGTACCAGCCGGATGCGGGCCACCGGGCGCTGGTCGATCTTGTCGGCGGCGAATGCGCCCTCGGGAAACAGCGTGATCTCGGCGCGTTGCCCACGCTCGCGCGCGGCGATGTCCAGCAGTTCCAGAAACGTGCCGTGGCTCATCATGATCTGGCGCGAGAACGGGTCGGTTTCGGGTAGCAGCCGGCCGAGGTCGCAGCGCAGCCCGATCTGATCCGGCGTGTCCAGGTCGACCAGCCACGACTGCAGGTTGTGCGAGTGCGGCGCCAGGATCGCGTAGCCGAGGATCCAGCGGCGAAGATCGGTCTCCTCTCCAGGGCCTTGCCACGGCGCGATGGCCGCGGCGGGCATGGGCTGGCTGCAGCCCGCGGTCGTTGCCGTCGCTGCGAAGACGACGCCACCGCCGGCCACGCGAATGAAATGGCGTCGATCCATGGATGGCTCCTTCGATGTCACGCCGGCACCGCGCTTGCTGCGCCTCGTCGAACCCACGCGCGACGACCCAGCTTGCGCAATTCGCCGAACCACAGCACGCCGCTGGCCATTGCCACGCACAGCAGCCATTGTTCACCCGTCAGCGGCACCGTGCCGAAGGCCAGGTTGAGGAACGGCAGATGGACCACCGCCACCTGCAGCAAGACCGATACGGCGACCGCGCCCCACAGCCAGCGGTTGACGGGTCGGCGCGCGAACACGCTCGCGGTCTCCGAGCGTGCGTTGAAGCAGTTGAACAGCTGCGCCAGCACGAGCACGGTGAACCCTGTCGTGCGCGCGCTGGCGAGGTCGTGCTGCCCTTCGATCAGGCCGCCGGGCAGGCCGATGTCGATCGTCAGCAGGGTCAGCACCGCCATCACGAAACCGACCTGGACTACCCCCGACCACATGCGCGCGTCGATCACCCGATCGCTCGGCTGGCGCGGCTTGCGGGCCATCACGTCGTCGTCGGGCGGGTCGATGCCCATTGCCAGCGCGGGCCCGGAGTCGGTGATCAGGTTGATCCACAGGATCTGCGTCGCCAGCAGCGGCAGCAGCACGGCGCCGCCGGAGGCGGTCTCGGTGCCCGCCAGCCCGATCACGCCGGCCCCCACCACGCCGAGGAAGACCGTCAGCACCTCGCCCATGTTCGACGACAGCAGGTAGCGCAGGAACTTGCGGATGTTGTCGAAGATGCCGCGGCCCTCGCGCACCGCCTCGACGATGGTCGCGAAGTTGTCGTCGGCGAGGATCATCCGGGCGGCTTCCTTCGTGACCTCGGTTCCGGTCACGCCCATCGCGATGCCGATGTCGGCCGCCTTCAACGCGGGTGCGTCGTTGACGCCGTCGCCGGTCATCGCGACGACGTTGCCGTCGGCTTGCAGCGCGTCGATGATGCGCATCTTGTGGGCCGGCGCCACCCGCGCATAGACGGCGGTGTGGCGCACCGCGCGGGTGAAGGCCGCGTCGTCCAGCGCATCGAGCTCGGCGCCGGTCAACGCATGCGCACCGGCTTCGACGATGCCCAGATCGGCGGCAATGCGCGCGGCCGTCCGCGGGTGGTCGCCGGTGATCATGATCACCCGGATGCCGGCCCGGCGGGCTTCGCGAATGGCAACCCCCGCCTCTTCGCGCGGCGGGTCGATGATGCCGACGGTGCCGACGAAGACGAGATCGCGTTCGAGCGATCCGGTGGCCTTCGGGTCCTCGTCCGGCGCAAGCGGGCGGTAGGCCACGGCCAGCGTGCGCAGCGCCGCGTCGGACAGCGTGTCGACGCCGGCCAGGATCTGCGCGCGCCGCGCGGCATCGAGTTCGACGATCGCCATCCCGACCCGCACCCGGGTGCAGCGGCCGAGCAGCACGTCGGGCGCGCCCTTGGTGATCACGACGACCTGGTCGCCGTGTTCGTGGTCGAGCTCGATCGTCGACATCATCTTCCGCTCGGACGTGAACGGAATCTCGCCGATGCGCTGGAAGCGCCGCCCGCGCCGCTCGCTGATGCCGAGCTTGCGCTCGGCCACCAGGAAGGCCGCTTCGGTGGGGTCGCCGTGGATCTCCCAGCCGCCGTCGGCCCGCTGGCGCAGGTCGGCGTTGCCGGCCAGGCTGCCACCGCTGAGCAGCACCACGTGCTCGGCGTGCAAAGACTCCGCCGTCAGCGCCGTCAGCACGGCGCCCTCGTGTTCCACCTGGCCCGCGGGCGCATAGCCGACCCCGGTGACATGGGTCCCGCCCGAGGCCGTCATGACCCGCACGATGTTCATCTCCGCGCGGGTCAGGGTGCCGGTCTTGTCCGACGCGATGACCGAAGCCGAGCCCAGCGTCTCCACCGACGACAGCTTCTTGACGATCGCGTTGCGCCGGGCCATTCGCTGGACCCCGAGCGCCAGCACCACCGACAGGATCGCCGGCAGCCCCTCGGGCACGGCGGCCACCGCCAGCGACACGCCGAGCAGCATGACGCGGGTGACATCGGCGGCGCCGCGGATGTCGGAGACCAGCAGGATCGTCCCGACCACGACGACGGCGATGATCACGACCGCGATGCCCAGCGTGCGTCCGATGCGGGCGATCTCGGTCTCCAGCGAGGTCGGCACCGCCGCGGTCGAATCCAGCATGCCGGCGATCGCGCCGATCTCGGTGGCCATGCCGGTTGCGGTGACGACGGCGCGGCCGCCGCCTTCGGCGACCGCGGTGCCTTTGAAGACCCGGTCGAGCCGCTCTCCGGGCGTGGCCGGTCCGTCCGGGTTGGCGGCGCGCTTGAGCACGGCTTCGCTCTCGCCCGTCAGCGACGCTTCCTGGACGCGCAGCGACGTCGCCCGCAGCAGCCGCGCATCGGCCCCGACCGCATCGCCTTCGCCGAGCACGAGCAGGTCGCCGCGAACCAGCTCGGTGCTCGGCACCCGCAATACGCGCCCGTCGCGCATGACCGCCGAGCTGACCGCGGTCATCCGGCCGAGCGCGGCCACCGCGTGCTCGGCCTTGGCTTCCTGCACATAACCCAGGATCCCGTTCAGCACGACGATCGCCGCGATCACCAGCGCATCCACCGGCCAGCCGTGGCGGCCCTCGCGGCCCTCGCGGCCTTCGATGACCCAGGCGACGAGCGCGACGAACACGGCGCCGAGCAGCAGATAGATCAGCGGGTCTTCGAAGTGCGACAGCAGCCGGCGCCAGACCGGCGGTCGCGGCGCCGCGCGCAACTCGTTTGGGCCATCGGCCAGCAACCGGCGCGATGCTTCCTTCGACGTCAGCCCGCGCTCGAGGTCGGTTCCCAGCCAGCGCGGGTTCAGCTCATCGTGCACAGCAGCACCGCCTGCAGCACGAAGCGCCGGTTGTCGGCCGCCGACGAGTCGCCGCCGAGCAGCGCGGCGAGGCGGGCGGTCGGGTGGGCCTGGCCTGCGATGCCGTCGTAGACCGGTACGCCGGCGGCCACCCCGACCTGCTGCACCAGGGCGGCCGCCATGCCCTGGCACTCGACCGCGTCGTACAGCCGGCCGAGCATGCGGGCGGTGTGCTGCACCTCCTGCGGCGTGCTCAGGCCGGACAGGCTCGGCCGGATCTGCGCGACATGCGCGCCCAACTCCGTCGCGGCCTGGCGGAACAGCGCCGCGTCGCCGTCGTCGGCCTCGCTCAGCAGGCCGAGGTTCTTGCCGCGCAGGGGTGTCTGCGGCAGCGGCGGCGTCTGCAGCGGCGTTTGCGGCGTCGGCGTCCGGCCGTCGCGGGCCGCGCGCTGCAGCGTGCGCGCGCTGTCCAGCACGACGCTGGTCTCGTGCGCCGACATCCGTTCGAACGCCAGGACGCTGCGTTGCTGCAAGTCAGGTCCGGCGGGCGGGTTCATGACGGTGCAGCCTAGCGACGCGCGCCGGCTTCGTCTTGACGGCCATCAAGGCAGAGGCCGGCGGCCCGTCTCGAACCGCCGGCGATACAAACCATTCACGCAGCGTTACCGAGCGAGGCGCGCCGTTGCTACGGTGTTGTCATGGACCGGCCAGCATCCCTGCAACCCAACGCCGCCACCCGGAGCCCAGGATGCACCGAACCACCGACTCGATCGCCGCCACGCTGAAACTGTTGAACGACGTGCTCGCACCGCAGCGCCGCGTGGTCCATGCCGGCGACGTGGTCTACCAGGGCGGCGAGCAGTTCGGCAACCTGTACGTGCTGAACGCCGGCTTCTTCAAGATCGTCAACGGCTCGCCCGACGGGCGCGAACAGGTCGTCGGCCTGAAGTTCCGCGGCGACTGGCTCGGCTTCGACGGCATCGCCGACAGCCGCTATTCCTGCGACGCGGTGGCGATGGACACCGGCGAGGTCTGGGTGATCGGCTACGCGGCGCTGCTCGCCGCCTGCGCCGCCCACCCGGCGCTGCTGACCGTGCTGCACGAGGCGATGAGCCGCGAGATCGCGCGCGACCGCGATTCGCTGATGTCGGTGTGCACCTTGCCCGCCGATGCGCGGGTCGCCGACTTCCTGCGTTACTGGGCCGAGTCGCTGGCCCGGCGCGGCCAGCGCTGCGACCAGATCACGCTGCGCATGACGCGCGCCGAGATCGGCAACTACCTCGGCATGACGCTCGAGACCGTCAGCCGCGCGCTGTCCAAGCTGGCGCGCGACAAGATCATCAACTTTGCCGAGAAGGGGCGTCGCGACGTGCGCATCCCCGACCTGGGCGCGCTGGCGGCCTTCGTCCAGCGCGGCCTGTCGCCGGCGGCGGCGCTTCACTGACCACCTCCAGGGTCCTGATGGCACGTCTTGTTTGACGAAGATCAATGGATGGGCCGAGGCCCCCACATAGCATCGATCGCAAGCAACCCGCACGCAGCATGAAGTTTTTCGCCCACACTCGCACCAAGCGCACCACCGCATTCGTGGTACTGCTGGTATGGCTGTTCGCGCTGGCTTCGGGAGTCGCGAACGCTTGCTCGCTGGAGACTTCTCGACCGCACTCCATGGCAGCGGAGGGGTCGGCGGCAATGACGAGCCATGCGCCCGCCGAGTTGCATGCGCATTCGGGCGCCGGTGCCGGCCACCATGACGTCTCGGACAGCACCAAAGAATCGTGCCTGAAGGTCTGCGATGACGGGACGCACACGGTGCGCAATATGCAGTCGGGCGTCGACCACACCGACCCCGGCCCGGCACCTTTGATCGCGACCCTGTGGACCGCGTCCCCGCCTGTCATCGTGGTGCCGCACCAGCTGGATGACTTGGCGCCATCCATCGTGTGGCCGCCTTTCAGGGTTCGCTACTCGCGACTGGCGCTGTAGCCGCGCCGACGCCAGGTCCGGAGCCATCGTGCTCCGCCGTCGGCGTCCCTCTTTCGCCGGCTCGGATCCGTACTCGCGCACGGAATACGGGCGACAAACGCGCAACGCCTGCGCCCGGTGCTCCGCATCGCACGCATGGCCCGCCCCATCGACCCATCGACCCATCGACTGTTCATCCACCGACCAGGAGTCCTCCATGAAGCTCGTTCGCCCTCTCTCACTTGCCCTTGCCCTCATCGCCTTGGGCGCGCCCGGTTGGGCCGCGCAGAACGACGAGCACAAGGCCCATCACCCGGCGGGGTCGGCGTCTGCCGCTGCCGCCAAGCCCATGCCCGGCAAGACCACGCCGGAGATGGCTCGAATGGCCAACCAGATGAGCGCCATGCAGGAGATGCACGACAAGATGATGGCCAGCAAGACGCCCGAAGAACGCAGTGCGTTGATGGCCGAGCACATGAAGACCATGCAGGAAGGCATGGGCATGATGAAGGGCATCGGCGGCATGACCCCTCCGAAGAGCCCGCCGGCCGACATGACCCAGCGCCAGACCATGATGGAGCAACGCATGGACATGATGCAGACCATGATGGAGATGATGGTCGACCGCCTTCCGCAGTCGCCGGTCAAGCCGTGAGCGTGAGCGGGATGCCATCAACCAGCCCCGAGGACCGACGAAGGCGGCTGGTGGGCGAACCGACGCCGCGCGCACAGGCGGCTTGACTCCTTGGAGACTGCAGATGAACCGCGCCCACGCCCAACCGCCCGACCAGGACAGGGCACCGCCGTTCTGGGGCTCCAGATATTCAATCGGTCTGCTCGTACTCGGTGCGGTCGCCGCGTACTTTCTGCTGAGCGAACACCGCGCCCACATCTTCGGGGCGCTGCCGTTCCTGCTGCTGCTGGCCTGCCCACTGATGCACCTGTTCATGCACGGCGGTCACGGTGGTCTTGGTGGCGGGCACGGTGACCACGGCGAGCGAAAGCAAGGCGCCGGTTCACCCGAGTCCAGGCCCACGACCAACACGGGAGAGCGGCCATGACACTCGATGCCTCCGGCTACGGACTGTGGACGCTCGTCGTCCTCAATTCGGCCCTCTTCCTGATGTTCGCGTTCAGCTTCTTCAAGCCGCAGAGCGGGCGTGATTGGCGAACCTTCGGCGCCTTCGCTGCCTTCATCGTGGCGCTGTTCGTCGAGATGTACGGCTTCCCGCTGAGCATCTATCTGATGTCGGGCTGGCTGCAAACGAAGTACCCGAGTCTCGACCTGCTGTCGCACAACGCCGGACACCTGTGGTCGACGCTGCTCGGCGAAAAGGGAGATCCGCATTTCAGCGTGCTGCACATCGCGAGCTACGTCTTCCTGGGTCTCGGCTTCTACCTGCTGTCCAGCGCCTGGAACGTGCTGTACCACGCGCAGCGCCTCAACGAACTGGCCAAGGCCGGGCCGTATGCGCGCATTCGCCATCCGCAGTACGTGGCCTTCGTGCTCATCCTGATGGGCTTTCTGTTGCAGTGGCCGACGCTGCTCACGCTCGTGATGTTCCCGATCCTGCTGGTCATGTATGCGCGCCTGGCGATCACCGAAGAGGCGGAAATGCGCAAGCGCTTCGGCGCCACGTTCGAAGCCTACGCAGCCGGCACGCCGCGCTTCGTGCCGTCATGGCGAATCGATACGAAGCGGCCGGCGCACTGAGCGCCACACTCCTCGAAGGAACCACCATGAAAACAAGCACGGTCGAAGTCGGCGAGCTCGTGTCCACGTTGAGCGCAGCAGGTATCCATCGGCAGCTATCGACGCTGCCCAGCGAGGATTCGCAGTGGCTGGTGATGCTCAAGCGCACCAGGCTTGCCGGCATCAAGCGCGCGGGACCGCCGGGCCCGCCGTCAACCGCCACGAAGCTTGCCGCAGGAGCATCGGCATGAGCGATCCGATGCGCCGGGTTTCAACGTGGATGCTCACGGCCTGCGGCGTCTGGCTCGTCGGTCTGGGTCTCTATTTCATCGTTCTGCGGCCGCCCCTGCTGCCTGAAGACCCGCGCTTCATGGGTACCACCCTCGAACAGATTCGGATTGCCGTGCCCGGACTCGAGGGTTGGCTGCAGAAGGTGTTCACCGTCATGGGTGGGTTCATGGCCGGTGCTGGCGTGCTCACGGTGTTCGTTGCCACCGTCGCCATGCCCGTGCGATCGAAGGGCACGTCGTGGGCCCTCGCCATTTCCGGCGCACTGACCGTCGTGTTGATGAGCGCCACCAACTTCGCGTTGCAGTCCGATTTCAGATGGCTCCTGTTGCTACCGGCCTTGGCCTGGCTCGCGAGCCTCGTCTTCTATCGCGCGGGTTTGTCGGCGCATCGGTCACCGGAGGCATGAATGCTGCCCCTTCGATGCGAAAGCAACGGCCTTGTCCAGTCGCCAATGGATCAGGCCTTTGCGCATATTGACGATCACACGCGACTGTCCTCACACATGAGTGAACCCTCTTGGAGGACGGGAGGGGGCCGGATGGAAACCGAACTCGACGAAGGGCGGGGACAACAGGTCGGATCGCGGATCCGTTTGTCGGGGCGAGTCTTCGGTATCGAGCTTTCGGTCGAGGAAGTCGTGACGGAGCGCAATCCTCCGCGCCGCAAGGTCTGGGAAACCACCGGCGCGCCGAAGCTTCTTGTGATCGGTCACTACCGAATGGGCTTCGAGCTATCGCCCCAGGGGAACGGTTCGATGCTCCGCGTCTTCATCGAGTACGCGCTGCCGCAAAGAGGACCCACCCATTGGCTCGGACGCTTGTTCGGCCGGTACTACGCACGATGGTGCACCCAGCAGATGGTCGACGACGCAGTCAAGCACTTCGAGGCGCCGCCCGCAACACAACGGTCGAATTGATCACTTTGGAGAACAGAACATGCGCGAACAGATTCGAGCCGCGACGGCTGCCCTGACCACGACCTTGGCCTTGAGCCTCAGCGGCTGCGGCTACAACAGCTTCCAAACCACCGACGAGCAGGTCAAGGCTGGGTGGGCCGAGGTCATCAACCAGTACCAGCGCCGTGCGGACTTGATCCCCAATCTGGTCAACACCGTCAAAGGAGAGGCGAAGTTCGAGCAGGACACGTTGACGAAGGTGGTTGAAGCACGTGCCAAGGCTACATCCATCCAGGCCACACCGGAACTGGTCAACGACCCTGCGGCGTTCCAGAAATTCCAGCGGGCGCAGGGCGAATTGACGGGTGCGCTGTCGAGGTTGATGGTGGTGTCTGAACAATACCCGAACCTCAGGGCCAACCAGGGATTCCGGGATTTGTCGGCGCAACTGGAAGGCACCGAGAACCGCATCACGGTGGCGCGTAACCGCTACATAAAGACGGTGCAGGACTACAACGTGACCGTGCGGTCCTTTCCGTCCAACCTGACCGCGATGGTGATGGGCTACAAGCCAAAACCGACCTTCGCCGTCGAGAACGAGAAGGAAATCGCCAAGCCGCCCAGTGTCGGGTTCGACATCGCACCGATCAAGCCCGCTGGCGTCGGATCGGGGGCCACCAAGTGATCGCGGACAGAACGGTCGGCGTCGGCAGAGTGCTGCTGTCAACGAGCCTGCTGGCATGCGCTCTCGGCTGGTCCGCGCCGACCGCGGCGCAAGTGCCCGTGCCTGCACTGACGGGGCATATGATCGACCAGACCGGCACGCTGACCGCGGAGCAGAAGGCCGCGCTGGAACAATCGCTGACCGCCTTCGAGGCCAGGAAGGGCAGTCAGCTTGCCGTGCTGATGGTCGCCTCGTCAGCCCCAGAGGAAATCGCGCAATACGCCTTGCGCGTGGCCGAGCAGTGGAAGCTGGGGCGAAAGAAGGTCGACGACGGCGCGATCCTGGTCGTCGCCAAGGACGATCGCGCGGTGCGCATCGAGGTTGGGTATGGCCTCGAGGGTGCGCTCAACGATCTCACCAGCAAACGCATCATCAGCGAGACCATCCTGCCGCGATTCAAGGGCCAGGACTTCTACGGCGGCATCACGGTCGGGGTCGGGCAGATCATCCGCGTAGTTGATGGCGAGCCCTTGCCCGCGCCAAGCGCGCGGTCCAGCCGGGGGGGCGGCGATATTGGCGATGTCCAGCAGTACGCACCCATGCTGTTCATTCTGGCGCTCGCCGTCGGCGGTGTGCTGCGCGCCATGCTGGGCAAAGTGCCAGGCTCGGTGCTCACCGGCGGTGTTGTTGCGGTGATTGCGTGGTTCGTTGTCGGCGCTGTCTCGATGGCACTCGTGGCCGGCGTGGTCGCGTTGTTCGTCACCTTGTTGGGTGGCGGCATGTTGGGTCGTGGGCTGGGGGGGTACTACGGTGGCGGTGGCCGGGGTGGGGGTTTCGGCGGTGGAGGCGGCGGCTTCGGTGGCGGCGGTGCGTCAGGGAGGTGGTAGCCATGAACATCACACGCATCGCGCGCCACTTGCTGATGACCGACGGGCATCTGAGCAAGGCCTTTCCGCGCGCCACGTTGGGCAAGATCGAACTAGCCATCAAGGCGAGCGAAACGCGCCATGTCGGCGAAATCCGATTCGCCGTCGAAGGGGGACTGGACGGCGTGCCGTTGTTCAAGGGGCAGTCGGCCCGAGACCGCGCGATCGAGTTGTTCTCGCAACTGCGCGTCTGGGACACCCAACACAACACGGGCGTGCTGATCTACCTGTTGCTCGCGGACCGGGCCGTGGAGATCGTTGCCGACCGCGGCATTCACGGGAAGGTGGAATCCCAGGCGTGGAGCAGCGTCTGCCGGCAGATGGAAACCGCCTTCGAGCAGTCGAACTTCGAGGGCGGCGTAGTGAGTGGCGTGCAGGCCGTGACGCAGCACCTGGTGCGGCACTTTCCCGCCGACAGCAACAACGCGAATGAACTGCCGGACAAGCCGGTGGTGCTGTAAGGCATCGACCCGGAGCCGGGTGGTGGCCAAGTGGTGGCCTCCGATCAACAACCCAGTCAACTTTGCAACCCAGGAACCCATCATGGAACACCCATCAGCTCACCAGAACGCCGTGGTCGCCGTCTTCGCGCGCCACCAGGACGCCGAAGAAGCCGTTCGCAAACTCGCCAGCGGCGGCTTCGACATGACGCACTACAGCATCGTCGGACAGGGCTTTCACTCCGAAGAAAAAGTGGTCGGCTTTTACAACACGGGCGACCGGATCAAGTTCTGGGGCAAGAATGGCGCTTTCTGGGGCGGCCTCTGGAGCCTGTTCTTCGGGGGCATCTTCCTGACTATTCCCATGGTCGGGCCCGTCATGGTGCTGGGCCACCTGGCCGCGATGGTCGTTGCCGCCGTCGAGGGCGCGATCCTGTTCGGGGGCTTGAGCGCGCTCGGCGCCGCGCTCTTCAGCATCGGCATCCCGAAAGACAGCGTGATCGAGTACGAGCAAGCCGTCAAGACGGACGGGTTTCTCGTCGTGGCCCACGGCTCCGCGGATGAGATGGCCAGGTCCAAGGCGATTCTGGAGGCGAGCAATCCGACGCGCATTGACTGGCACGAGAACGTCAAGGCGCAGGCCTCGGAGGCTGTGACGACCCCTGTGCAGGCCTAGCGCGGCAGCACGACGCGCGCAATGGCCCGCGCCAGTTCGTCGCGCGTGCACGGCTTGCGCAGCAGTTCCCAGCCCGGCGGTGAGTCGCGGTCGGCATCGAGCAGCTCCGACGAGAAGCCCGACATCAACAGCACCGCCATCTCCGGAAAGCGCTGCTGCACCAATGCGGCGAGCTGGGTGCCGCGCATGCCGGCACCGAGCGCGATGTCGCTCAGCAGCAGGTCGAACGTGGCATCGGCCTCGAGCACCGGCAGGGCCAGCTCGGCGTTCGCGGCCGCGACCACCGCGCAGCCGATCGTGTCGAGAAAGGTTCGCAGCACGGCGCGCACCTCGGCGTCGTCTTCGACCAGCAGCACGCGCAGGCCGTTCGGCACGCGGGCGCCGAGGCCGGCCGCGTCCGGCGCGGGCACGGCATCGTTCGGCGCCTGCGGGATGTACAGCGTGAGCACCGTGCCGGCACCCGGCCGGCTGTCGATCGTGATCGCGCCTTTGGATTGCTTGACGAAGCCGTAGACGGTGCTCAGGCCCAGGCCCGTGCCGCGGCCGACTTCCTTGGTCGTGAAGAAGGGCTCGAAGGCGCGCTCCTTGACCTCGTCGGGCATGCCGCTGCCGCTGTCGGCGATCGAGATCGCGATGAAGCCGTCGCCCGGCGCATCGGGCTCGGTGCGAACCGCGCTCGGCAAGCTGCGGCACGGCTCGGCGCGAAAGTGCAAGCTGCCGCCTTCGGGCATCGCATCGCGGGCGTTGATCGCGATGTTCAGCAGCGCCGATTCGAGCTGGCCGGGGTCGGCCAGCACCGGCGGCAGCGACGGCGCAGCGTTCACGTCGATGCTGATCCGCTGGTCGAGCGTGCGGCGCAGCATGTCGGCCAGCGAATTCAGCAGCAGGCCGACATCGACCGGGCTCGGCTGCAGCAGCTGCCGGCGCGAAAACGCGAGCAGTTTGCCGGTCAGCTCGGCGCCGCGCCGGGTCGCCCGCGCGGCGGCGCCGACGAGCTGCTGGCCGTAGGCATCGTCGGCCAGCGCCGGCAGTTCTTCGAGCACCTGCAGGTTGCCCTGGATGACGGTCAGCAGGTTGTTGAAATCGTGCGCGATGCCGCCGGTCAGCTGGCCGACGCTTTCCAGCCGCTGCGCGTGGCTGAGCGCTTCTTCCGACTGCGCCCGCTGCAGGCTGGTGGCCAGCAGGTTGGCCAGCGATTCGAGGAACGCCACCTCGTCGTCGCCGAAGCGCTGCACGACCTTCGAGCGCACGGTCAAGGTGCCGATCGTGCGCCCGCGGTCGGCCAGCGGCACCGCCAGCGCGCTGGTCAAACCGGCGTCGAGATAGGCTTGCGGCACCACGAAGCGCCGCTCGCTGTGGAAGTCAGCCACGACGACCGGCCCGACCTGCGCGAGCACGAAACCGGGCAGCGTGTCGGGGCGGTTGGCGACCCGGTCGCCGAGCGCTTCGCCGGCTACCGTGCCCAGGCTGCCGGCGACGCGGCATTCCAGCCGGTCGCCTTCGAGCAGGAAGACCATCGCGACGTCGATCTGCAAGGCGCCGGCGGCGATCGCCACGGCGTGGTTCAGCAGCCCCTGCGGTTCGCGCGCGTCGACCGCCAGCCGGCCCATCTGCGCGAGGTGCTCGCTGTAGCGCGCGCGCTGCAGTGCCTGCTTCACGCGCGGGTAGTTGCCGATGTCGCGGATCGCCGCGACGACGAACGGCAGCCCATGGCTTTGCAGCGGGCTGAGGGCGATTTCGACGACCACCACGCTGCCGTCCTTGCGCTTGGCGACGAGTTCCATCTGCATGCCCATCGGCCGCGTTCGCGGCGCGTGGCCGTAGGCTTCGCGGTACGCGGCGTGGCGCGGGCGGATCGCATCCGGCACCAGCGCGTCGACGTTCAGGCGCGTCAGCTCGTCGAGCGTGTAGCCGAGCAGCTCGGCCGCCGCCGGGTTGGCGAGCACGATGCCGCCGGTCTGGTCGACGAGCAGCAGCGAATCGGGATAGGCGGCGAACAGCAGGCGGAAGACGCTGCTTTCGTCGATGCCGGCCGGGAGCGCGGAATCGAGGCTCATCGAGCTACGTGACCGGCGGTACCAGGATGTAGCCGGCGCCGCGCACCGACTTGATGATCTGCGGGTCTTCGGAATCGCCTTCCAGCTTCTTGCGCAGGCGGCCGACCTGGACGTCGATCGTGCGGTCGAACGGTGCGGCTTCGCGGCCGCGCGTCGCTTCGAGCAGGAAGTCGCGCGACAGCACGCGGCCGGCGTTCTGCGCCAGCGCGCACAGCAGGTCGAATTCGCCGCCGGTCAGCGCCACGTCGTGCCCTTGCGGGCCGGTCAGGCGGCGGGCCGCGGTGTCGAGCTCCCAGCCGGCGAAGCGCAGCTTGCTGCGTGGTCTGGTGGCAGGCGGGGCGGCCCCGGCGAGCGGTTCGTCGGGCGCCACCCGTCGCAGCACCGCCTTGATCCGCGCCACCAGTTCGCGCAGCTCGAACGGTTTCGTCACGTAGTCGTCGGCACCGACCTCCAGGCCGACGACCTTGTCCACCGAATCGCCGCGGCCGGTGACGATGACGAGGCCGCAGCGCCAGTGTTCGCGCAGTTGGCGGGCGATCGAGAAACCGTCTTCGCCGGGCAACCCCAGGTCCAGCAGCACCAATGCCGGCGGGTCGGCCGCCATCAAGACCATCAGCGAAGCCGCGTTGTGGTGTTGCGTGACCCGATAGCCGTGGCTCTGCAGGTAGTTGGCGAGCAGCTCGGTGATGTCGGCTTCGTCGTCGAGAACGGCGATGTGGAGGGCGGATTTCAAGGTGTGGCGCCGGCTCCAGTGGCGGAGCCGGCGGAGCGTAGCAGCTTTGCCGTGCGGCCCGGCACGGGGCCGGGGCGGCCCGCGTTCCCCTGGCTCGGGCAAGGTTAGCGGGCGGTACGCCGGCCAAGTGGCTATGCTGTGTGCCAGACAGTACGGCCCGGCGAGTTGTGAAGTTGTTGTTGAGCAGGGAAATGAGAACCGTTCAAGGTGATCGCAGGGTGTTGCGATCCAGCCGGCATGGCTCGGGGGGTCGGAGCGCCTGGAGCCGCTGGGGCTGTGCCGGCGGTCTGCTCGGTGGTTTGTTCGGGGCTGTTCCGGCGGCCGCGCAATCGCTGCCCGAACGCCTGCAGGACCTCAGCCTCGAAGAGCTGAGCAACATCGAGATCACCTCGGTCTCCAAACGCGGCGAGCGGCTGTCGGATGCGCCGACCTCGGTCTTCGTCATCACCGCGGCCGACATCCGCCGCGCCGGCGCCACCAGCCTGCCGGAGGCGCTGCGCCTGGCGCCCAACTTGCAGGTGGCGCAGGTGTCCGGGCGCAGCTACGCGATCTCGGCGCGCGGCTTCAACGGCTCGTCGGCGAACAAGCTGCTGGTGCTGATCGACGGCCGTTCGGTCTACAGCCCGCTGTTCTCGGGCGTGTTCTGGGACGTGCAGGACCCGATGCTCGAAGACATCGAGCGGATCGAGGTCATCAGCGGCCCGGGCGGCACCTTGTGGGGCGTCAACGCCGTCAACGGCGTGATCAACATCATCACCCATTCGGCCGCGAAGACGCAGGGTGCGCTGCTCGCGGCCGGCGCCGGCAACCGCGAAGCGCGGGTGGCGCTGCGCCAGGGCGGCCGCCTGGGCGAAAGCGGCAGCTACCGCGTCTACGCAAGCCAGCGCGACACCCGGCACACCGAGACCGACAGCGGCGCCGCTGCCGACGACGCCGCCCGCAACACGCAGCTCGGCTTTCGCGCCGACTGGGACGGCGCGCGCGACCGCGTGATGCTGAAGGGCGATGCCTACAGCGGCGTGCGCGGGCAGCCGGCGCCGGGCTCGATCGTCACCGGCGCCCGGATCGAACTCGGCGACATCTCGCTGTCGGGCGCCAACCTGTTCGGCCTGTGGGAGCGGCGGCTGGGCGACGGCGCGGCATTCACGCTGCAGGCCTACTACGACTACACGCGCCGCGTCACGCGGCCGACCTTCAGCGACTTCCAGGGCATCGCCGACCTGCAGGCGCAGTACGCGCCGGCGCCGATCGGCGCGCACCGGCTGGTCGGCGGGTTCGAATACCGCCACGGCAGCGACCGGCTGAGCAACAGCACCTACATCGCCTTCCTGCCCGAGCGGCTGAGGCAGCGCTGGATCAGCGTGTTCGCGCAGGACGAGATCGGATTGCGCGACGACCTCGACCTGACCCTGGGCGCGCGCGTCGAACGCAACGACTACACCGGCAACGAGTTCCTGCCCAACGCGCGGCTGGCCTGGCGCTGGGCGCCGAACCAGTTGCTGTGGGCGGCGGCAGCGCGCACCGTGCGGGCGCCGTCGCGGCTGGACCACGACACCTTCGTTCCCGGCCAGGCGCCTTTCCTGCTGCGCGGCGGGCCCGACGTGAAATCGGAAGTCGCGAAGGACTTCGAGCTCGGCTACCGAGGCCGCGTCGCCGAAGGCGTGTCGCTGTCGGCCACCGCCTTCCACACCGACTACGACGATCTGCGCACGCAGGAAGTCGTGACCAGCGTGCCCTACATCTACTTCGCCAACAACATGAAAGGCCGGACGAGCGGGCTCGAGATGTGGAGCAGCGTGCAGCCGCTGCCGGGCTGGCGGCTGCACGGCGGCTTCAGCCGGCTGTTGATGAAGCTGGAGCGCAAGCCGGGCAGCAACGACGTCTCGGCGCCGCTTGCCGCCCAGGGTGCCAGCCCGGGCCGCTGGTGGTCGCTGCGTTCGGCCCACGACCTCACGCCGCAGAGCGACCTGGACGTCATCGTGCGCTACGTGTCCAAGCTGGCCAGCCCGGAGGTGCCGGCCTACACCGCGCTCGACTTGCGCTACGCGTGGCGGCCGATGCCGGGCACCGAGCTGTCGGTGGCCGGGCAGAACCTGCTCGACGGCAGCCACGGCGAATTCACGAGTCGAACGACACGCAGCGAATTCAAGCCGGCGCTCTTCGTCAAGGTCGAATGTCGTTTTTGACCCTCCGGCGGCCGCTGCCAGCGCCGCAATCGGCGCTGCGGAAAGGCTTGGCCGTGCTGCTGCTGGCGGTCGCGCGCGCCGGGGCCCTGGCGGCCGATGCGTCGACCGCCGAATACCAGATCAAGGCCGCATTCGTCTGCAAGTTCGGCAACTACGTCGAATGGCCGGCCGCCGATGGCCCGCGCGCCGACGGCGCCTTCGTGATCGGCGTGCTGGCCAGCGACGTGATCGCCGAGGCGGTGACGCGGGCGGCCGCCGCGCACACCGTCAACGGGCGCGCCATCGTCGTCCGTCGCCCGGCCCGCGGTGAGCCGCTCGATGCCTTGGCGATCGTCTTCGTCGCCCGCACGCATGCCGCGCGGCTGGCCGAAGTCCTGGCCGCCGCGCGCGGGCAGCCGATACTGACGGTCACCGAATCCGATGAACCAGCGAACGCAGGCGTGGTCAACTTCGTCGTCGTCGAAGACAAGGTGCGTTTCGACATCGCGCTGCAGCCGGCCGAGGCCAGC
>Ga0307513_10002553_pt1 | contig 25147 bp, 23 predicted proteins | sample 15_EM_MG_FD_202174 | JGI IMG/M metagenome (GOLD analysis project Ga0307513, IMG submission 202174) | Populus trichocarpa ectomycorrhiza microbial communities from riparian zone in the Pacific Northwest, United States - 15_EM | ecosystem: Host-associated > Plants > Roots > Unclassified | place...
GCAAGAGCGCGCGCGAGCCGCTGGCGAGCTGGTTCTACCAGCGCAAGGCGGCGGTCTCGACCGAGCTGCATGCGGTGCAGCGCTGCCGCCTGCTGGCTGCTGCACACCTGGGCTACAAGATGCCGGCGAGCGCGCCCGAGTTCGGCTTGCGCGCGCCCGCAGCGACCTGGGCGCCGCGGGTGCCGTATGCGGTGCTGATCCCGAACGCCAGCCGCGCCGAAAAACTGTGGCCCGAGAGGCGCTGGGTCGCGGTCGGCCAGCGCCTGCGCTCGAAGGGCTGGCTGCCGGTCGTGCTGTGGGGCCGCGATTCCGAGCAGACCTTGGCCGAACGCATCGCAGCGAGTTGCGAAGGCGACGTGCCGACCTTCCTGAAGGTCGACGAGGTGGCCGGGTTGCTGGCCGGTGCGCAGCACATCGTCGGCCTCGACACCGGCTTCACCCATCTCGGCGCCGCACTCGGCCGGCCGACCTTGGGCATCTACTGCGACCACGATCCCGGCCTGGCCGGCATCACCGGCAGCGGCCCCGATGCCCGCGTCGCGAGCATCGGCGGCCGCGGCCAAGTGCCGGCGCAGAACGACGTGATGGCGTTGCTGGAGCAACAGCTCCTGGGCTGAAATGAACCTAAAAACAGCGACTACAACTCCTCGATCCGCTGCGGCGGATAACTGTCCCAGCTCAAGCAGCCGGGGCACTGCCAGAAGTAGAGCTGGGCTTCGAAGCCGCAGGCCGCGCAGCGGTAACGCTGCAGCGGCTTGGCGGCGCGGGTGACCGCCTCGCGCAAGGCCGTCACGCCTTCTTCGCTCCAGGCCGGCTGCGCCTGTGCCAGCCACTGCTCGGCCGCCGACAAGGTGGGGTGCTGGCGCAGATACGGCAGCAGCGGCGGCGCGGCGCCGAGCCGGTCGAGCGCACGCACGAGGTCGAGCGCGGGCAGCTTGGCGAACAAGGCCTTCAGCGCCTCGCGGGCCGCGCGCTCGCCGCCGCAGGCCACGGCGCTATCGGCATAGTCGGCGGCGACCAGCACGAAAGCCGCGGGTTGGCGCCGGCGCAATTCGTCCCAGGCCTCGATAGCCTGGGCATGGTTGCCGGCACGCGCCAGGCGCTGGCCGGTCAGCACCAGCGGGCGCGGCGACGACGGCGCGACCTCGCGCGCGCGGCGCAGCGCGGCTTCGGCTTCGTCGGTGCGCCCGTGTTCGTCGGCTTCGATCGCCAGCTCGCAGCTGTAATGCGCGATGCGCGACGCGAACGAGCCGCTGCCGGCCTGTTCTAGCTTGGCCGCCACGTCGGCGGCGTTGTGCCAGTCGCGCGAGCGCTCGTACAGCGACAGCAGCGCCAGCCGCGCATCGCCGGCGAAGGCGGTGCCGTCGAGCGCGGAGAAGGCTTCTTCGGCGCGGTCGAAGAGGCCGGCTTTCATGAAGTCCTGCGCCAGCTCGTGCTGGGCGCGGTCGCGCTCGCTGGCCTTCAGGTCGGCGCGGCTGAGCAGGTGCTGGTGCACGCGCACCGCACGCTCGAACTCGCCGCGCCGGCGGAACAGGTTGCCGAGCGCGAAGTGCAGCTCGGCGGTGTCGGGGTCGTTCTGCACCGCTTCGATGAAGGCGTCGATCGCCTTGTCCTGCTGTTCGTTGAGCAGCAGGTTCAGGCCCTTGAAGTAGGCCCGCGGCGTGTCGCGGTTTTCGCGCCTGACCTGGCGCAGGTCGAAACGCGAGGCCATCCAGCCGAGGGCGAAGACGACCGGCAGGCCGATCAGCAGCCACTGGAAGTCAAAGAGCACTACAGCCCTTCACGCGGCGGATGCTCGGGGCCGAAGTCGGACGGCATCACGCTGGTCAGCGGCGCCGGCGACGGCGCGGGCGGCGGCAACTGGCGCCTGGCGACGCGGCGGTGTTTCCACCAGCTCGGCACCATCGCCAGCACGCCGATCGCGCAGCCGGCGGCGAACGCGGCCAGCACGACGATGACCATCGGCGCATGCCACTCGACCCCGAAGAACCAGCGCACGGCGGCGCTTTGCTGGTTGTTCAGCGCGAACGCGAACAGCGTGAAGAAGATGAAGGCCCGGAACAGCCAGACGAGAAGGCGCATGGGGCGCCGATTCTAGAGACTAGGTCTCGGTCAGGGCAGCCGGGCGGTTGGCCGGCGGGTCGGCCGCCGGGTCAGCCGGTACCTGGGCATCGACCGCTTCGCGCAAGGCTTTGCCGGGCTTGAAGTGCGGGACCAGCTTTTCCGGGATCACGACCTGTTCGCCGCTGCGCGGGTTGCGCCCCATGCGCGGCGGGCGCCGGTTGATCGAGAAGCTGCCGAAGCCGCGGATCTCGATCCGGTGGCCGCGCGCGAGCGCATCGGACATCGCATCGAGGATGGTCTTGACGGCGAACTCGGTGTCGCGCTGGGTGAGCTGCGTGAAGCGCTCGGCAAGGCGGGCGACGAGGTCGGAACGGGTCATGAAGTGGGCCAGGACATTGGACTTCGACGGCCCGCACGCGAAGACAGCGCGCGGGCGTGATCGAGGCCTGGCCGCCCGTTCAGGACGGCCAGGACCCGGCCTTGATCACTCTTTCTGCGTGTCGAGCTTGGCGCGCAGCAGCGCACCCAGGCTCGTCGTGCCGGCGGTTTCGCGCTCGTTGCTCTGCGCCAGCCGCTGCATGCCTTCCTGCAGGTCGACGTTGTCCTTGGCCTTGATCGACAACTGGATCGAACGCATCTTGCGGTCGATGTTGACGATCATCACCGAGACGTCTTCGCCTTCCTTCAGCACGTTGCGCGCGTCTTCGACGCGGTCGCGGCTGATTTCCGAAGCCCGCAGGTAGCCGGTCACGTCGTCGTTGAGCTGGATCTCGGCGCCGCGCGGGTCGACGGCCTTGACCTTGCCGTTGAGGATCGCGCCGCGGTCGTTGAGCGTCGTGAAGCTGGTGAACGGGTCGACGTCCAGCTGCTTGATGCCCAGGCTGATGCGCTCGCGTTCGACGTCGATCGCCAGCACCAGCGCTTCGACCTCCTGGCCCTTCTTGTAGTTGCGCACCGCCGTCTCGCCGGGCTCGTGCCAGGACAGGTCGGACAGGTGCACCAGGCCGTCGATGCCGGCGGTCAGGCCGACGAAGACGCCGAAGTCGGTGATCGACTTGACAGGCCCCTTGACCTTGTCGCCGCGCTTGACGTTGGCGCTGAACTCTTCCCAGGGGTTGGCCTTGCACTGCTTCATGCCCAGGCTGATGCGGCGCTTGTCCTCGTCGATCTCGAGCACCATCACCTCGACCTCTTCGCCGAGCGTCACCACCTTCGAAGGGGCGACGTTCTTGTTGGTCCAGTCCATCTCGGACACGTGGACCAGGCCTTCGATGCCGGGCTCGATCTCGACGAACGCGCCGTAGTCGGCGATGTTGGTGATCTTGCCGAACAGCCGCGTGCCGTTCGGGTAGCGGCGCGACACGCCATGCCACGGGTCGTCGCCCAACTGCTTGATGCCGAGCGAGACGCGGTTCTTCTCGGCGTCGAACTTCAGCACCTTGGCGGTGAGCTCCTGGCCGACCTGCACGACCTCGCTCGGATGCCGAACACGGCGCCAGGCCATGTCGGTGATGTGCAGCAGGCCGTCGATGCCGCCGAGGTCGACGAAGGCGCCGTACTCGGTGATGTTCTTCACTACGCCGTGCACGATGGCGCCTTCGGTCAGCGTCTCGAGCAGCTTGGCGCGTTCTTCGCCCATCGAAGCCTCGACCACCGCACGGCGCGACAACACGACGTTGTTGCGCTTGCGGTCGAGCTTGATGACCTTGAACTCCATCGTCTTGCCCTCGAACGGGCTCATGTCCTTGACCGGGCGCGTGTCGAGCAGGCTGCCGGGCAGGAAGGCACGGATGCCGTTGACGAGCACCGTGAGGCCGCCCTTGACCTTGCCGCTGACGGTGCCGGTGACGAAGACACCCGATTCGAGCGAGTTCTCGAGCGACATCCACGACGCCAGGCGCTTGGCCTTGTCGCGGCTCAAGATGGTGTCGCCGTAGCCGTTTTCGACGGCGTCGATGGCGACCGAGACGAAATCGCCGACCTGGACTTCGAGCTCGCCCTGGTCGTTCTTGAATTCTTCGATGGGAACGTAGGCTTCGCTCTTGAGGCCGGCGTTGACCACGACGTGGTTGAACTCGATGCGCACGACTTCGGCCGAGATGACCTCGCCGACGCGCATGTCGTTGCTCTTCAGCGATTCTTCAAAGAGGGCGGCGAACGAGGCGCTGCTGCTGGTGGAAGTGACGGTTGTGGTTGCGGACATTTGTTTCCTGGAGCCCGGAGGAGTGAAGGCAGAGCCGGGCGATGCGTGCAACGGGTGTTGCGGTTGGGTTGATGAAACCACCGTGCCCGGGACCTGTCGGCCACTGAGGGGAGCGCGGTGAACCTGGCTTTCAGACGGATCGGGTCAATCGGACAGATCGGGCAGATCGGGCAAACGGGCTGCGCTCGGCCCACCAAGCCAGCACCTGATCCACCGACTCTTCGATGTTCATGTGCGAGTTGTCGAGCAACAGCGCATCTTCGGCTGGCTTCAAGGGCGAAACGCTGCGCGACTTGTCGCGTGCGTCGCGCGCCTCCAGGTCGGCGCGAAGACTGTCGATATTAGATGAAATCCCCTTTGAAATCAATTGCTTATACCGGCGCTCGGCACGCTCGGTGGCGCTCGCCGTGAGAAACACCTTGAGCGCGGCGCCGGGGAAGACGACGCTACCCATGTCGCGCCCGTCGGCGACCAGCCCGGGTGCCCGGCGAAAGGCCAGTTGCAGGCCGTGCAGCGCCTGCCGCACCGCCGGCCAGGCGGAGACGCGCGAGGCCATCTGCCCCGATGTTTCGAGCCGCAACGCGTCGGTGACTTCGCGCCCGCGCAGCCAGGTCCTGCCGGCCGATTCGCCGCTGCCGAAGCGCAGGTCGAGCATGCCGGCCAGGCGCGCGAGGCCGGTCTCGTCGTCTGGCGATACGCCGTCCCACAACGCGGCGATGCCGGTTGCCCGGTACAGCGCGCCCGAATCGAGCAGGTGGTAGCCCAGCCGTTCGGCGACCGCGGCAGCGAGCGTGCCTTTGCCGGATGCGGTGGGTCCGTCGATGGCGATCACCGGCACGTCGTCGAGCGCCGCGCTGGCCAGGCCGAACAAGGCCTCGAAATAGTCGGGAAAGGTCTTGGCCACGCACTTCGGGTCGAGGATTCGCAAGGCCGCGTGGCCGCCGGCCAGCGGGTTGAAGGCGGCCAGCGACAGGCACATCGCCATCCGGTGGTCGTCGTAGGTTTCGATCGCCGCCGGGCTCCAGGCCGAAGCCGCGGGCGGCGCGACCTCGATGAAATCGGGCCCTTCGACGACCGTGGCACCGAGCTTGCGCAATTCGGTGGCCATCGCGGCGATGCGATCGGTCTCCTTGACGCGCCAGCTCGCGATGCCCGTCAGCCGGGTCGGGCCTCGGGCGTAGAGCGCCATCACGGCCAAGGTCATCGCGGCGTCGGGAATGGGCTTGCAGTCGAGCGTGATGCCGTCCAGCGGCCAGCGCCCCCGGCGAACCTCCAGCCAGCCGGGGCCGCGCTTCACAGTGGCGCCCATCGCCTCGGCGGCATCGACGAAGCGGATGTCGCCCTGGATCGAATCGCTGCCGACGCCTTCGATTCGAACCGGCGCGCCGCCGTGGGTGGCGATTGCGCCGAGGGCGACGAAGTACGAGGCCGACGACGCATCGCCTTCGACATGAATCGCGCCCGGCGTGGCGTAGCGGCTGCCTTGCGGCAACGTGAAGCGCTGCCAGTCGTCGTTCTCGACCTCGATGCCGAAGCGCGCGAGCAGCTTGATCGTGATCTCGACGTAGGGCTTGGAGATCAGCTCGCCGTCGACTTCGATGACCACCGGCGCATCACCGGTGACCAGCGGCAGCGCGAGCAGCAGCGCGGTGAGGAACTGGCTCGACACGTCGCCGCGAACATGGATCGGGCGCTCGGTGGGCAGACGCCCGCCGGCGACGCCGCTCACCCGCAGCGGCGGATAACCGGGCTCGCCGAGCTCGTCGACCGTGCAGCCGAGCTGGCGCAGCGATTCGACGAGGTCGCCGATCGGCCGCTCGTGCATGCGCGGCACGCCGGCCAGATCGAAGCGCCCGCCCTGGGTCGCAGCGAGCACCGCCAGCGCGGCCGTGAGCGGGCGCATCGCGGTGCCGGCGTTGCCGAGGAAGAGCTCCGCTTCGTGGACCTGCAGGCGGCCACCGATGCCGGTGACATGCAGCGTGCGGTCTTTCAGTTCCAGCTTGCAGCCGAGGACTCGCAGGGCATCGAGCATGACCCGCGTGTCGTCGCTGTCGAGCAGATCGTGAACGATCGTCGTGCCTTCGGCCAGGCCGGCGAGCAGCAGCACGCGGTTGGAGATGCTCTTCGAACCCGGCAGATGGACCGTGCCCGAAGCGCCGCGCATGGGCGGGAGGTCGAGGAAGGGGATCGAGTACATCAGCGCCCGCTTGGCACGCGCGGCGCCCCCATCTGCCAGGCGGCGCGGCCTTCGGCGGCGCCGCGGATCAGGTCTTCCAGCGCGTCGGCATTGCCCGAGCGCATCACGTGCTCGAGCGCGTCGAGCGCATGGCGAAACTTCTGCGACTGCTTGAGGACCTCTTCGCGGTTGGCGACCAGCACGTCGCGCCACATCTCGGGGTTGCTGGCGGCGATGCGCGTGAAGTCGCGAAAACCCGGGCCGGCCAGCGACAGGAAGTCGCGCCCGGCGGGCTGGTTGACGACCGCGCTGAAGTAGGCGAAGGCCAGCAGGTGCGGCAGGTGGCTGACCGCCGCGAATGCCGCGTCGTGGTTCTCCGGCGACATCTTCAGCACCTGCGCGCCGATCGCCGACCAGATGTCGGTGGCCTTCTGCACCAGCTCGATCGAAGTCTGTGCGAGCGGGGTCAGGATGACCTGGCGGCCGTTGTAGAGCGCGGCGTCGGCGTTCTGGATGCCGGCCGCTTCCTTGCCGGCGATCGGGTGGGCGGGGACGAACGACGCGATGCGCTCGCGCAGCACGCGCCGGGCGGCATCGACGACGTCGCGCTTGGTGCTGCCGACGTCCATGAACAGGACGCCCGGCTCGACCAGGTGGCGGATCGCCTTGAAGGTTGTCTCGGTAGCCGCCACCGGCACCGCGAGCAACACGATGTCGGAGCCCGCCACGGCCAGCAGCGCCGACTCGGCAACGACATCGATCGCGCCCATTTCCTTGGCGCGTGCCGTCGTCTGCGGCGACTTGCTGTAGCCCATCACGCGCTTGACGAGGCCGGCCCGCTTGAGCGCGAGGGCGAAGGATCCGCCCATCATTCCGCAGCCGATGACTCCCAACTGGTTGAACATCAGCGCCTGCCGGGCCGCCCCAAAGGCGCTGAGCGCCCCCTCGGGGGGCAGCGAACGAAGTGAGCGTGGGGGCACATGGTCGTCAATGCACGTCGATGGGGTAGGTGCCCAGGACCTTGAAGAACGCGCACGCATCGTGCAGTTCGCGCAGCGCCGCGCCGACCTGCGGCTCGTCCGGGTGGCCCTCGATGTCGATGTAGAAGTAGTACTCCCACTGCCCCGAGCGGGCCGGCCGCGATTCGAAGCGCGACATCGAGACGCCGTGGTTCTTCAGCGGCACCAGCAGGTCGTGGACGGCGCCCGGGCGGTTCTTCACCGAGACGACGAGGCTCGTGCAATCGTGCCCGGAAGGCTTAGGGCTCGGGTGGCGTTCGGGGTGGGTGACGATCGCGAAGCGGGTGCGGTTGTGGGCGTCGTCCTGGATCGCCGGCGCCAGCAGGTGCAGCCCATATTCGCTGGCCGCGCGTGCGCTGGCGATGGCCCCGAGACGGCTGTCCAGCGACGCCAACCGTGCGCCTTCGGCGTTGCTCGCGACCGGCCGCCGCTCGACCTGCGGCAGGTGGTTGGACAGCCAGCCGTGGCACTGCGCCAACGCCTGCGGGTGGGCGCAGACGGCTTCGATGCCGGCCTGCGAGTTGTCCTTGCGCAGCAGGTTGTGGCGAACGAAGAGGCTGGTCTCGCCGATGACGAACAGCGGCGTCGTCAGAAAAATGTCGAGCGTGCGCGTGACGACGCCTTCGTTCGAATTCTCGACCGGCACGACGCCGAAGTCGGCGGCGCCCGAGGCCGTCATGTGGAAGACCTCGTCGACGCTGGCGCACGGCACGCGGACGATCGAACTGCCGAAGTAGCCGAGCGCGGCTTCTTCGCTGAAAGTGCCCGCCGGTCCCAGGTAGGCCACGCGGCTGGGCGTTTCCAGCGCGCGGCAGGCCGACATGATCTCGCGCCAGATCGGCGCCACGCTGGCGTTGTCCAACGGGCCGGGGTTGCCGGCCTTCAGCCCGTCGATGACCTGCGCCTCGCGTTCGGGGCGGAAGACCACCGAGCCTTCGCGCTTCTTCAGCTCGCCGACCGCCAGCGCGAGGCCGGCGCGGCGGTTCAGCAGGGCCAGCAACTCGCGATCGACGGTGTCGATCTGCCCGCGCAAGGCGGGCAGGTCGGCGGTGGGGTCGATCGCGCTCGTCATGGCATCACTTCGGCGCGCTGGCGCCGGCCGCCGGGGGTTCGAGCCGCTTGACGATCGACTGTTCGAGCGCGCGCACCCGCGGCTCGACCGTCGGCCGTGTCTCGGCAACCAGCTTTTCGCCGAGGGCGCGCTGCATGTCGGGCCCGAGCGCCTGCAGCTTGCGGTTGACGGGCGATTCGAGCAGCGCGACGACCTGCTTCAGCTCGTCTTCGGTGAACTTCTCTTCGAGCAGCGCGCCGATCGTCGACGGCGCCAGCTTGATCGCGCTGGCGCGTACCAGCGGTGTCGCTTCGTCGGCGTACTTGCGTGCGTCGGCCTGGATGTCCTTGGCCACGCCTTCGCGCTTGTCGGCCGGCAAGCGCTGCAGTGCGGCGTTGGCCTGCTGCAGCATCTGCATCGCCGGCTGCTCGGCGAGCTGGCGGGCCATCGCTTCGATGCCCGGCTGCTGCAGCGCCAGCACCTTGGCAATCAGGGCCTTCTTCGCCGGCGACGACGGGGCGGACGCGGCGGTCTGCGCCTGCGCGGTTGTGGCCGCCAGCGCCAGGGCCAGCAGCATCGGTTTCATCATCAGGGGTTCTCCGCGCCGGAACCGCCGGCGGTGTCGGTGTCGCTGTCGTTGTTGCCTTCAGCCTCGCCTTGCGCGTCGTTTTCGACGATGCGCTGCAGGCCGGAGAGTTTGGTGCCGTTGTCGAGCGCGATCAGCGTCACGCCTTGCGTCGCGCGGCCGAGCTCGCGGATCTCCGAGACCCGCGTGCGCACCAGCACACCCTTGTCGGTGATCAGCATGATCTCGTCGGCGGGGCGCACCAGCGTGGCAGCGACGACCTTGCCGTTGCGCCCGCTCTGTTGGATCGCGATCATGCCTTTGGTTCCGCGCCCGTGGCGCGTGTATTCGGTGATCGACGTGCGTTTGCCGTAACCGTTCTCGGTGGCGGTGAGCACGCTCTGCGTCTCGTCTTCGGCGACCAGCATCGCGATCACGCCCTGGCCTTCGTCGAGCGCCATGCCCTTGACGCCGCGCGACTGGCGGCCGTGCGCGGTGACCTCGGTCTCGTCGAAGCGCACCGCCTTGCCGCCGTCGCTGAAGAGCATCACGTCGTGCTTGCCGTCGGTCAGCGCGGCGCCGATCAGGACGTCGCCGTCGTCGAGCGTGACGGCGATGATCCCCGCCTTGCGCGGGTTGTTGAAGTCGTCGAGCGGGGTCTTCTTGACGACGCCCAACGCGGTGGCCATGAACACGTAGTGGTCGGCCGGGAAGCTGCGGAACTCGCCGGTCAGCGGCAGCACGACGGTGATCTTCTCGCTCGGGCTGAGCGGGAACATGTTGACGATCGGCCGCCCGCGCGACGTGCGTCCGCCCTGCGGCACTTCCCAGACCTTCAGCCAGTAGACGCGGCCGCGGTCCGAGAAGCACAGGATCCAGTCGTGCGTGTTGGCGATGAAGAGCTGGTCGACCCAGTCGTCTTCCTTGGTCTGCGTCGCCTGCTTGCCGCGCCCGCCGCGCTTTTGCGCGCGGTATTCGCCGAGCGGCTGGCTCTTGATGTAGCCGGTGTGGCTGAGCGTGACCACCATGTCGGCCGGCGTGATCAGGTCTTCGGTGCCGAGTTCGAGCGCGTTGCGTTCGATGACGCTGCGCCGCGCGCCGACCTTGGCCTGGCCGAACTCCAGCCGCAGCGCGGCCAGCTCGGCGGCGATGATCGCGGTCACGCGCTCCGGGCGGGCCAGGATGTCCAGCAGGTCGGCGATCTGCGACATCACCTCCCGGTACTCGCCGATGATCTTGTCCTGCTCCAGCCCGGTCAGCCGTTGCAGGCGCATCTGCAGGATCTCTTGCGCCTGGTCGTCGGACAGGCGGTACAGGCCGTCGGGCTGCAGCCCGTAGCCGGCCGGCAGGCCTTCGGGACGGTAGGCACTGCGGCCGCCGGTGGTCGACTCTTCGGCGCGGGCGAGCATCTCGCGGACCATCGAAGAGTCCCAGCTCTTGCTCATCAACGCGGCCTTGGCCATCGGCGGCGTCGGCGAGGTCTTGATGGTCTCGATGAACTCGTCGATGTTGGCCAGCGCCACCGCCAGCCCTTCGAGCACGTGGCCGCGCTCGCGCGCCCGGCGCAATTCGTAGACGGTGCGCCGGGTGATCACCTCGCGCCGGTGCTCGAGGAAGATCTCGACCAGCATCTTCAGGTTGCACAGCTTCGGCTGGCCGTCGATCAGCGCGACCATGTTCATGCCGAACGTGTCCTGCAGCTGGGTCTGCTTGTACAGGTTGTTCAGCACGACCTCGGGCACTTCGCCGCGCTTCAGCTCGATGACGACCCGCATGCCGGACTTGTCGCTCTCGTCCTGGATGTGGCTGATGCCTTCGAGCTTCTTCTCGTTGACGAGCTCGGCGATGCGCTCGAGCAGCGTCTTCTTGTTCACCTGGTACGGGATCTCGTCGACGATGATCGACTGGCGCTGGCCGCGGTCGATGTCCTCGAAGTGGCACTTCGCGCGCATCACGATGCGGCCGCGGCCGGTGCGGTAGCCCTCGCGCACGCCGCTCAGGCCGTAGATGATGCCGGCGGTGGGGAAGTCGGGCGCGGGCACGATTTCCATCAGCTCGTCGATCGTCGCGCCGGGGTTGCGCAGCAGGTGCAGGCAGGCGTCGACGATCTCGTTCAGGTTGTGCGGCGGGATGTTGGTCGCCATGCCGACCGCGATGCCGGTGGCGCCGTTGACCAGCAGGTTCGGCAGCCGGGCCGGCAGCACCGTCGGCTCCTTCTCGGAGCCGTCGTAGTTGGGCGCGAAGTCGACCGTGTCCTTGTCGATGTCTTCGAGCATCTCGTGCGCGATCTTCGACAGCCGGATCTCGGTGTAGCGCATCGCTGCCGCGTTGTCGCCGTCGACCGAGCCGAAGTTGCCCTGGCCGTCGACCAGCATGTGGCGCAGGCTGAAGTCCTGCGCCATCCGCACGATGGTGTCGTAGACGGCGGTATCGCCGTGCGGGTGGTATTTACCGATGACGTCGCCGACGATGCGCGCACTCTTCTTGTACGGCCGGTTCCAGTGGTTCGACAATTCGTGCATCGCGAACAACACGCGCCGATGCACCGGTTTCAAGCCGTCGCGGGCGTCGGGCAGGGCGCGGCCGACGATCACGCTCATCGCGTAATCGAGATACGAGCGCCGCATCTCCTCTTCGAGGCTGACGGCGACGGTTTCCTTGGCGAACTGGGTCATTCAACGGCGGCGTTGGGGGCGCTTGACACGCGGGCGGCGCGCGGCCTCGGCGTGGCGCGGGAACCTTGATTCTAAGGGTCCAGGAATGTCGCGCATGCGCAACAACGGTGCAGGCAGCCGGGCGCTCAGGGTCCAAAATGCGGCCCAACCGACACCCTATGGCACAATCATTTGTCGGTGGTAAGTGCCCGCTGCCGTGGGGATTTGCCCGGGTTTCAAGCTTTTCAGTTTGGACGTTACGCAGGTTTCTGCGGCTTTCCTCGAGAGGAGAATCATGAAGAAATTGAACAAGGTGGCCGTTCTCTTTGCGTCGGCCGCACTTGCCGCCCCGATTGCAGCATTCGCGCAGGCGAAGTCGATCGACAACTGGCGTGCCGCCGATGGCACCACCGTTTGGAAGAACGGGACCAACGAGCTGTGCTGGCGCGATGCCTATTGGACGCCGGCCACTGCCGACGACCAGTGCGACGGCGCCATCAAGCCGCCGCCCCCGCCTCCGCCGCCCGCCCCGCGCGTCGCGCCGCCCCCGCCGCCTGCTGCGCCGCCGCCAGCGCCCGTCGCACCGCCGCCTCCTCCGGTGGTTCCCGCAGCGCCGGTCAGCGAGAAGGTCACCTTCGCCGCCGATGCATTCTTCGACTTCGACAAGTCCGTGCTGAAGCCGGAAGCCAAGGCCAAGATGGACGATCTGGTCGGCAAGACGGGTGGCGTGAACCTGGAAGTCATCATCGCCGTCGGCCACACCGATGCGGTGGGCACCAACGCTTACAACCAGAAGCTGTCGGTCCAGCGCGCCGACGCGGTGAAGAACTATCTGGTCAGCAAGGGTGTCGAGAAGAACCGGGTCTACACCGAAGGCAAGGGCGAAACCCAGCCGGTCGCCGACAACAAGACCGCCGAAGGCCGCGCGAAGAACCGCCGCGTGGAAATCGAAGTCGTGGGCACCCGCGCCCGCAAGTGATCCTGCCCCTTCGGGCTTGATCGAAACCCCGCTTCGGCGGGGTTTTTCATTTGTGAAGCTAGGATGTCGTGATGACCGTGAACGTCGACGCCCAGGAACTCGCCAAGTTCAGCGAGGCCGCGCACCGCTGGTGGGACCCGGACAGCGAGTTCCGCCCGCTGCACCAGATCAACCCGCTGCGGCTGGAGTGGATCGACGGCCTGGCGCCGCTGCGCGGCAAGGCGGTGCTCGATGTCGGCTGCGGCGGCGGCATCCTCGCCGAGGCGATGGCGCGGCGTGCGAGCCACGTCACCGGTATCGATCTGGCGGCCAAGCCGCTGGGCGTGGCGCGTTTGCACGCGCTGGAGGCCGGCGTTGCCAATGTCGACTACCGCGAGATCGCTGCCGAGGCGCTGGCCGCCGAGCAGCCGCGCGCCTTCGACGTCGTCACCTGCATGGAGATGCTCGAACACGTGCCCGACCCGGCCTCGGTGGTGCGCGCCTGCAGCGCGCTGGTCAAGCCCGGCGGCTGGGCCTTCTTCTCGACCCTCAACCGCAACCCGAAGGCCTTCGCGTTCGCGATCGTCGGTGCCGAGTATCTGCTGCAACTGCTACCCAAAGGCACCCACGAGTACGCGCGCTTCATCCGGCCGAGCGAGCTCGCCCGCTGGTGCCGCGATGCCGGGCTGGGGCCTCGGGCCAGCCGCGGCCTGCAATACAACCCGTTGACCCGGCGCTACTGGCTGTCGGCCGACACCAGCGTCAACTACATGATCGCCTGCCGGCAAGGCGCCTGATGGCGCGCGCCAGGCCCGTGCAGGCGGTGCTGTTCGACCTCGACGGCACGCTCGTCGACAGCGCGCCCGACCTTGCCGGCGCCGCCAACGAGTTGCGCGCCGCGCGTGGGCTGGAGGCGCTGCCGTTCGAGCGCCTGCGGCCGATGGTCGGCGCCGGCGCGCGCGGCATGCTCGGTGCGGCCTTCGGCATCGCCCCCGGCGACGACGGCTACGAGGCGCTGCGCGACGAGTTCCTGGCCCGCTACGAGCAGCGCCTGCTGCGCGAAACGGCTGTTTTCGCGGCGATGCAACCGGTGCTGCAGAGGCTGGAGGCGCAGCCGTTGCGCTGGGGCATCGTCACCAACAAGGCGCTGCGTTTCGCCGAGCCGCTGGTGGCGGGGCTTGCGCTGCACGTGCGCGCATCGGTCCTGATCGGCGGCGACAGCACGCCGTTCTCGAAGCCGCACCCGGCGCCGCTGCTCGAAGCGGCGCGCCGGCTCGGCATCGAGCCCGCGCTTTGCGTCTACGTCGGCGACGACCACCGCGACGTGCGCGCCGGCCAGGCCGCCGGCATGGCGACCGTCGCCGCCGGCTGGGGCTACCTCGGCCAGGGTGAGGCGATCGAGGCCTGGGGGGCAGACGCGGTGATCGAAGAACCGGCCGCGCTCTTGCGTTGGCTGGAACTGGCCTAAACTACGACACTTGGGACCGACCTGGCTTCGACGTGGGTACGGAGTCGACGCGGGGCATGCCGAGCACCAGTACGCTCGTAAATCCACTGGAAACAAAGTAACTGCGAACGATCAAACGTACGCCCTCGCCGCTTAAAACCGGTGAGCCTCGCAACAGTTGGCCGATGGGCTGGGCCTGAAGTCGCAAGACCGAAGGCTGCGAGGTCATACACATTGGCTCGTCCTGTGCTGCGTCATTCAGCACGGGCCTAAAACCAAGTGACTCGAGGACTGGGTAGCGTGCTGCTGCGCGACCCGGGACTTCAAATCCAAATCAGTCAGCTACGCATGTAGAACCGTCCGGCGAAGGCTTGCGGACGGGGGTTCGATTCCCCCCGGTTCCACCATAAAAGGCTCCGCAAGGGGCCAGAAACGACGAAACCCCTAAGCAGATCAACGGCTTAGGGGTTTTTTCATGTCCGCTTGGGACCGGGTAACGTCACTTGCACCGCCAACCCGACCGGGTAACATACCGGGTAACACGTCATCCGGCCCTATGCGGATGCAGAAGTTACCCGGTTCACCTAGGCGGAGTTACCCGGCATGGCTGCAATCAACATCCTCGACGCGAAGACCATTCAAGCGGCGATCAAGGCCGCCACAGAAAGCGGCAAGGCTCGCAAGCTGAGCGATGGCGGGGGCCTGGTGTTCGAGGCTAGGCCGACCGGAGCCGGCTGGTGGCGGCTGCGCTACTGGATCGACTCGAGGGAGGGAATGCTCAGTTTGGGCACCTACCCTGAAACTGGGTTACGCGATGCGCGCGACAAGCGCGACGAAGCCCGCAAACTGATCGCGGCCGGTGGCGACCCGAGCGCAGCGCGGAGAACCGGCAAGGCCGAACGTGCCAAGGAACGCGAGGCGCAGGCGCTGGCGGTGGCCGGGTTGCCCGGCCCGGGAACCTTTGAATACGTCGCCCGCGACTGGCTGACGACCGTGCATGAGGCCAAAGTGAGCGCCGGGCATGCCGAACGCACTCGCATCCGGCTTGAGCAGGACGCCTTCCCGTGGCTGGGCACCAGGCCGATTTGGGCCATTGAGGCGCCCGAACTGCTGCAGTGCCTGCGCCGGGTGGAAGCCCGAGGCGCCATCGAAACGGCGCACAGGATCAAGGATGCCTGTGGGCAGGTGTTCCGCTACGGCGTCGCCATCGGGGCCTGCCAGCGCAACCCGGCCGCCGATCTGCGCGACGCGCTGAAGCCGGTACAGAGCCGGCACCATGCCGCCATCGTTGACCCGATGCATGCCGGGAAGCTGCTGCGCGACGTGATGGCCTACGAAGGGCATCCGGTGACACGCGCGGCGTTGGAACTGTCGGCGCTGCTGCTGCTGCGTCCCGGCGAACTGCGGCACATGGAATGGGCATGGTTGGACCTCGACGGCGCGACGCTGACGGTGCCGCCCGAAGTGATGAAGCGGAAGAAGGCCGACAAGGCGGACGGCCCGCCGCATGTCGTGCCGCTCGCGCCGCAGGCTGTGGCGATCCTGAGGGAACTGCAGCCGCTGACCGGCGGGGACGGGCGCCGCTACGTGTTCCCGTCCTTGTTGACCGGCGAGCGCTGCATGAGTGAGAACACGGTGCGCGGTGCGCTGCGCCGGATGGGCTACGGCAATGACGACATGACTGCCCACGGGTTCCGGGCGATGGCCCGCACCCTGATCGCCGAACGGCTGAGCGTGCCGCCGGAAGTGATCGAGGCGCAACTGGCGCACGCTGTGGGCGACGCCCTTGGCCGGGCCTACAACCGCACGCAGTTCCTTGAGCAGCGGCGCGAGATGATGGGCAAGTGGGCCGACTACCTCGACCGGTTGCGCGACGGGGCCTAGGTGATCGCAATGCCGCCTCGCGCTGCGTGATCGGACCCGAGAAAACCTGAGATGTCCGCGCCGGAGTCCAGGCGAAAGCGCGGAAGGCCACCGAACGCGGCGAGTCCGCGGCGTAGCAAGCAGGATTCCGACATTGCAAACACCGTAACGCGCATGGTGATGTGGGGTCTGCCGCTGCGCGACGAAGTGTGCAAGGCAGTTGCAGCAGCGATTCCGGCGAACTGGCATCGGCCATTGAGGCCCGATGCCATAGAGGCGATCTGGGAGCGTGACGCCATTGTTGGGCATGGACTCGGACGCCCGCGCCAGATTGGGCGCTATCAATTGGCTTGGCGCAGAAGTCTGCTGCCTGCTGGTGTTGCCGCCATGGCGCCGATTGAGATCGCCCGCCGCCTGCTCTTGAACGGCGGCGTGTGGATGGCCGAGGACGATGACTTGTACTTCCCCGGCGATGTCCCGACTGAAATCGCTCTGACACCGAAGGCGGCGGCCGAGGTTCGCAAACATCGACTTGCCTTCAGGCCGGCACCGAAGGGGAAAACGGGTAATTAAAGGGACTTTCTAGACAGCGGCTTTCACCATTGCGGCCATTGCAACGACTAGGGGCCGCAATTGACCGCAAAGACCGATCTTCCCTCCGCCCTTGCTGGCGTGGCCCTGATTGACGCACCTACCTGTGCCGCCGCTGGCGCAATGTCGGTGAGCTGGTGGCAAAACGAAGTGTTGGCAGGCCGGGCGCCAGCGGCAGCTGTCAAACAACCGCGCTGCACTCGCTGGCGCCTGTCGGACGTGTCCGCTTTCTCCTGAAAGCGTGCCCGGGGCTGGCCAATGCACCCATGTTGTGGCGCCCGTCAGCATCCGCCGGCTTGGTGGCACCTGATGGCCTCGAACTGACTGGCCTGTATCGGCACCGGCTCTATATCCCGGTGAGTGACGCATCGGGCATTCCCGAGGCCGGCAGACGACTGGAGGCGCTCCTGTGGGCGGCCGGGATGAGCTGGCGCGAGGTGGGAGACGCGGGGCAGGCGCTGGCCCGCTGCCTCGTCGACCCATCGGTATGGCAACCGGAACGCCTGGACTTCGCTGCACCGCCGATCCTGCAGGACGGCATCCGCCGTCCATCGGCCGCTGCGCACATCTATGGTGACGCCGCGCAGTTGTTCGATCTGTCGGCCATCGTGGCCAACGCTGCCGCCGCCGACAAGATCGTCAGCAAGCTCAAGCGCGAAAGCCGCGATGCCATCAAGACGCAATGCAAAGTTCAGCGCGAGAAGTGGGCCACCGATCGGGCACCCGCGCTGGCCCGAGCGCGGAGCATCACCGTCGAGAAGGCCCGCGAACTACTGATCCGCGCCAGCGAACACGCAGTGTTGATGGGCGACTTCATGCTGACGGCGGCCGACGGCGCACAGGTCAGTGTCGGCGACGTGCTCGACCACCCCGACCGCTGGCACAACGCCCGCTTCGCCGACCCGCTCGCTCCAGACGATGACCATCGCGTAGCGGTGGTCAACCTCAAGAGCGGCACACGGCCGGCGTTGTTTTCGCACCGACACGGCGGCGTCCACTTCGAGCTGCTGCGGCAGTCCGCCCGTGTGCAGGTCGGCCGGGGCTTGCGCATTTCCACCACCGACGCCGTGCTGCAGGTGCTGCGCGACCGCGGCGAGCTTTTCGACTTCGGCCAGGGCGCCGTGGCCTACGTGGCCACGGGCCGGGCTCGGCCGGTTTCGCCAGACTGGCTTATGGACCACATGGGTAGGGTGTGCGAGTTCTACGCGGTGCGCACACGCAAAGTGGATGGCGTCGAGGAACTCGTGGAGCAAGCCGACGATGCACCACCAGTCGTGGCGCGGGCGGTACTGGCGAAGCACGGCGAACGCGGATTCAAATCGCTGGTAGCCGTGGTGACGGCGCCGACGCTGCGCGCCGATGGATCTGTGCTCGACGTGCCTGGCCACGACGCCGACTCCGGGCTGCTGTACTTCAGCGACGACCCCAATCCGCCGCGCGTGCCTTTGAACCCGACGCCGGCGGACGCGCTGGAGGCGCTGCGGTTTCTGTGGAGGCCGTTTGCCAAGTTCCCACTCGTCGACGATGTTGCCCGCGGCGTCGTGCTGCACGGGCTGCTGACTGCCGCCGTGCGCGCTGCCCTGCCCACCGCGCCCGGCATCGCCCTGGACGCTCCAGCGGCCGGCACCGGCAAGACGCTGTTGGCCCGCTGCGTCGGCATCCTGGCCACGGGCACCGAGCCGGCGGTGCTGCCGCCGGCCGACGACGATGCGGAGACACGCAAGCGGTTGTTTGCGGCGCTGCGCGAGGGCGCCCGTGTGCTGCTGTGGGACAACGTGCGCGAGCTGCTGGGCTGCGCGGCGCTTGATGCCTTTCTGACGGCCGGCACCTTCAGCGACCGCATCCTCGGCTTGAGCGAGACAGCCACGCTGCCGAACCGCGCGCAATTCATTGCCACAGGCAACAACTTGAGACTGACCGGCGACACCTGCAGGCGGGTCTTCCTGGCCCGCCTCGATGCGCAGACTGAAGCGCCCTACGCTCGGGATTTCCTCTTTGATCCGGCCCAGCGCATCGAGAGCGAACGCGCGCAGTACGTGGTGGCCGCGTTGACCATCATCCGGGCCTTCATCGTGGCCGGCCGGCCCAAGCTGGGCAAGGGGCGCACCGCCAGCTTCGAGCTTTGGGACGACCTGGTACGGCAGCCGATTTGCTGGCTCAAGACGCTGGTGGCCCAGGCCGACGGCGACGACCTGCCCTCGCTCGACGACCCGTTGCAGGCCGCGCAAACCGCCTTCGATCAAGACCCTGAGACGACCAAGCACACGGCGTTGCTGCACGCCTGGCGTGCTGAGTTTCCGGGCATCGCAGCGACGGTGGCGGGCGCGTTGGCGCGCGGCGTTGACGGCAACGATCTGCATGCCGCGCTCGACGAGATCGGCGGGCAGGGCTCGAAGACGAACCCGCGCATCGTCGGCCGCTGGATAGAGCGGCACGTCGGCAAGCGCATCAAGGGTTTGAGATTCGAGCGCGGCACCATGTCGCGCGGGCTCACGACATGGATAGTCAAGCGCGACGCGCCGACGACTGAAGACAAACCCACCAAACCCACCACTCCCACCACCGAAAGCCCGCGCCAGCACGTCAACGGGGCCAAGAGTGGTGGGTATGGTGGGAGTGGTGGGTTTGTTTCGGATTACGGACGCGCCGACGTGGAAGCAATCTGATGGGCACCGCCGATCTGCTGCAACACGTTCGCGCAGTCGGGTTCACGCTCGACGCGGCCGGGGGCAAGCTGCTGGTGACGCCGGCATCGATGCTCACCGACGACCTGCGAGATGCGCTGCGGGCCAGCAAGCCCGAGCTGCTGGCGCTGCTGCTGGCACCGGGGCTGGCCGACCGCCACCATGAGGTTGTCGTCGAGATCGAAGGCGACGACCTGGCCGACCACCACGACGTTATCGTCGATCAAGTCCACCACCCCGTTGTCGGCGGCGCCTGCACAGACTGTCTGCACCTGCTGGCGCGCGGCACTTGCGGCGGGCCGGTGGCCGCTGGGCTGCTGGAGTCCTTCGGCATCGTGTGGCCGCCCGAGGGCCACGGCGCAAGGTGCGCGGGCTACTCCGGCAAGACGCCCGCCAAGGCCCCTGCACGGCCCTACAAGCTGACGAAGGACGGTGCCGACGCTGCACGCGCCGAACCGTGGGGTGATGCCGCCATCGCCCGATTCCAGAGCCGTGTGCATCGGTTCACGGGGCTGGGCTTGATCGAGCAAGACGCCGACAACCTGGCCGAACGGCTGCATCTGCGCGACCTCGACGACGACGACCGCAATGCGTGCTTTGAGTGCGCGAGCTACCGGCCGGGCCGCTGCGGCAACCATCATGCCGCTGGCCTGACGACGGCCGACATCTCCGCGCAGTTGGCCGCATTGTTGCAACGCTGCCCGGGGTATTCGTCATGAGCGCCATGTCACGCCGCAAAGGCCAGGCGGGCGAACGCGAACTGGCGGCCGAGATTCACGCCGCGACGGGCTGGAACGTGAAGCGCCGCGTGCGCCAGCACGGGGGCGACAGCGACCTGGAGGGCGTGCTAGGCTGGTCTATGGAGTCGAAGCGCCACGCCAGCGCCACGCGCGGCGACATCGCAGACTGGTGGCAGCAAGCCGTCGGCCAGGCTGAGCGCGCGGGCGAAAAGCCGGTCTTGTTCTTCCGCTTGAACCGCCGCGAGTGGCGCGCCGTCTGGTCACTAGGCCTGCACTTGGGCGCCGAGTGGACTGCGTACGAGATGACGGTTGAGGGCAGCCTGACCGCCTGGGCTGCCGCGGCCCGCGACGGCATCAACCCCTTAACGACTACGAGGAATTGACCATGGCAACGTTGCAATCGCGACTGAGGATCCTTGAGCAAACGTCTGGGCAGAATGACCCGCTGCTGCTCTACGCCCCGAATGGTGAACTGACCGCCGAACAAGCGGCGCAAATTGCTGAAGCCAAGGAAGCCGGACGGGCCGTTGTACTGGCCAGCCGACACGACGCCGAGATCTGACCCCCCATCCCATCTACCCGAGCGAGCAAACCATGAATGCCACCGCGAACCTGCGGAGTCGACTCGAACGGCTTGAAGCGCCGCTCAACGACCATTCAGTCGTCGGCCTTGTCAACGAGGCGAGGCCAACCCATTGATCAGAACGAGCAGGCCCGCTTGCAGGAACGCATCGGCGCACTCACACGGTCGGGCCGAGTGGTCTACGTCGCAAACCTGTCGACAGCACCTTTCCGCGAGGCTGAACTTTGATGCGCCTGAAAGAGCAGGTGATTTGCAAGTGACTGAATCGAAACGCTCTGGCCGGTGGGCACCAGGCAAGTCGGGCAATCCTGCTGGGCGCAAACCCGGCACGGGCACGGTCGCGAAACTACGCATGACCATTGAGAAGGACATACCCGAGATCATCAAGAGCCTGACCATGGCGGCCAAGGCCGGGGATGTTGGTGCTGCCCGCCTGCTTCTGGAGCGCACCATTGCACCAATCAAGGCCGTGGAGCAGTCGGCGCCGATTTCCCTGCCCAATGGCAATTTGGCCGACCAAGGCCGCGCCGTGTTGGCTGCGGCCGGCGCTGGCCACCTTGCCCCAGGTCAGGCGGCGCAACTACTCGCTGGGCTCGGCGCGCTGGCCAAGCTGATCGAATCCGATGAACTAGCGGTGCGCGTCGCCGCGTTGGAGAAGCGAAATGAAGATGCTGCGAAGTCGCGTTGATGCACTTGAGGGCACGGCGCACCAAGTGTCGACGGTCGTGCTGCTGCGGAGCTTTGTCGGCGAAGGCGACACGCCAGCGACGATGGCAATGCACGGTACATCACAAAGCTGGCGCCGTCCTGATGGCGAGTCCGTCGATGCGTTTCGAGCCCGCGCGTCGCGTGAGGCAAATTCGGGATTCGGCGGCTTCGTTGTGCTCATTGAGACAAACGCTGCCAGCAGCGGACGGGGGGGCCATGCGCATAGCTCAACGAGTTGACGCGCTTGAGCGCTCCGAGAAGATCGGCGATGGCGAGCCCGAAGTGGGGCGAGCTGAGCAGATGCTTGCACTCCGCAACCGTCGCCTCTCTCTGACTCCAGCCGAGCGGGCCGCAGAGCGCTGCAGTAAGGTGGCAGCGGACATCGAAGCGCTCTCGCAACCTGACGCGCCGCCAGGCACGAGCGAGCGACTGGCTCAGGTGATGCGGCGCCGGAGGGCACGTAGACACCTGATTGAACGCCATGGCCCGGCTCGGAAGGATCGAAGACATCGCGACCGGCGCGAGGCCTTCAACATCATGCCGTCGATGCCGCGAGGCACGGACCCGGCGAGCGTGCAATGGGCGACGCGGGAGTTCGCAAGGGCCGAGTTGGCCGACCACAAGTACGTGATGGTGCTGCACGACCATCAAGCCAACCCGCACGTCCATATCAGCGTGCGCGCCTAGTCGAAGCATGGCCGGCGCCTGAACCCGCGCAAGACGGACCTGCACCGCTGGCGCGAGACCTTCGCTGCGAAGCTCCGCGAGCGCGGGATCGAGGCCGAGGCGACGCGGGGTGTGGGGCGGCGCTATCCAGAGCTGTGGCAGGTCAAGGCGCGTGAGGACGGTCGACTGCTGAATACCCCCGCGACCGGGAAGCGCGGCGCCGCGAACAAGGCCAGCCGCGATGCGGCGCGGAAGACCTGGCGAGAGCTTGCGGCCGTTCTTGCCACCACCGGCGCGACGCGGACCGGCAACTTGCGCGCTCGATCGAGGCTTTTGCTTCCGGCACGCCGCAGCAGACCGCACCCGAGCAGAGTCGAGACCTTGGGCGGCATCCGACACCGCCGCGTGGAGATCGAGCCCGGTAGCGCATCGTACTGGAGCTTTGTACAGTATCACGCTCGATCCCAACGCCACGGTCCACGATTGCCATGAATGCCGCGAACCTGCCGCTGCTGCCCGAGGTGCTGCTTGGCGCGCAGCCCACCGACCAACCGAACCTCGACCTCGCCAGCGAGGGCGTGCAGCGCTACGTCTGGCAAAGCGCCTACGGCGCGATGCTGATCGAGGTACGCGATGGAATCGCCTTCGTCAACGGCGTTCGGGTGGCTTCGATGGCTGAGCTGCGCGCCGCCGAGTCGTGACCCTCGCCATGCGGTCGCCACGAGGTGCAGTGTGAGCGGAGCAGGGCCCCAGGCGCTGTCTCGCAGACCCAGCGTGGCGGTTGTTACGATGCTGCGGCGCCCGAGGAGCGCTCGCACAGACATGAACGCCGTAGAAATCGAACAAGTCATCTCCGACCTGGCGCTTCAGCCTTTTGACGCCGCCGAGTTCCCCTTCGCCTTCCTGGCCGCTTTCGGCAACAAGGACACCACGCTCAGGCGCCTGCGCGCCGGCAACAACAACCCCTCCGACGTTCCCGGCGGCGTGCTCCAGTGCAACAACATCCACATCGCCGTCTGCCAGCCCGGCACCACCGGCGCCGGGCAGCGTGCGATGCGCAGCAGCCCGGCCACCGCAAAGGGCACCCGGAAGGCGAGCGCATGAGCAAACCGAAGCCAAAGGTCCAACCGGCGCCGGTGTCCGAGCTGCCTCCCGGCCTGAGCCCGCGGCCTGAGGGTTACGCCGACTGGCTGGCCGATCTGAAGAGCCGCATTCACGCCGCGCAGCAGCGGGCTTGTGCGACACCTGACGTTCAACAACTCCGGCCAAGCGCCCGTCAACGGCTATGCGGGCGGTGGTGGTGTCACGACCGCCGGATGGGCGGTGCAGGGCAAGTTCAAGACCTTCGGAAGCGACAGCGTGCAGTATGCAGTCACTGGCGGAGATGGCGTGGGTCGTTACCTTCTTGGCGCAGTGAACAACACGTCTGCTGTCATCAACAACGGCCAGTTGGAAGGCATTCGACAGCAAGCATTTTCGCTAGGCTACCAGCGCGTCTGGAGCCCGACGTGGCGCAGCAATCTGATCTATGGCCAGATCAAGTCGAATCTTCCCCATCCGGCAGTTCCGTTGACGACGCCGAGTAAGGTGGCCGCACTGCTTGCGAACATGTTCTGGACGCCAGTCCCGAACTCGCTGATCGGGCTGGAATTCGAGCGCGCAGAGGTGACAAACGATGCCGTCGCGACACCCACTCTGTCGAACAAGGGCAAGAACGACCGTGTCTCTTTGAGCTTCCAGTACGGATTCTGATCGCGGGCTCGCCCGTCTGGGCCAAGCAGCACTCTCTCGGTCTCTCTAGACGCCAAAACGACTGTTGCCGAGCGGCAATCATGGCGTCGATCGGAATCTCGGTCGTACCCTTCGCCGCTTTCACGCAGATGTAGGTGAAGTGCTTGTCAATGCCGATGTCGGCGTTGAACCCGCGTTCCGAGAGACGCAGCGAGCCCGGTTGCACCGCTTCGTGGCCTTGGTCATGCGCGCGTGTTCAGCAGATACTTCGCGGCATGGGCTCCAAGCGCGGCACGACATGCAGCCATTCTGCGCAGCGAGGCGAAAGTCGCGGCAGTCGGCTGCGCCTCGGAAGAAGCGCGCAACGGCTCGGTCGTCTGCCGGGTCGGGCTGTGAGCCGGCACGCGGCGAAGAGATGAAACCCGTCGTCTTCCTCAGCCATTCCTCGGGCGACAACCTGCGCGCGATCGCGCTGCGCCAGGCCCTGCTGGCCACCGGCAAGCTCGACATCGCTTTCGACGTGACCGATCTGCGCCACGGCGAAACGTATCGGCCGCAGCTGTACCGCTGGATCATGCGCTGCCAGGCCGCGGTGTTGCTGCTCACAGGCCAGGTGATGGCGCGCCCCGATTGGGTGCTGCAGGAGGCGATGCTGCTGCGCGCGCGCACCGAGCTCGAAGGCGCGGGCTTTCGCCTCTTCATCGTGCAGGACACCGGCATCAGCCAACACGCTGACTGGCCGCGTTTCGCGCCGCTGGAGCTGCCGGCGATCCAGCGCTTCGAACTGGCCGATCCAGCCGATCCGATCGACGCTGCCGTCGCCGCCATCACCACCGGCCTCGATGCCGTCGTCGCTTTCGACGAACAATACGAAAGTCGACTCGCCGAACTGATCTTCGATGCGCTCGAGCCGTTCATGGACAGCCTCGCCGCGCGGCGCCAGTTCGCCGAATGGCTGCCGGTGGACGACGCGCTGTGGCAGGGCATCGTGCCGACACACGCGTCGCTTCAGGCCTTGATCGCGCGGCGGCTGGCGGCGGGCCGCCTCGGTGGCGAGCGTCTGCTGGGTCTCTTCCAGCGCCTCCAGCAGCACCTGGATGAACGCGAGCGCTTCACGTTGCTGAACGTGCTGCAAAGCCATTGGGTGCCGCTGTCCAATGCAACCCGGCTGGCCGATGCGCTGGCCGGGACACGCGCCGCGCCGGCGACGGGTGAAGCGCCGCGGAACGTGGTGCTGCTGCACACCGAATGGGCCGAGGCCGAGCGGGTCGCGGGCTTGCACCGCGAGCGGCGCTTTCAGCCCTACAGCCAGCTCGGCTCGTGGGCGAATGTCGAGCTCGGCAACGAAAACGAAGGCGTGTTCGCGGAGCGCGTGCGTGCGGCGCTGGTAAGCGTCGTGTACGACGGCGTCGAGCTGACGGAACTCGACATCGTGGCCGACCTG
>Ga0307513_10002554_pt1 | contig 25143 bp, 12 predicted proteins | sample 15_EM_MG_FD_202174 | JGI IMG/M metagenome (GOLD analysis project Ga0307513, IMG submission 202174) | Populus trichocarpa ectomycorrhiza microbial communities from riparian zone in the Pacific Northwest, United States - 15_EM | ecosystem: Host-associated > Plants > Roots > Unclassified | place...
AGGGCGTTGGGACTAAAGATTGTTGGGGTCCAATTTTGTTCGTGCTGTCCCTCTTTTGGAGGTAATCTCATCTATTTTACCCATCAATGGTGTCAAGCACCCTTTCCTTTCTAATATCAAGTGGCATCCTTTCCCTCTTTCAAGCCAATATCAGAAACCCTTTTAGCTAGCCTATATGCTTTTACTTTATCTACTGACTCTCGTTTCTTATTATCTCTTCCTTTCTCCAAGGAACCAGCAGACCCCGTTTTATAATTACTCATCCTCGTGTGAAAACAATTGAATTTTGACGAGTTAAACAAGTTCAGACCCATAAGGGAACAATAACCCAAACATATTAATTAATACAAGGATAGATGTATGAATTTATCTTAATTTTCTGACAAGCCAAGAGAATATAGAGGCTTGGTTGAGAGGCTAAGAATATATGTTCCATAGATTGCTTTAATGTCATTTTCTTGGAAAGGAAATTGCTGTCTTTCAAGTTGGAGGTGTCAGCAAAGACCTTGGACAAATTATAGACAAAAAAAAAAGCAAAGGAGGATTGTCCTCGGAAAATTACAACAACGAAACATACAAACAAAGCTTGTTTCTTCAAAGCTACATGTCTGGTCAAAAATTATGGGCTCCGAAAGTTTGCCTTCAGTTCACCTTTTTTCCCTTTTTTTGGTTTATCAGAACCACTTTTACACTCTTGTAATCTTGAAAGTTACGCTTCAAATTTTATTGCTCGTCCTGAGAACTACTAAACGTTAAAACTGAGAAGCATCAGCATGGCTTTGATTTTGTCAAAGGTGTCAACCCTTCTACACTTTCTGTTTGAATGAGCACCGTTTTCGTCTATGATCTTGATGTCCCTCTATTTTACTACATTCACTTTTCCCATGCCGGGTTTTAAAGGATAAGATTTGACAATATGGACATAAATTCTGGTTGACCATTACCAAATTGACCATAGATATTCAAACTTCAGTGCAAAATAACGAAATATAAAGTTCCAAATCCATATGCTAGTGTAAGCTCACGACAAGTTATGAACTGGGCCTTTCATTTCAGATTCAAAACTGGGCCTTTTATTATTATTATTATTATTATTATTATTATAAATATATATCAAACCTAATTATCTACACATGCATACATAGGGGGTGAGAAAAAAAAACCGATAAACCGATTAAATCGAGAAAACCAGAAAAAAAAACCGAACCGAAAAAAAACTGAATTAACCGATTAAAAAATCACAAAAAATTCCGGTTTAGTTCGATTTCGGTTTTCAAAGTCTAAAACCGATTGAACCGAACCAAACCGGTTCTACCAGGCCAACACTTCAAAAAAAAAAAAGCAAGTATAAATAGGATGTTTTTTCTAACCCTAAACCTAAAGTAACATTCACCCCCCTTTTGCTCTATGCATCTCTCCTTTTTTATTTTTCTTCATGCTTCACGATTATTACTTGTTAGTTGTTAAGCTCATGCTCTATGCTCCTTTGGCTCCCAAGTTTGAAGGGGTTTTAGTATCCCTAAACCTAAATGCATTCTCAGTCGCCCTCTCTCCCTAGTCTCTGTCTCTCATCTCTCAAATCTATCTTCTTCTCTTCCATGTTCTTTATCTCTCATCTCTCAAATCTGTCTTCTTCTCCTCCATTTTCTGAGCTTGGAAGCGATCCAGTTTTTTTGATTTATCAAGATCTACCCTTTTGAAGGGTTAGATGGGGATTCAATCAGTTTAATTGTTCATTCAAGTTTCAATTTTTATCCCATTTGAAGCTGTGTTTCTTGATGGGGTTTTAGTATAGGTTTAGATCTTTAAGCCCTTTTTATGGTTCACTTCATTTCCCACCTTGCATTTTTGTTCTGAAGTTACAGGCTTTATGGGGTTTCATTTGATATCAGTGCTCTTGTAGTTTAGTGAAATAAGATTTGCATATTCTTGGCTCAAATGTTGTGGCTTTGTGGTGCTTGTAGTTTATTTTTTCCTTCCTTGTCAAATTCTCATTAGCCACCGGATGCTGTTTCATTCAATCTTTGTTCTTCTATTGAATTTGTGTAGGATCTTTACGGTATTGTAATTGTTATATTAATTTATTTAATCTGTGATTTCTTTTTTATTTTCATTCCTTCATATTGAGATTAAATTAAGCTGATGTATTTACATTATTGCTTTTTTGGGTTACTGTGAAAAATGTGGTCAGTAAAAAGCCTAGAAAAAACTCACCAGGATCATTTCGGTTTGAACCGGTTTGGAAGGGGAAAAAACCGAACCGAACCGAAATTAATTGGTTTGAACCGGTTTTCGGTTCGGTTTGGTTCAAAAACTAAAAAAAAACAAATTCGGTTTGGTTGTTTATTTTGGTCCAAAACCGGACCGAACCGAAAATGTTCAGCCTTATGCATACATCTTCGCTAAAGAGGGCAACCTCAAGTATGGTCGAACATATACATCTTCTCCCATTTCATGAGAGAAATAAACTCAATGATGACATTCATGATAAAGCAATCACGATTGCACGATCAGAAATACCTGGTTAGTGGCCTGCTCTTCTTTAACTCAAGCTGAATGTGAATTTCAATTCCCTTTTTCATCTTCATCGCCAAATTTTAGCTCAATTTCAACTTAGAATTCAAGGATCACTTCAACTGATAAAATGGTTTACTTTAATGTTTAATTAACAAGATCTCGTAACATTATTAACATTATTACCTTGTAATGTTTATGGACAATTAAACAATGACATAATAGAATATGTTGAAAACAATACCTTCTCTATATTGCCTAAAATTACAAATTAATGTACAAAAACTACTAATCTATACATCTAATGAAGCATGGGAGTCTTGTAATATTCATTCCTCATCTACTGAAAAATCTTGGTTCGTCCAGCTTCTGGAGTGAGCTTACAACACTTAATCTAAACTAGAATGCTCACTTGGAGAATGTGTTTGTCCAAGACTGCACTGGAAAATAGAGAATTTGAGATCAACCCTTGGTAAATTGGTGAGAGACCCTTGAACATCATTTGAAGAATAGGAGATCCCAGATCAACCCTCGATAAATTGATGAGAGATCTTTAGACATCACCTGAAGAATAGAGAATCTCATATCAACTCTCGATGAATTGATAAAAGACTTTTAGGCATCACCTGAAAAATATGTTAGTCCGAGACTGCACTAGAGATTTATAGACAAGAAATGTTTATCAAAGATATAATATTTTTATTTTAAGAATAAAATTACATTCTCTCTAAGAATTGTGTATTCTAAGGTGATTCTGCCAAATATAGGGGAGATTTCTCTAAACATGTTATGGAGTTGATAGGTGTTCGTCTTGGCTACTTGTATGAAACAATCAGCTCATGTTCTCCATTGGTACAAGTAGAAATGTAACTCGTGTCTGAGTTGAGTTGCTTACTGTGTAATCTTCTAAATTATGATACTACAAACTTAAGTCTTTTACTTTAAGGGAAGATGACTCTACTTCTAAAATAGTTTTAAATGAGTGAATAGATGATAGGATGTTGACATTTAAACGTGTCTAGTGCCCATGTCAGTAATTCCTCACCACAAAAGTCACCAAGACCAATGCGGAAGGAATTGAAAAATCCAATGCGGCCACCATTAGTAATGTAGTAATCAAGGGTGACGTGAATTATGAATAGCATCTCATTGAAATGATCACGTCAGGTATAATATCTAAGTTTCATGATATGATTTATATTATTTTTTAATACATCATTTTAAATAAAAGCTCTTTGAGCTTGAAACTTACACAGATTCATACTATATTGTACTTATTTTTTATCAAATAAATAGGGATGGTGAGATTCAAACTTGTGATTATTTAGTCATCAAAACTCTGATACCATGTCAAATAACCATCTCAGCCCAATAGTTTAATTAAAACAAAGCATTGCGATGGTCCCTGCGGATGCTCACACAATGTAATTTTTGCCTAGTGCTCTGATACCATGTCAAAGAACCATCTAAACCAAAAGGCTAAAGTTGTTAGGTGAGGTTCCAAAATATGATTTATATTATTCTTTAACACAATAAATATGCCTTCCATGCACAATACAAGTTTAAGCCTCTTGTATATTGCATCTAGCATCCTTTCATCAATTTGATCGAATAATGGAACCTGTGTATTTCATAAACAAACAAACCACGAAATTACTCATCATTAACACACTTTTGGGCACTTAAAATTCTACCTTGTATGGTAACCTATTCTAAATAGCCTATATAGCATGATCAAATAAGAAAATAAACAGAAAAAGTAGCAAATTGGCCTCAACTGCAACTAATTATCCTTAGACAAAATAATCATAATATCTTCAAACTTAGATATCACTTATCTCCCTTAAATCACTGCATAAATAAGCATATAAAGACATTTCAGCTTTCTGCACTAGGTATAGCTGGAATTAAACTGCTTTTCATTATTGCAGTAATCGATTCTATTGTCTATTAAAATGTTGCAACATAATTTATTCTGTCCACAAATGCAATTACAAATTTTCAACCACATCATCCATGTCTAGTTCGAGAAACAGATTACAAAGCACCTATATTGAGTAGAAGTGTAGGTGTGCCTAAAAGAGTGGGACGTACTCTCCGAACTAAATCAAGGCAGAGATTGCGTTTAATGTCTCTTCCCAAATCCATACGCATGCCTTTGAGGAGAGCTTCTTCACCAACACCCCTAGCAGCCACCCACTTGTACTAATCGTATTTCCAAACAAACTATATATATAAGTTTAATATATATGTATATATACATATATATATATATATATATATATATATGCAAAGAAAATAATAAATTTAAAATTTTTTAGGAATCTTAAAGATTATGTTAGACAGATCTAAAATCGATTAGGGTTTATATAAATATTAGCAATTCTTTTTTGCTTTAAATAATTACTTTAAGATTAGGTTACTGTAAACCATAAGTCGTTTACACAAACAACCAGTGAGAAATTTTATAAATCCTTTTACAAGAAATGGAATGTTATACATTTGAATATACTAACTCTTTTCTATTATGTTTTAGATGTCATTGTAACTAAATTAGTTATTATGTGTTGTTTGTTCAAAAAACAAGAGGTATAATATTCTATTTATAGGAAAACATGTAAACCTTATAAATAATAAAATATCAATTTGTCCCCTTAAATAATATCATATATATTATTTCATAATAATTTTAGAAATTTGTTTCAATCAAGTCCGTATTTGATTTTTTCTAGGTCTAGAATTGTAATCCCATGTATTAATTACATTCTAGTCTCCAATTTCTAAAACTTATTTACAATCAAGTTACACTTTATTAATCATTCTATTTTAATTTTTAAACAATGATTCTTATGTGTGTGACCCATTAGATTCCCTAATAAGTTAACCCAAATATAAATTATAATCTTAAATAAAATAGGATTAAATAAATTAAATAATTTCATTTATTATCAATACAATAATTGATTGATTTATATTTGATAATCACATACAATATCTAGCAACCTATCATAATCTCCCAAATAGTAGGAAAGTCATAAGTGGTTTGACTTAATATTTCGGTGACTAGTTTCTCAGTGTAATTATTATTTATTCATCAAGAATGTTCTGATTTAGACATTATAGCATGGAGTATATCTGTTTTGTTAAATTATTTTTGTTCTCAATATTAAAGTCATTGATTATTTGAATAAAATTTGAAACTCTTTTCAAATTTCATTTCGACTTGGTCAAGGATTTCACAATCAATACTATTTGAGAAAAGATGAAATATTTTTTCTAATTCACCTAGGGTGATGAATCATTTATTGATTACTCAAATATCTTCATATATTTTATGTTATACCCAAATATTTGCTCATTTGTTACCCTTGATTAGGGCGTGTAGTCAGAATCAAAGCATAACATTCACTATATAAGATAACTTGGTGATCTAAAATCTAAAGATCATTTACACAACTGTTACATGAGCTTTTCCATAAACATAAATGATCTCTTCATATAGAATTCTCATACGGGTCAATTCAGTGTGCATGTCATTTAAAAAGCACATACAAATTAGTTTCAAGTACCCCTCATATCTCAACTTATGAGAGCATTAATCATGTACTTTTATAAAATAATGAACATAATATGCATTGGTTTCAACAGCTCTAATTAATGTCCAGCCTTAATAAAATATTGACGAAGAACATTTAAGAGCAATACTTTGATGAAATAGAAATCTCATAATTATAATAATTTTATAATTTCATTTGCAAAGCATTTTTGTCTCACATACTTTATCTGTACTCTAGATTTATTAGTCAAATATTAGATTCAATAATAAAATATAAATTATTATTAAAGATAAAAAAACATTTTTATTAATAATTAACTTGTTTTACATTAATAAAATCAATGTTACATGTAATCAACCGATTAGCTACAGAGCATACTAGATTGTTGGCACCCACTACGCTACGATCAGATCAATTTTTTTATGTAAAAAGAAACATTCAGGTGTAGCTTACGTTTTTCTTGCATAAAAGAATTTAAATCGAGTGGGAGTTGAACTGATGTAACTGGGTCAACTCAGTGAGTCCAAAGGCAACCTGAATCACTGGTAAAAATATAATTTGACTCAAAACTCAAGACGACATTATTTTTAAAAAAATATTGAGACAACAACATATTAAATTGGTATAGATCAACCTAAGTTAACCTTCCAAATTCACGACCGGGTCATGAGACCATGATGACCCTATATAAAGAAAATCAAAATAAATTATGAAGCTCAATTCCAAATCAACCCAATGTTGAAAGATGAAATTGAAAAAAAAATAAAAAAAAGTCCCAAAAAACAACCCAAGTCAACGCAGGTTAACCCACCAAACCAATTACCTGGGTCATGGGACCATAATAACCTCTTAGAAAGTAAACTAAAAATACGACTCGAGTCAACCCGAGTTATGAGACTGGAATGTCAAAGAACCATTTCAATCCAAAAGCTTAAGCTGTTAGGTGAGATCGGGCTTGAAACTTGCACAGGCTCTCATTACCTTATGCTTAATTTTTATGAAATAAATAGAGATGATGAGATTCGAACTCATGACCGCTTGGTCATCAAGGCTCTGATACCATGTCAAAGAACCATTTCAACCCAAAAGCTTAAGCTGTTAGGTGAGGTCTCAAAATATGATTTATATTATTCTCTAAAATGGAAGAACCCCATAGATAACAAAACGAACAAATTATGCAGCTTAATTCATAATAAACTCATTGTTGAATAATAAAATTTTAAAAAATCAATTTAAGAAAAGGACACAATAAAACGACATGAATCTACCTGAGTTGACTCGCAAAACCTGCGACCTGGATCATGAGACCAAAATAAAACTCATATAAAACAAACTGAAACAAATGACAAAGCTTAATTCCTAATCAACCTAATGTTGAAGATCTTGAAGAATAAATTGAAAAAAAAAATATCAATTAAAAAAAACTAAAAAAAACTTAAGTCAGTCATGTTAACTCGTCAAACTTGTGGTATGAGTCATGAAATTGAAATAACCATATAAAAAGCAAATCATAATAAATTATGAAGTTTGGTCTCTAATAAATAAAATGTTGAAGAATGAAATGAGAGAGAAATATGTATATGTGTACACACAAAAGGTAAAAAAAATATTATTGTAATTAATAGTAATTTATAAGGTAAAAACATTAGATCTTTTAGTTTTTTTTTTTTTTTTTTATTCTCCACTCTTCGAGGCGAACTGTTGTTGATTTTAGGTATCTCTGCAAGTGGAATCTGTATCAGTGGAGAATAACTTTGATACATAGAATAGTAGCCCAAAGATTTAAGCGAATTTAAAGAAGCGGTTCAAATAATGAAACCAACTCAAAAGGACTAGAAGTTATTTTGTGGACTTCATGTGAAAGCAGTCTTGAAAAAACAAGAAAACGGGGAGATGTGGAGAGCCCAAGGAGATGCCGAAAAATGATGATGAACCGAAGAAGATTTTTAATGTTGGTCATCGTCGAACCACTAAGATTGGGGATTACAATCCAAATTAACATCTGTAACGCAGATAAAGCAACAAAACGGCCCTGATTAACCTGTGAAATCCTTTGTCTGCCTGTTGAAATTATGACAGAGAAGAATATGCATGCATACCTGAGGAAGAGGCGAGGCGAGGCGAGGCAGTAAGGCCAATCCAGAATTCTTCTGTGGGCACCTTAACGCAATCTTTTTAGAATCTTTAACAAGTTCTCCTCTCCCAAAAACACGGGAGGAAGGCGCTACGAAAACGAATGAAAATTTGAATCACGTAAAAGACATCAGCTATTGATCTGACAATTGTGAGGACTGCTTCAAGGGGTACACGGTCCATTCCAGACTCGAGGCTAGTAAAAGAATAGAGGATCAACAAACAAAGAAACTAAGCATGCTACCAAAAAGATCTGAGTCCATCTCCGCACTGATGGTCCTCGAGGATCCAATATCGTTTTGTTCACTTTCTCATAATCCTCGGAGGAAACTCTACACGATTTTTTAGACTCGAATGATTAGTGTCGGCTGTAAGCTTAATTCAACAACATCTGTAAACCTGAAACATTGTTACATGCAAGTCTCAGATTTAGGAAGTGATCAACAATCCCACTTATTCAGTAAGAACTTGGACAACGAAATTAGTCATGAACATGAAACTATATAGCTACCACTTGTGGACTAATGGATGAATGAGGGAGAAGAATTAGAAATCTAATGATAGATTATGATAAGAATTAAAGAAATAGAAAGGTGATTAAGGTATACCTTACAGATCCTGAATTCCCAAAACCCATTTTGCTCCACTGAGAGTAAAGCTGTGGCCTAAATTAATGGATTTGATCTGCAATACAAGAAAGATAAAGGTGTGCTGCAAATATGAGGGTATAAATCATCTATTTGTCGGCATATGCAGCACGGAATCAACAGAAACTGACAAGACATTAGTTTAAAGCCACAAGAGGAAAACAAAAAGTTAGCGGACCTATGGCCTCTTCTTAAGCCATGTATCATGCGAACAAAAGACACGAAGATCTGTAGTAACTTGGACATCAAGCTGGCTAGAGAAGGACTATCCCACCTTTTCAGGAAAAATGCAAGTCAAACACGAGAACAAATTTCTTCTAATACTACCTTAAATCTGCAAAAAGTTAAGACACGGCACCATTTAAAAGGATTTTCCTCAAATTCAATATATGTTGAATCAGAAACACTTGATAACCCTAAAGAACGTTTATTATATATGTATTGAATTATGACAAATTTGAATAGAGTCTAAGATTATGGCACGCAACCTAGGTTGTGCTCAAAAACCGGCAAACGCATCATCATCTATCATATAAATAATTGAAACCAGCCCAAGAAAGCACAATTCGTGATTTCTTGCCTAATAAACAAAGCCCAGATGAATGTATCTTGAGGGTATTTCTTCTACATTAAGCATAGATGCATAGATTCAACAAAAAAAATGTTATCTTATCGGGCATTAAAATGACAGAAGATTCACAAAGCACTGTATTTTTTTCTGAAAACATAATTTATCTGCTTAGAAACTGGTAATCGTCACACAGAAAAAACAATATCATAAACACTCAACAAAGATAGAGGGAGAGCTCTTACATTACAAACTAGTCATTTCATTGACCCCCAATCCTTCTGCTATGCTTCATTTGCTAACTAATGGGGTCTGATGAACATTTTCCACTCTTCTAATTCAATCTCCTCGTATGTCAACAATGGTGGCCATGGCTACATATGAGCATGTATAAAATAGCTTATATACATTGTAATATTGTTTTCAACAAAAAAATCTGAGAATACAAAGCAAATGACAGGGATGCTACTCAAGGAATTGAAAAACATATATGGTAGTGTTATAAAATGAATTTTTATGATTAAATTGTTGGAAATTAAAGAGTGGCAGAGGCAGTAGAGAGGGACGAAGAGACGAACATATGAAGAAGGAACACCATGTCCCTCAAAATAGGAAGTGGCGTCGGTATACTTTTATGATGGTACAACTAATTTTTTTCAAATATCATTTTTTTTAGTTTTATGTTTCTTTTTTTTTTCTTTTTTCCTTTCTTCTCCTCCTTCCTCTTTCTCTTCTCTCCCTCCCTTCTCTTTCCACCTTGCGTCGGCCACCCTTCCTCTTTCTCTCTCCTTGGTCTCGCCCACGCCAGCTACCCTTCCCTTCCTTCTAACCGAACGAAGAGATGTTTTTTTCTCTGCTTCTATTAGCTTTCTAAGAGTGAATTTGAAATTAAGTTGTTTTTTAATGTATTTTTTATGTAAAAATATATTAAAATAATATTTTTTATTTTTAAAAATTTATTTTTATATTTACACAGCAAAATAATATAAAAACACAGAAAAAAAATTAATTCAAAATAAAAAAAAAATAACAAAACAGTAGATGCACTACTATGCTAGACGGTGCCTAAGCCTATCTCAAGATGGTAGTACACCAAGATTAGTCATTGATCTTTTTGTTTTCATATTGCCTTGCAATGACTTCAGCTATGCCTTCATCTCAATTTTACTGCAGAAAATTCCTTTCGCTGTTAATGTATTTATTTTTGTTTAGATATTCTTAAAATTCATCTTGGATGGAAATTCTACTAGCATTTTAATGCTGGATCCATCATAAATAATTAAAAAGCAACCCAAACGATATTGCTAACACGAGAAAAAATGCAACAGTTACACCATAATAACACTTGGCATGGGGAGATGAGCAACCATAAGATGCGACGAAAAGCAATAAATCCATCTATAAACAAAGAATATTATACAGGAATCCAACATCACTCTGCAGTCTGCTTTGTAGTGTAAGAAGCTGGCTAGAGAAATATACTGGTAGCTGCGAAAAGAAGGAAAAATGCAGAGACAGGTGAGCACTAATAAGGAAAATTGAAAGTTCTCACAAAATTGTATGAATTCTTTGTTGTTTAAAGAGGGAAAGGAAGAGAGGGTAAAAACAGCTAAAAGGTGATCTGTATTATGCTAGCAAAATCACTACAATGAGGTTCTTTCTAATCTTTTGAAGCTGAAGCAGCCTCTTTCAAACAGGACCTCAATATCTTTGCCAGCTTTGAGCAAGCATCCAAGCAAAGCTGCATTGCCTGTTTGTGAAAAGCAAAATCAGTCCAGCTAAACTTCACACACCTTAGATTGCTTACTGCTATGTATAGGGTATAATTTCTCCTGTAGTTTAACAAATGACGTTAGCAGTTTAGATGGCGCACCTCATTCAGATTTGCAGTTGACCATTCCCCTGTAATGGTAAGCTGCGTGATCTCATAATGAGAAGGCATGCAAGTGATCATCAGGCTTCCGTCTTGAAAACTTTCCTCTTCCAAAGTTGGATCAATGATGAGGTTTCTGCCAAGACAAGACTGCAAAACAAAGAAGCTAATTTACAAAACATGGAAGAAACAAATGTGAATTAAACAAATGAGATGAAGTCATTAAAGCAGCTGGTTATATCTCGAATGAAGTATAGAACTGCACTAACATTTTAAAGACATGAAAGCTTCTTCAGCCAATCATTACACTTACATGTTTCTACTGAATCACAATCAACTTACTGAGAAACGGCCTCAGAATGATTTCTACAGAGTCAGAGCAAAGCAATACCAGACAAAGGAAAAACAGTCCAGTAAGGCAACAAATATTAACGTGACCACCTAAATTCCCGGATCTCCATCTATATTCATAAAGAGCCATGTCATAGCACAATCACACCATCAAATGAGTAGTTATTTAGCATAGTGTAATAATTTAGATGTCTCAAATTTTCTTTCCAACTATTAGGTTCAATGGGACTAACTACAAGACGGCCTTTTAAGAGCTAACAAATTCTGTAGTGAAGAAAGGAACAGGCCAGGATGATAATAGGTTCAGTCAATTTCTATTTCTAGTTCAAACTTTGGGAAAACTACCCATTACAAAGTATTTTGTCCCAGAGACTAAATTACACCAAACACCCGAATAAAATTTCTAATGTTAAGATATTAAAACACATCTTTGTTCTATCAATTATTAGCAATAAATAAATATATGAAAATACTAATCAATGCTCCAATTTTCAAACTAGAAACATTTTCAAAACAAACAGAGATGGTAATAGGTTATTTAAAATTTATCACATACTGAACACATGCTATATAGAAACTCAATCAGTAAATATTTTTGGTGAAGGAGAACGCATATAAGCAAAATTAGTGGAGAAAAAGAAAGAAAGGAAGCAGGGAAGGAGGGAAGAAAGAAAGAAACAAAAATAAATTACTTGAATGAAAGACCACATTTGAATAAAGAACTCAACTCATAAAGGGTGGATCTAAGATTCCCAAACATTCTCATCCCTAAGTGACCAGCAAAAGAAGATGGCAGGTCAAAATATTGGCAATAGAATGATGATCGATAATTACATTGAGCATAACTCTTTGTAAGCTCTGAAACTTGCAGTTGTGTCCAATGATTAGAGTTGGTTTATACACATCAACAACAATCAAGCACACTAATTAAAATTAAAATAAATATCAGAAGATATTTAACTAATTTGCATTGGATAATTGTGTAAATGCATAATGTATAAACTTCATGTCAGATAACAGCTAGAACAGTGTCAGGAAACCTCAAGTCTATACATGAAGCGTACCACAGAAACTCCAGCAACAAGGTCATACATCATAATCCCAGCATCTGCCAAGGCAAGGCTTGCACAAGATATTACAACAGGAAGATCACCTGCAAAAACATAATCTTGTTAATGAGTTTAAAGAAAATATTTCTTAATAGCCACTAAAATTTTATCGGAAAACCAGGCTGCAGAAACAAGAAAACTTAAGAGCATGAAAAAGCTTTACAGTTTTTTATTGTAAACAGAAAAACAATATTCCCGGTGCAAGTTTTGCTTAGTAGTCATAAAGATGGTTGTGCTATCCTGCAAACTAGACATAACATTCTTTTCCAATAGACCGAGATTTAGAGGTTAGTATGAAGCTGTAACTCACTGCCACCAGATTCTAACACCAATGCAAACACATCTACAGTTGTTTTGGGAAAAGTTTCCAGCATTACTGCCCCTTCCAATGCCTTATGAAGCATGGTGGAAAACTCTTTGTTGTCTGATCCCTGACAAAAAGGGGCATCATATATTAGCTACAATAACTTCAAAAGGATAATAGGTGTTTGAAGATGAGTATCATAAAATATTGTAGATGCTGTTGCTTCACATACCTGTCCATGAACAGTGGTGGCGAAAGTGGTATAGCTAACATTGCAATTAAGCTTGCCCTTGTCACTATACATCATTGCTTTCTTACTCTCTCTGGGCCCAAACCTGAAAAGGGAAGTACGATGTAAAATTAAGTTTATATATGATGGTTGCTGTAACAATTACATCTCCTATCATGGTTCCATCATGCTAATATAACCTATAAATTTAAACCCAAAACGAAAAAACTAGAAATATTGCGATGAGATACAAATACAGAAAAGGCAATACTCACACAGAAACAATGACCTTTGTATTTCCAAACTCAGCATAAGCAGATCCTGCAGCAGAGTTGACAGCACCAGTCCGGAAAACTGCAAACGAAAAACATTTCAGTTCAAGTAAATTAAACAAAAAAATATCATTCCTGCATAATCCCTGGATGATAATAGATTACTTATGTGAATGGTACATGCAAACAGATAAAAAAAAATAGAAATATGAGGCACATGCTCTCTATTAACAATCAAAATTCAAAAGTCAAAATAAAATTTTCATTTCAGTGGTAATGAATCACATTCATATTTAAGATGAGGGCAATCCATATAAAGTAGAAATTGGTGGGATTTAGCATCTAGGACATAAAGACTCTGCTAATAGAACATGAGAATCAATTCCATCCATGCTCAACCCAACACCGAAAAGTTGGTACAATGGTACCCCATAACAAAAGGAGACAGAGACTGACAGGCAGTTATAAGGAATGTCCACACCACGAGAATCCTTAGAGAGGGTGTAAATATATCATTCCATTCAAAGGAAACCAGATTTCTAAACACAGAGACAGAAACCTCAAATTTCCGAAATTCCATGCCCCTAGTATGAGAATTCGAATCATCGGGAAAATAAATGAAGAACCAGAAACAAGGGAACGAATTCATTCATTTATTTATTTTCTTAGCATAACACCATTACACAATAAAAATGCAGCATCTTTCACAGAAAATAAAGATGAAAGATAATAAAATCAACGATAATTAATGGAAATCATTTCGATGAACAACAGAAAGAAACAGAAAAAAACGTAAATTTACAGATTTTCATAATCATTGACATCCTAAAGCACATATTACAGTGAAACATTGAGATAGCACAGCCCTTCATGTTATATAGAAAAGGGAAAAAGAAGAGAAAGAAGAACAAGAATGCCTAAAACATGTCAGCATAAGTTAAAGAATCAGAAGTCAAACACCCAAGAAGGTAAAAAGGAAAAAAAAAAAGTAAACCCACCTGCAAAAACTGATCATTCCTTCAGTGTAATCATAGAAGATTATTAAAGGCTAATTACTATTAAGCAAGTTTTTTTTAAAAAAAAAAAAAAAAACAATGATAAACAGTAAAAAGGGAAAGATATATTACAGGCAGATCGGCACTGGTGGAAACCACGGCCATCGGAACGTGTCCAGTCGACGTCAGAGTCAGTGAAGAATGGAGGACGTTGGGCTTTGTTGGTGGGAGTGGGAGCGGGAGTGTAAGTGCTTGGCGCTGCACCACCTTTGGAGGCCATTGTGAGAGAGAAAGAAAGAGAGGGAGGTTTAGCTTATTTTGCTTTGCCGTGGTTTTTACTTGCTCCGATTATTAATAGGATAAAAAATTAACTTATATCATATGAATTTTTTATGTATAGTTTGAGATATTCTTGTACCAGCAATAATATTTTTCATGTATTATCTATTTTTTTTTATTTTTTAAAACAATAGGATATGATTATTTCTTAATACATGAATAACATTAATTTATTTGAATAATAATTAAGGGCACATTGGATATGACGAATATTCAAAATTTAGAATTCTTTTTGTATGTAATTTCATGATAATGATTGTTGTCATTTATCCTAAATTCAACTTTTTTTTAATTCTCTACCAAATATGAATTTATTTTTTTTAACATGTCTATATCTACTAAAATAATATAAAATAAATATTGTTATATTTTCTACTCTCAAATTATATTAAAAAGAGATTTTATAATATAAATAATAGTATCTTATTAGTTATTTTCTTAAATTTATTTTAAATAAAAAAACAGACACAAGTAGGAAAAATAAAATAAAATCTATGCTCTATAAAAAATAATAAGAATATTTTCATTTAAATTTTTTCTCTTTTGATGTCCTAGCTTTCATATTATAAAGATATGAAATTTTTTATGTAATTATAATTTAGTCTTAAGACAAATTAAATAACCATTATAGTTTAGAAACCATATAACATAATTAATCCTACGTTTTTAAACACATTTAAAACTTATTCCTTCGATCAATTCCTTTTTCTTCTTCAATTTATTTTTTTTCTTTTTTAAAAAAATAGAATAAATAAAAGAGATGCAAGAAAAATGGAAAAATTTGATAAGGGAAAAAAGGCTTTTTTATTTAAACAAAAAGAAAAAATTAAGAATGATTAATATTGGTGAATGAACTATTTAATGTGGATCAATTAATTAGTCTCAATAGAATTAAGAAAAACTAAACCGCCTAGGCAATTTAGGGTTGCAATTATTGTGGTCGTACACTCTATTTCACTGTGAATTCATACAATACAATTTTTATTTATTTATTTTGCTATCTTATTTTTTTATTTAATCCTTTCGTGTTAATCTATTTTCCGATTGCCTTTGTAGTTCAATTTTGTTATCTTTTTATAGCCTTCTTGCTTAGTCAAAAAAAAAAATTCCTGGTAGTAAGAAAAATTGATCGAGTTTTTCATCATTAAAAAAAAAAAAAACTAGAGGGGTTAAAAAAAAATTGTAAATCAAGAAGAAACAAATTAGATTGTAGAATCCGGGGGAGGAAAGATAAAACATGAAGGGATGAAAGGAAAGAAAAAAAAAAGCATTTTTTTGTGTCACGTAATCCGCAAATCACTTTATATGCGCCATCTAAAAGAGACAAGAACACCAAAACAATTCTAGAAACACTAAAGAATATCACATTTGAAGACAGAAAGAGACCACACGCGCCGCTCAAAACTAATGGCGTCAATTCACACATTGACTTTTATTTTGCACGTATCAACCTTTTTTTTTTACTTTCACTTCTAATTTGATAATAGCTCTTCAATTAAGCCAGCCATGAATCTCATTTAACCCGTTCAATTTAATCTTTAATTCGCTAATAATTCTCCAATTAGGAACTGATTTTCATATGATTTAATCTCTAATTCAATAATAACTTTTTAATTAGGGCATGAATCTCATCCTCCCGAGTTGACCCCTTTTCTTCCAATTTAACCTCTTATTCTCTAATAAATCTTCAATTGAAGACTTATTTTCATATGATCCAAGCTCAAATAAAATCCAAGCTATGCTAGAATAGGGAAAGGGAAGGAAAATTGATAGATGCTCGATCGAGTTAACGCATTATGGTCTGAGTTACACACTTGATGTTTATCCCGATTAATTGTATGTGATTTAATGTCACCATCTTAATAATAAACAACATAGAAATGTCATTTCTTAGGTCGACCTCTATTTTTTTTAATTATCTGAGTTGGTTTTAGACCTGCTAAATTAATTGGCTCACATCGTAGCAATTTTTATATATTTAATTTCACTTTTGACTTAAGCGAGCAATCAGATTGAGAGTTTTCAATATTAGATCATTGGCGTTTAGTTTAATGACATTGTTAATGAATTCCGCATTGTGTCCATTTTTAACTTAGATTTTTCATAATAAATGGAGTTTCACACTTATGGTTTTTTTAATTGTACAGGGTTTTTAATATGTTATGGGTTTGCATTATTTGTCTACAAAAAAAAAATCAGGAGTATGTTTATCACACGCAGAGCGCAGGCAACAGAACTACAAGTATATACAAAGTCTTAATTAACTCCACAAACACAAATTCCCACAAATTATACCAAATACAAATCGCAGAAGCTACGTTTCTGGCCGGCTTGCGACTCAAAATTCAGCAGCTAAACATAGACATAGAACCACACAACACCCGGAAAAGAAGAAAAAAAAAGTTTGAATCAACACAAAAGAAATCTTGTTATCACAACATTTTTCGGGAAAAAAATCAGAAGATAAAAGTGTCAATGAACCATGTATTCTGGTTTCTTCTGACGAACCAAAGAATTATATCTAAAGAAACGCAGCTTTAGGGAGGAGGAGGCACAGGCTCAAACAGTGGAGGGCAGCAGCATGAAAATAGGCCACAGCAGCACAGAAACCATAAACTGCAGAAGGTTAATATTATTCCCAGTCAGCAATTAATAAAATATATAGTATAAGGTCAAGATCTAGCTACCGATGTTGCATGTTCCTCCAGATGTAGCAAATGTATAAGTAAAAGGAACAGCTTACCATGAATCCCAGCATCCTCCACCATGGCTTTCTGGACCGAGCAGTGGAGCTGTGGGTGGTGGTGGTGGATCCATTGGTGACCTAAGATGGAGGGAGAATACTTCTGGAGGGTGATGGTATCCTCTATGTGGAAGTTAGATGGTTGATATTAATTGGTAGAGCATTATTCAACATCCTCTCTTCAGGTCACACCTTCAACTACCATTCAAAAGTTGCGCAAAATATAGGATTTGCAAAATGGACGACCTAACTAATTATCACACTTGAACATGGCTAGCTCTGCCTCTGCATATGGACAACTACTTCAACTGCCGCGACTTAGACTTACCAAAACAAATACCAAAAGGCATATCTAAGAATTCAGAACCAAGTTAGAAGATTTTATATTAAAAGAATTCATCAGATGTAAGGTAGTAAAGATTTGTTAGAAAATTGTTTTAAAAAAATGTTTAATTGGCACATTTTAGAGAAAATTAAAAGTAGGATTTACTTATTTTAAGGGTTAAGATTTTGTTAAAAATTATTTTTCAACAAAAATACCTTAACATGGAATATTATCTTATTTAAAATAAATTATGAGTGAATAAATATATAAAAGACTTGTTAAAGGATTCAGACAATAAAAAGATATTAACTATTTTGACAAATATTTATTTGTGTTAAGAATAACTTTCATATAAATATTAATAATCATCATAGCTATTAACAAGCTTGAAATACATCAAATAAATATAAAGATGACTTTCTTAAATACCTTTAAGAATAGGTTTACATGGAATAACCTAATAGATTTGTTTTTAAAAAGAAAAAAAAAGTTTATAAACTTGTCAAGTCATGATATGAAACAAGAACCTAAACAATTGAATGAAAAGTTTAACAAAGTTATATTGTCAAATGAGTTTAAAATCAACAAAGTTGATAAATATGTTTATATAAAAAATGCAAATAAAAGTTATATCATTGTATATCTCTATATAGACGATATGCTAATTTTAGGAAGTAATAATTACATAATTAAATCTACAAAGAAAATGCTAACTAATAAGTTTAATATGAAAGACTTGGATGTTGCAAATATCATACTAGGAAAAAGAATCACTAAGATGTTTAATGGATTGGTATTGACCCAATCTTACTACGCTGAGAAACTTATAAGTAAATTTTTTGAAAGGTAACAATAACATTGTCAAAACATCAATGGACATAAGTATGCATATATCTAAAAATAAAAGTGAGGAAATACATCAATTGGGATATTTTGCAAAAATAGAGAGTTTGATGTATATTATGAACTATACAAGATCAAACATTGCATCTTTAGTTGGAAAACTTAATAGATTTACCAATAATCCAAGTATAAATCATTGAAAAGTAATAAATAATGTTCTCAAATATTTGAGTTACATCTTGGACTATGGGTCACACTATATTGGTTACTCGATGGCACTAGAAGGTTATAATGATGCAAATTGGTTATATGATACTAAGAATTCAAAATTCACAAATGGATATGTCTTTGATGGATTAATTAGGTCTTGAAAATCCTTTCAACAAACGTGTATTACAAGATTCATAATGAAATCCTAGTTTATTGCTCTTGATAAAGTTGAAGAAGAACTCGAATGGATTTGAAATTTCTTGGAAGATATTCCATGTTGGCCTAAACCTATACCAGCAATTTGTATATATTGCAACCGTTAGTCTACAATTAGAAAAACACAAGGTAATACGTAAAATGATAAGTCTAGACATATACCTCATAGATATAAGATTGTCTAATACTAACTCTTAAATGATATTAGCTTTATTAACTATGTAAAATCAAAATAAAATATTATGGATCCACTCATTAAAAGTTTAACAAGAGTGTTTGTGTTAGTTCATTGAGAGGAATGAGCTTAAAGTCTATGATATAATTTCATCATATTTTAATTTTTTTTCCTATCAAATTTGATTTTTATTTTTTTAATTGCTATTTTTTTTACCTCGAATTCTTTTAGATTGATTTTTTGTTTACTATTTTATCTTTCAATATTAAATTTGTTAAATGTTGAGCTTCTTGATTGAGCCCAGATCTAGAGTATAATGGATTTCAGGTTGGAAAGATTAATCTGGGTTTAAAAGGTTCGTCCGAGTTTGCTATGTTTTTTTTTCTTTTTTTCTTTTTTTATCAATTTCATCATTCAACATTTTTTTTTTCTCTTTCTATAGGATTTTTTATTCGTTTTGAGAATAACACGAGTTGCCTCAAAAAAACGTTTTTATCAATCTTCATTAAATCTAGTTTTTTTAAAAGAAATTTTGTTTTTTAATTAAAATAAAATAATTTATTTCACCCTTCAACATTAAATTGGTTAGGTATTGTCTCGGGTTTTTTTTTTTTTTTTTTTGTCTTTGTCAAATCTAGCTTTTTAAAAAAAAAATTATTTTTTAATTAAATTAGATTAAATCATTTCATCCTTCATTATTAAATTGGTTGGGTATTGAGATCCTTGGTTAAGTTTAAGTTTGGAATTTAATGAATTGCAGGTTTAAAAGATTAATCCAAGTTTATAAAATTCTTTTGTATTTGCTTGATTTCTTTTCTTCCTTTTTTATATCCTCAAATATTTTCTTGGTTTTTTCGCTTTATAAAATAAATTAAATCAATTAATTAAATATAAACATGAAATATTTACGTATTATTATTGTTTAAAGCATTCGTTTCACTGGCAATTGAATATGACATATCTCATTTGTTCCTGATCAGCACCATTTCACATGCATAAAACTATATCAACTTTTGTTAGTGAGATATATCATATTATAAACACAAAACGAGCTTTCTATAACTTTTTTTTTTTGTACAGGAAAAATTAAATACAAATAAATAAAGATATGAGCAAGATTCCTTTTTCATTTTCAAACTAAATGAATAAAAAAATCAACATTAGAAAGGGTAATCCTCTAAAACTTGCATGCTTCTCCCCTGTGTAAGAAACCAAAAGAGTTTGTACCGGAATAAAGTATTTTTTGCCTTCAATGGGAGGGAGCAGCTTTCAAGCAGATTCAACATTTTCCACGCAGAAAGATTCTAACCGAGGCTCAGTTAAATCTACGGCCTCATCATCTGCGGCACCCCAACTGTGAGCTTTTGAAGTCGAGATGATTAACCTCTCCATATACTTGGTTGAAATATTATCTGCCCCTTCAATGTAGCTTCCAACAAAAAGGTTGCGGTCTACATCAAAAGCTGACTGTTGAATTGACAACCTGTCTCGTTTCAGTACTTCCTCTGCATCAACAGGATCTTCAGCTCGACTGTCAGGTTTTTCTTTGTATGGATCAGTTGTCACACTCTGTATTGAAGACATCTGCGTCAGACATAAGCGGTGACATTTATAACATGAATCAAAAGGATAAATGTGCATGTCTGCGGGAGGCATTTTAGGAAATTTCAGACAATAAAATTGGCTAGTGGGGACGACTTCACTCAATCACTGGCATACAGAAGCATGATTTGCCTGCATCTATGTTCTCAGAATCTATTAATGCAGCACTACGTTTACCTCACCTCCGTAGAGAATAACTAAACAAATAAACGAGAAAACCAGATTTGATACATAAGCAAGAAATATAGATAAGTAATAGTTTTCCAGCAATTCCAATTCCAAAAGGCACACAAAATTCAAGCAATTAAACACAGAATTTACATCAAAATTGTTCTCATTGTTTACCAAGAATAATAGTAAGAAAAAACCATCATAGATAGTTGGTAGCCTTGAAAGAAAGAGTAAATTAAAAAGCTTGACTTGCTATTATTACATTACCTGAAAAAGACTCACGGGAATGTTTCTCCTTTTGGATTTTTCTGGTGCTATAGTTGAGAGGATTTGTACAACCTCACTCATGCTTGGTCGAGAATCAGGATCCATCAGCAGGCACTCCTTTGCCAGGTAAGCCATTATTTGCAACTCTTCTTCTGGGAAATTCCCTTTCAAGCGTGGGTCAGGCAACTCTGAAATTACTCGCCTGCTATCCTGGAGAAGAGGGGTAGCCTACAAAAACAAAAGAAGAGGATTATAAACTGCATATGAGTAATATTACTCTGCAGGCACAATTTGCTTAGTATAGTACTCGAGACAGTTTTCTATGTTTCCATAACATCAATGATGATTCATCTGCTAAAGACATCATCTTTAGCATAATCAAGGAATATCACAATTTGGGATAGTCAGCAGAAATAATTAATTGGGAAAAGATGTAGTTTCGTGAGCTACCCAAACCAGAGGATATAAAATATAAATAAGTGCAACAAAATCAAGATGCTTTTTACCCATAAGACAAGGCTTTCTTCTACTTTGTTGGTTGTTTTATGGATTGGTTGCCGACCAGTGATAACTTCAAGTAGAACTACACCAAAACTGAAAACATCTGACATGAGAGAGGCTCTTCCAATCATTGCATACTCTGGTGCAAAGTATCCAAATGTGCCCTGCATTCTTGCTGGAGAACTGGAACTGCTGGGAACTCCATCAGCTCTTAAACGTTTAGCCATACCAAGATCAGTAATCTGCGTATATTAGCTGTCATCATAAATAAATGTTTGATTGCATTTATGGTTTCATTGTTCAACTTAGTTATTTTGAATAAGAACCTGCCCATTCTAATGAATATTTGACAGTTGTCCCAAATAAAGTTGCAGTAGGAAAAAAATTTCTCCTTGAAAAAGGGGGAAAGGGGCTAGGATTGAAGTTCGAGTCTGCCCTTGCTAAAATAAGTTGTCTTTCTAATTGGAGTCAAGATTTTTAATAGAGACCCAAGAAACAGATTCTTACTTTTGCCCTCCATAATTCATCCATAAGGATATTGGTTGATTTGACATCTCTATGCAAAATTCTTGGAGCAGCTGCTTCATGGAGATATTCTAAGCCCCTTGCAGCTCCTATTGCAATGGTAACACGAGTTTGCCAGTTCATGTTTTCCCCCATAATTCCATCCAAACAATCCCTCAGGTTACCATTAGGCATGTATTCAAATACCAGCAACCTCTCAGAAAGCTTCCCTCGGAACTCCGAGCAGTAGCCAAGCAAAGGCACAACATGACAGTGGTGGAGTTTTGCTAACAGCTCAACCTGTTCATAACAACATGACAAGGTTCCATGTGATTTGTGAGGCACAAACAGTTTGTTTACACTTCAAGAAATAACTAAATACAGATGCTGTTGTTTAGCAAATAAGGAAAAAGTGGTATCAAGCTGAGGCGGTACCTCTCTTGAAAAAAGGAGGTCTGCATCAGTTCCACCTTGAGCTTTCAGTCGCTTAACTGCCACAGTTGTACCATCCTTGAGCTGACCACGATATACATAACTACTTCCCCCAAGTCCTATAAGATTTGAATGGGAGAACTTATCGGTGGCATGTTCCAATTCAGAGTATGCAAAACAGATTAAAGTTCCATGTATAATCTCTGTTTTGCTCCTACACAAGAAAGAAGCCTTGCGAAAACACCCTGAGAAAATGGAAAACATTTGTATGATGAATCATGACAAGCAATGGACAATTGATAGGATTGATGGGGGAATAACAATTGACATCTACCTGATATAGGATTAATAGGGGAATCAACACGGATTTTAGTTTCCGACACTGAAGATGCCCTATGACTAATTAAGTTAGTAGCACTATTGCAACTTGTTTCTCTGTCTGACAAGAATGTTGGTGACTGGATAGGGCACTTGTCCTTTCTGCAGAGATACCATGTTGTTGAAGCAAGAAATGCAAGAGTTGTGAGTATGACACATAATAGGATGACCACAACTATTTTGCTAGAAATATGTTTTCTTGTAGCTTGAGCATCAGTAAGAGATCCTGTTAAGAAGCAAGCATACGCGAACAGGTCAGGCAATGGATGACTCACCTCACCACTGGCCAGTGGATTTAAACACTCTTAAGCATCTAGAAAATCATAATAAAAACATATAAATATGTCATTGGGATAAATACAAAAAAGAATAACATTTTGTTCTTATTATATCGTATCTGGATATCCTAGTTGATTGTTCTATATGGTTATTGTTATTCCAGTTTCAATCAAAACTTGAGAAAGAACTAGGTTTTTAAGTGTTTGGATCAGTATGATATTCATCAAATTTGTCCCTGTTACAAGAACACAGAGAGACAAGGAAATAAAATACTATGATAATGTATATATGAGCATCTACAAGCACATTATGCGCGTATGGTTTGGTCCATCTCACTTAACCTCTGTTCCTATAATGCACAGTTGAGATGAACAAAACAAATCAAATCATAAAGTTGTGAATTGTCCATCAATGATATATTTTCTTAACCAGCGAACTTTAATTTCATTGATGACACAAAAAACAATCACATAGCTCTTAGTTCCACCATCCTATGAGCTTCATTATCCCAGAGCTTCATTATCCCATTTAATCGCTGCAAAATCCAATGTTGAAACAGAAACATAGAATATTGTAAAACTGGCTAGACCCATGATTGAAACAGAAACATGCTTCAAAGCTAATACAGGTATTTGGAGAGATCATTTAGTTAGATGTTAAACTTTGCTTCACATCCTTTCTTCATCGTAACATCAAACAAGTTAAGCAGCCAAAAATCTTATCCAAAAGAAACTAGCGGAGATATACCATGAAAAATCAATTTTTTAAATATTAACTGAGCAGCATCCAAGGGACTGAATTATGCAGAAGAAAAACATTATGTCAGGAGTTAAAAGGAAAGAAGTACCAAAGGTACAGTTGCAAGCTGTAAAACAGGTAGTATCTTGACTGCCAGCAGCAACTTTTGGTAACCCATCAGTAGAACATGTACATGTCCAAGTACCTCTGCTTTGTCGACCGGCTACTTCATTCAAGGTTTCATGCATCAGAAGCAGACAATTATCATGGATACCAACTATAAGACAATATAACCAATAGTTTTCATGCAGGAAATCATAACATACTCAGAAATGTATGGTAAAAAGTGGACTTGTTCATAAAAAGCCTGGGTCCAAAAGTCAGTCATGGTAACGTTTGTGGATCCAAATAAAATTAGTCTTTCACCAATCATAAAACCACTCATTCTGAGAACAATTAGTTGGAGCATATTAGAGCAATACAGTGCCTTATGAATCTGCCAGTGGAGGTTACACAGTAAATAACTTGAACAAACCCAGCTAATCTATAAGAAAAACTCTGTGCTTCTTTTAGTTGTTGAACACTGTCACCAGGGGGAAAAAAAAACTGAAGTTATTTATATTTCAATAGTAGCATATCAGCTTTGGATATAATTTGCTAAACACTACAATAATTTATTCATTTCTTCCTTGCTTCCTAGGTTAACATAATGTTCTAATTAAGAATCAGACTGAAACAGTCATGAAACATTTGGTATACACACAGGGTACGTTTAGTGTTTTTTTTCTTTCTTTCTTTCTTTTTGGGAGATGATAGGGAAATTAGCCTAAGAACTACAAGGAGAGATTTCTAATGGCTAATATTTATT
>Ga0307513_10002555_pt1 | contig 25136 bp, 26 predicted proteins | sample 15_EM_MG_FD_202174 | JGI IMG/M metagenome (GOLD analysis project Ga0307513, IMG submission 202174) | Populus trichocarpa ectomycorrhiza microbial communities from riparian zone in the Pacific Northwest, United States - 15_EM | ecosystem: Host-associated > Plants > Roots > Unclassified | place...
TGTAAAACTCTACAGCCTCAGGATGCGAGTTCTGCTTCGATCGGTTCATTCTATCTGAGCTATTAATCCTGCCGAATCCCTATTAGACGCCCAGACTCCGAACCGCCACTATTTCCTCGGGAACAACAAAACCGGGAGAACACGCGGTGAATGCAAAGCCATATCTGTCTGTAGGCCTTATGCTCGCTCTTGGCGGTGCTGTGCCGGCATCAGCCTTCGCTGAAACCCTGATCGTCAACAGCTACGGCGGGCCTTACGAAGCGATCATAGAAGAGCGGATCATCAAGCCCTTCGAGGAAAAATACGGTGTCGACGTCGTCTATGATGCCGTCGGTTCCGCCTCGCAGGACTATGCCAAGATTAAAGCCACGAAAGGCCAGCCGGGGTTCGATGTTGCGGTCATGACCGCGTCGCAGTCGCTGCAAGGCTGTAAGGACCGGCTTCTCGAAAAGCTGGACGCTGGCGCCGTTCCAAACCTCCAGAAACTCGAGCCGACCCTAGCGGCCGTGGCCGGCCCGTGCGGCGCCGTTCACGAGGTGCAGTACATGGCGCTGCTTTATCGCACCGACAAACTGGCTGTTGCGCCGACCTCATGGTCATCGCTTTTCGATCCGCAGCTTGATGGAAAGATCATCCTACCAACGTTCCAGAATGTCATGGCGGTCTTCCTGCTCGAAATCATGTCGGTCGTGCGTGGCGGCGACATGATCGACAATATCGAACCTGGCTTTGCCGCGATGGCGGAGCTTGCACGGCAATCAATCGGCTTTGAACAATCCTCGGCGATCCTCGAAAGCTACATCAAGGACGGGACCGTATGGGCTATGCCATTCTGGAACGGCCGTGCCCAGTTGCTCGTCGATCAGGGTGTACCTGTCGATTACGTCAGGCCAGAGGAGGGGACGATCCCGCTGATCGCAACCCTTAATGTGCCAATCGGCGCGCAGAACAAGCAGGCTGCCATGGCCTTCATCGAATTCTTTCTGGAAAAATCTAGCCAGGAAGCATGGGTGACCGGATACCAGGTCGGAAGCGCGCGCACCGACATCGATATCCCCGTTGACATTCGCAAGCGTCAGATCACCACCAAGGCGGACCTTGACGGTCTGAAACTGCCCGATCTCTCGCGCATCGCCGACAAGCTCGGCGAATGGGGTGAGCGCTGGGAACGCGACGTCGTTTCGCAAGCGAACTGAGAGGGATCCGCATGTCAACCATTGCACTCGCTGCGCCAGCGGCTTTGCCCAGTGTTCCTGCCCGGACATCCGGATATCTGGTTTTGGCGCCTTCCTGTCTCCTCTTGATCATCTTCTTTGCCCTGCCAATGGGCACGATGATCGGGATGAGCTTTACCAATGCAGAGACGCTCGCTCCAACCCTCTTTCACTACCAGCGCTTCTTCTCGGATGGTCTTTCGCTCTCCGGCCTCTACCGGACCGCCGTGATGTCGCTTCTCGTCGCGTTTTGCGTCACGGTTCTCGGCTACCCCATCGCCTATTACCTGGCAGGCTCGCGATCACGGTGGCGGGCGCTGGTTTTTGCACTGGCACTGGCGCCGGAGCTTGCCGGGGTCGTGTTGCGGACCTATGGCTGGCTCATCATTCTTGAGGATCGGGGCTTCATCAACGACGCCCTGATCAATCTCGGTATCATCGCCTCGCCCCTCCCCTTGTCGAAGAACCTGTTTGCGGTCGTCGTCGGCCTGACCCATGTCGTCCTGCCGTTCGGTATCCTGTCCCTGACCACCAGCATCCAGGGGATCGATCCCAATCTGGAGCGCGCCGCCCAGATGCTCGGCGCCTCGCGTTTATCGGTGGTTCGCCACATCATCCTGCCGCTCTCGATTCCCGGCATCGTCAGCTCGTTGCTGATCTCCTTCACAATGGCTGCCAGCGCCTATGCCACGCCGGCACTTCTTGGCGGCGCGGGCTTCAAGGTGCTCGCCACCATGATCTACGAGCAGGTGCTGTTCTACATCGACTGGCGCTTTGCCGCCGTTATGGCAATCGCGCTTCTGTCGATGATGCTGACCGTCTCCTTTCTCGGAATCCGCTACGAGACGCGCCGCAGTCTGCGCAGAAGCAACCGCGAAGGAGGAGCCGCGTGAACCGTGTTTTGACATTTCTCTTCTGGCTGGCAATCGTGCTGGTATTGACCTTCATTACCCTGCCGCTACTCGTCGTTGTCGCAGCCTCCTTCAGTCCGACCTCTGCCGTCACCTTCGTTCCCTGGGAATGGACTGTCGACTGGTACGGCGATCTCTTGGCTGATCGGTGGCTGCAGCCTTTCCTGCTCAGCGTCAAGATTGCCACTCTTGTCGCCATCATCAGCGGTGCACTGGGCGTACTTGCCGCTTATGCGATCGTTTATGAGCGTGTACCGGGCAGCGACGCTCTTATGGCCGGCCTTTTGTCTCCGCTTTCGGTTCCGCAGATCGTCAAGGGGGTGGCAATCGTGCTGTTCCTTTCGATTATCGGCCTGCAGGGTTTTCTCGGAACTCCGGCCCTGATTGCAGCCCATGTCGTTCTCGCCCTGCCCTTCGTCACACGCATGGCGGCCACGTCGCTTGCCAACTTCGACGGCAACCTTGACCGGGCCGCCCAAAGCCTCGGCGCTTCCAAACGCCAAAGGCTCCAGCATATCGTCCTGCCGATGATCAAGCCGGGGGTGCTGTCTGGCGTCACTCTCGCCTTCATCATCTCGTTCAACAATATCCCGCTATCCGTCTTTCTCGTTCGCCCCGGCGACACGACTTTGCCGATCGCGGTCATCAACTACCTCGAATACAGCCTCGATCCGGTCATGGCGGCCGTCAATGTCGCATCGATGGCCTTCATTTTGACGGTGATTTTCCTGTTCGAGAAGATAGGCGGTTTCTCGGCCCAACTGCATGGTGGAAGCAAATGAGCACTATCGACATCGAACTCGTCTCGGTCAGCAAATCCTTTGCCGGCATTCCGGTCGTCAAGGACTTGAACCTGCAAATTCCGCAGGGTGAATTTGTCAGCATTCTCGGACCGTCCGGTTGCGGCAAGACCACGACCCTCAACATGATTGCCGGTTTCAATACGCCAAGTGCGGGAGACATCCGCGTTCGTGGGAAGAGCCAGAACCGGGTCCCGCCGGAACGGCGCAATCTCGGCCTGGTGTTTCAAAACTATGCGCTGTTCCCCCATATGACCGTCGCCGAAAATGTCGGCTTTGGCCTGCGCATGCGGGGTACATCCAGGAGTGACATTGCGGTGGCCGTGGATGCCGCCTTGCGCAGTGTGCGCCTCGAGGGCCTAGCCGCGCGTTATCCGAAAGCGCTTTCAGGCGGTCAGCAACAACGGGTGGCACTGGCACGCGCCATCGCGCCCCGTCCCTCCGTTCTTCTTCTCGATGAGCCGCTGTCCAATCTTGACCTGAAGCTGCGTGAGGCGATGCGGATCGAGCTCAAGGAAATCCAGGAACAGCTGGGCATGACATTCGTCTACGTGACCCACGACCAGGAAGAGGCAATGGCGATGTCCGACCGGATCGTCGTCATGTGGCAGGGTGCCATCGCCCAGCAGGGAGAGCCGGCTTCCATCTACCGCAATCCGGCCACCCGCTTTGTGGCCGATTTCATAGGTCGATCCAATATTCTCCCCGTCAAGGCAAGCGACGGGGGCCCAGGATTTCTAGACCTTTTGGTCGATGGCACCCCCATCGTTCTGCGATCGAGCCATACCGGCTGCACCACTTCGGTTGCCTCCTGCTGCATCCGCCCCGAAAGCATTGAGCTTATAACAGATCCTGCCACTAAGGCCGGCGCACAAAATCGCCTGGACGGCGTCGTCAAACGGATCGTCAACCTTGGCGCCCAGCTGGAACTTCTGGTGGAGATTTCAGGTGGGCTGAACCTCACGGTCCTTGTCCGGTCAGGTCTGTCGGCCCAAGCGCCAGCTCTTACAAATACGGTCACCCTTGGCATCGATCCGCAGGACGTCCTGGTGCTTTCGGACTGACCAGGGATCCATTCGTCAACCGTATCAATGCTCGATGATCGGTATTGGAATGCCCGTCAACCTCGCCACTAGGATGGTGGTGGCCTTAGAGGAAGGCCGCAAAAGGAGACAAAAATGCTGACGAAAGAACGACTGCGCGCGGTGCAAAATGAAAGCAACGTCTGCGCCGATATCGAAGGCTTCGATTTCAAGTCCTACGACACCCGCGATATCGAGGAGCTGCGCCGGCTGTGGCTCCAGTATGGTGTGCTTCGCTTCAAGCAGGCCGGCATCACCGACGCCCAGCAGGTGGAATTTTCCCGCCATTTCGGGGAATTCGTCATCCATCCCAAGCAGAAGCAGGAAGGTGGCCACCCGGATCATCCGGAGATCCTGGTGATCAGCAATGCCATGAAGGACGGCAAGCCAAGTGGGGCGATGGGCAATAGTGAGGCGACGTGGCACACTGATACCTGGTTTTATGAACGGCCGCCGGCCGGCGCAATTCTTCGCGCCGTGACCGTGCCTCCCTCCGGTGGCGACACCTATTTCCTGTCGACCTACAGCGCCTTTGAAACACTGCCAGCCGCGTTGAAGAAAGAAATCGAAGGCCGGCAGATTTTCTTTCAGAACGTCTACGACAAGACCGGTGCCCTGCGGCTTGGCAAAAGCGAACCCAGGACCCGGGATTTCCGCGAGTGGAGCGGCATGGTCCACCCACTGGTCCGTACCCATGGCGAAACGGGACGCAAGGCGCTCTATCTCGGGGGAACCACGGAAGGTGCCTGGATCGTCGGCATGCCACTCGATGAGAGTGCAAGCCTTCTGGTCGAGCTGTGGGATCATACGACCAAGGGTCAGGAAGTGTTCGTCCAGCAATGGGATCAGGGCGACATCATGATGTGGGACAATCGATGCACCATGCACAGGCGCGATGGTTTCGACCCGTCAACGATCCGCATCATGCATCGCACGACGACAGCCGGCGAACGGCCGATCTGAGCTGATCCTCCCCCTTTGAGAGCAATTCCATGACAACAGATTACCGAATAGAGGTCAGGCCTTCCGCCTGGCCAGCAGATCTGTGCGATCTCCTGGCCGAGGTGGAGACCGCAACAATCGGTCATTTCGAGCATCTGGGCTTTGTTGGCTGTCAGGTGCGCCCGGTCTTTCCCTCAAGGGCGATTGGCAACGCAATCACCGTCGCGGCGCCAGGCCGCGACGGGGTCGTAATCTACAAGGCAATCGACCTTCTTGCCCCCGGCGATATCCTCGTGATTTCGCGTGTTGATCATGACGACATCGCTTGTGTCGGCGGGGGCGTTGCCGCGGCCGCCAGGGCGCGAGGTGCGGTCGGTATTGTTGTCGATGGCCCCTGCACGGATGCCCTGGAAATTGCTGAAAGCGGGTTTCCCGTCTGGTGTCGGGGGGTGTCTTCCAAGACAACCAACCGCGCGTTGCGAATCGACGGCTCGATCAATGTGCCGATCGCCTGTGGCGGGACCGCGGTTCTGCCGGGCTATGCTGTGCTCGCCGATGACGACGGTGTGTTCGTTGCCGAGCGAGATCGTATGCGGCAGCTCGCTGTCGTCGCGCTCGAACGGCAAAAGCGATCTCGTCATCTGCGGCCACACCTGGAGGCTGGCAGATCAATCTTTGAATACAAAACACCGGAGACACCATGAAGATCTCGCTCATCCAGATGAATTCTCAACCGGACCGCGACCACAATCTGCGCCAGGCGCTTCGTCTGATGCAGGACGCTGTAGACCGCGACGCCCCCGATCTCATCGTGCTGCCCGAACATTTCGATTGGTCGGGCGGAACGCCACAGCAGAAATCTAACGCGGCCGATGCCGTTCCAGGCGGACGAGCTTATGATGTTCTCCAGGATTTCGCAGCCTCACACCGCGTCTGGTTGCATGCAGGCAGTCTTCTCGAGCGCGTTGAAGGAAGCGATCGTATCCGCAATACGACGGTGATTTTCGATGCCGATGGCATTGAAGTTGGACGCTACCGAAAACTCCATCTCTTCGACATCGTTGCTCCGGACGGTAAGACCTACCGCGAATCCGAGACAGTCGAGCGCGGGAACGACCTGCTCATCTATGAGATCAACGGCCTGCGGATCGGCTGCGCAATCTGTTACGATCTTCGATTTTCACGTCTGTTCGACCGTCTGGCGCAAGCGGGCGTGGATGTCATCATTCTGCCGGCAGCCTTCACGCTTCAGACCGGAAAGGATCACTGGGAGGTTCTCTGCCGGGCGCGGGCTATCGAGTTTCAGGTCTATTTCGTCGCTTGTGGCCAGTGGGGCCCCTACCCGGGAGCTGGAGGAGAAACGCGGCAGACCTATGGAAACTCGCTGGTCTGCGATCCCTGGGGGCAGGTCATCAGTCGAGCATCAGACGCCGTCGGGTTTTTCACCACATATTTGGAGATTGACCGCGTCCGGGCGGTTCGCAATCTTATCCCGATGGAAACGCATCGCCTCGACTTGACCAACGTGCCGGTCCGATCTGCCCTTCGATAGGCGCCACAGCAATCGCAACGACGATCTGTCGTCAACCGAACCTACCAGTGACAAAACCTGCCGCCGGTCATCGTCGCATGGTTGACGGAACATCTATGTCTTTTCGAGGAGGAGAAAGGCAATGCAGCAGTCTGCAGCGCGCGTTTTCGGAGATTATATTGCAGGACTTTCACTCGATGATCTACCCATCGACGTGGTTGGAAAGGCAAAAGACTGTCTGCTGGATTCCATCGGTTGCCTGCTTGGGGCCTACGCGCTCCCGCTTGCGGGCATTCTTGATGGGTTTGTTAAAGACGTCGCCTCCACTGGCACAAGCCCGATCCTTGGCAGCGACCGCCGGACGGATCTCGCGACCGCTGCCTTTGTGCACGCGACACTGATCAATGCTCTCGACTTCGACGACATCTATCGCAAAGGCCATCCGGGGGCGACGGTGATTTCTGCCGCGTTGACAGTCGCAGCGCATATCGATAGTTCCGGTTCAGAGCTGCTGGCCGCCATCATTGCCGGGTATGAAGTGAGTGGTCGGGTTGGGATGTCGCTCACGCATCTTCATCCGCGCAAGACAATCCACGGGCACGGGACCTGGCAAGTCTTTGGAGCTGTGGCCGCCGCGTCGAAATTGCTAAAGCTAGACCCTATCCAGTCTGCCCATGCGATCGCGATTGCGGCCGCCAACGCACCCGTCGCATCCGTCATGAAGACAGTCTATGGTTATCAGCCGACGATGGCGAAGAACAATTTTGGGACGGCGGCCCAAACGGGCGTGAACGCAGCCTTCCTCGCAAAAAATGGCTTTGAAGGTCCGCTCGATATCTTCGAGAGCGAAACCGGTTTCTGGCGGATGGCTGGCGCCGAGGGCTCTGACTACGATCGTTTGAGCACCAGTCTTGGCCAGACCTTTGAAATCCGTGCTGTCGGTTTCAAGCCCTTCAGTTGCTGCCGTATTCTGCAAAGCAGCATCCAGGCTTCGGTTTTGGTCTTCTCGAATGCCAAAATCTCTCCTGCCTCGGACAGCTTCAAGCGGTTGGTGGTCACCGCGCCATCGATTGTGTGCGAACCGCCCTTCAATCAGCCCGCGCCGAAAGATGCGTGGGCCGCGCAGTTCAGCGCTCCCTATGCTGTGGCTATGGCACTGTTTGAAATCGAGCCTGGTCCGGCCTGGTCTTCAGAAGCGTGGCTTCACAGTGACGCTGTCGCCGGTCTCATGGCAAAAATTGAACTGCGTGCGCATGGCCGCCAAAGTGCGTCGGGCGCTCACCATGCCGCGATCGCGCAACTGCAGACGGTCGATGATCAGGTATTCGAGGCAGAGGTCAAGATTGCTCTCGGAGAGGCTGAAAATCCGTTGGGGCGCCAATTCCTGGAGGAAAAATTCAGGAGGCTGGCCATGCCGCGAATCGGCGCAGTGCGCGCTGAGCGGCTACTGGCCAGTATTACTGAAATCAGGGATTGCCCGTCGATCAATCACGTGCTCACGCTGCTCGGGCCAGAAGAAAAAACCATGGACGCCTTGGAACTCAGGCAGTGCGACAAGACATGCGATGGGCGGCGGGGATGTTGCAGGCCCTGACTATACCGGTTTGGTAGATCATGCTGCGTCCGGTTCGCGGTTAAAAACGCACACTTAGAATGCCTTGGGCCATTTTTTGTGCGCGTGCATCACCGTGATTATTCTATATCACGTACGATGTAGGGTATATCGGCGAGCACGAGTTCGCGCGTGCCCTTGAGGCGCCGAACCCGTCCCGTGGCAGGCAAGTCTCTGAGCATGTCCACCGCCGTTACGATCCGCGCGACGACACGGGCCGCGGCATCAGGGTTGTCATTCTCGATGTATGCCCCGATATCATCAAGTCGGCGCAACGCTCGCTGTGTCCAGCGGATGCGTTTGTTACTCATGATGGACGAACGGGCCTGACGTATTTCCCCACGACTTTGGCCACGTCTTCTTCGCTTGCGAACTCGCCTCGATCAGCCTCTACCAAACCCGCCTCGATCTCGGCAAGCTGCCATTCTTCGCGGGCGACATAGTCCTCGATGGCTTGTGCGGCCGTGTAAGAACGAGAGCGGCCGAGCTTCTCGGCAATCTGATCAAGCTTGCTGGCTGTCTCGTCAGACACGCGCACGGTGAACGCTGTCATAGTGACCGTCTCCTTGGTTCGCTACAGATATGGGTGAACCATGTTGGTTCGTCAGGGTTCTCGCACACAGAAGAGCTTCCATTTGGGGTCGGTGGCTTGCCGCGCCTCGACACATATGCCGTCGTTCGCCGGTCTTCGCAATCCTCACCGATCCGAGATTTCGCAGCTATTTCGTTACCAGATATTCGCCGGAAATTGGCTTTCCTTCGCATGCGACCCACGTGAAAATACCATCACAAGATGTGGTTTTGGGAGGAATACGTCATGAGGGCTGCGATCAAAACGAAGGTCAATGAGAACCTGAGGTTCTTCTCCGTTGCGGATATGGAAGATCTAGGCGTTAAGCTGGAGCCTGGGGCGCTTCACCGCGTTGCCCGCGAGGCATGGGCCGATATCCGCGGCGGCCGGGCCTATGGCCTAAAGTCAGTTCTCCTGCCTGACGAAAGAGAGTTGTGGGCGCGGACCGAGTTGATCCAATATCAGAAGGAATTTGTCGGCGAGCGGCTCGGATGGAAATTGTCAGCGCTTTCCAGCGTCGGGCCGGATTATGCTGCCGTCAAGATTGTTGGCGCCAATGCACTCAATCGACACTTGGGGCGCCCAAGATCAATGTCGACGATCCTGCTCTTTGACAAGGTGACGCTTGCCCCGATCTGCTTGCTGGACGGGACGGAGATTTCCGCAGCAAGAACCGCTACCTACGCGACGACGATGGTCGAGCGATTTTTGTCCCAACGCGACAATCTTTCGGTCTTTGTGTTTGGCGCCGGTCCGATCGCCGAGCGCGTCGTCCTTGGCCTTGGAATTTTTCGGGCAGGTACTTTTTCGAGGGTGTTTATTCGAAGCCGGTCAGTGGAATCCGCCCGCAGGCTTGTCGCCATGCTGGAGGATCGCGTGGCGTTCCCCCTGGTCGCCGTCGATGCCAATGATAGCCTCCGCGCCTGTGATCTGGTCATTACCGCGTCCAATGCCAGGAAGCCCGTCTTTGATGACACGCAAGCCGATCCATATGCGATCACTCTCCATCTTGGCGGTGACGAGACGCCGGCGCTCTATATCCAGCGCGTCCTGAAAACAGGCCGGCTGATCTGTGACGACGTGGGAATGGTATCGCGCCGCAATTCCCAGAGCTTGGCGCTTTATTTTGCCAAGGGGCTCGCCACGCTGGAGACGCTCGGGCCGCTCTTAGGTGTAACCAACTTCGCTGACCTCGACAGCGATGTTCAAAAGCGTCCGGATGAACCCATTCATATTACCTGCGTTGGACTGCCCATGCTCGATCTTTATGTAGCCAAGTATGTCTATGAGACCTTTTTGAAGACGGGTCCTAAGAACGCGGGCGTATTGATGTGACGGGCGGATTGGAGCGGGAAAGAAAGTCTGAACGAGGTGACCATGTACGCGACCCGAACGCTCGCAGCCTATATCCGCACCTGCAACGCTGACAATCTGACGCGGAGCACAAGAGACAAAACAGTCTGCTGCATGCTGGATGTGATCACCGCAGCTGTCGCCGGCTACGAGACGCCCGGCGCTGCGGCCGTTCGCCGGGTTGCCACAAACATATTCGGCCCCGGGGCTGCCGCCATATGGTTTTCCGGAGAAACTTTGAGCACCACAGGTGCCGCTTTTTGCAATTCCGCGGCTGCTTCTGCCCTCGATCTCGATGACGGTCACAGGGCCGCACGCGGTCACCCTGGTGCTGCCGTCATACCCGCGGTGCTTGCCATTGCAAGCGACGCGCCCACCCCAAGCGAGGACATCATCACCGCAATTGCACTCGGATACGAAATCGGGGTGCGCATTGCTGCGGCCCAAAACCCCAACGCCATCAGAAGCCGGCAATCCGGTCGCTGGGCGGGCTACGCGGCCGTTGCCGCTGCCGGCAGACTATCAGGCATGTCGGCCACCCAACTCTCGCAAGCCTTGGCAATCGCTGGTGTGTTGGCTCCGAACCAGGACGCGAATGGTAGCTCCGGATATTCGAAGCTCACCGGAAACGATGTCAAAGAGGGCATCCCCTGGGCAGTTGCAACGGGAATGACCGCGCTCCACCTTGCTCGATTGGGATATACCGGGCCCGAGGATATCCTCGATCACACGTCGCATTACTATACGGCAGCTATCCTGAGAGACCTAACAGAGCCGCGCAAGATTGAGGGGGCCTACTTCAAACCCTATGCCTGCTGCCGCTACATTCACCCGGCGATCGATGCGTTCCGCGATGTTAAGTCGCAGCATGGCTTTTCAGCCGAAGAGACTGCTGACATTGAGGTCCAGACATTTGCGTGGGCGCTCAAGCTTGCAAATCGCATCAACCCGGAAAACCTGACCGATATCCAATACAGCCTGCCATACTGCGTGGCGATCACGGCGGTCGAGGGATGTCATGCGCTTGCGCCGATCGGCGCGCCTCTGCTGAACCGCCCGGATCTGTCGCTTTTTGCGCGCAGGGTACGGATAACAGTGGATGATGAGATTGATCGCCGCTTCCCCACTGAGACGCTCGCTCGCGTGGTTATCGTCGACAGACAAGGACACCGCTTTGTTTCAAACGTCACAACGCCGAGGGGAGATGTGGCCCGCCCGATGGATTGGGGCGATGTCCGGGAGAAATTCTTGAGGATCACTGCACCGAAGATGCGCCATGAGAAGCAGCGCGCCCTTCTCAATGGATTTGAACAGTTCAGGCAAGGCGATCCGGCCCCCCTTTTGGCGATGCTGAAGCAGCCCTTGGATCAGTGAGCATGTTCAGTCATATCCTCGCTATGAGCAACGTGGCTACACAATACGCCCATTGCGAACGACGATCCGGCCGGCGATAAAAACGTCGCGTACTCGTCCGAAGTTCGCAGTGTCTGCAACGACAATGTCGGCGCGCTTGCCCTTTTCAATCAATCCCCGATCTCCGGCCAGTTGTGGGAAGGTGCGCGAAACGTTCCCAGTTGCCAGTGCAATCGCCGCCGGTGCAGACATCTGCTTTTTGCGAATGATGCGGTGTATCGCTTCCAATATCCCATCCCAGTGGCCACCTGCAAAGTCGGTCGATATTGTGTCTACGAGACCCGACCCGATAAGCGCATCGAAGTTGACGGCATCGTTTCGCCAGCGGGTCGAAATGCAATCGAGCGTAGACACGTCGATGACGGCGCCGCGATCCCGTAATTTCGCGGCGACCTCAACAGCCTCATCAGGCAGGAACATCGGATGATTGGAATGCCCCGCCACAATCCGAGCCGCGGGATATTTTTCGGTCAGCGCGATCAGGAGGCTGGCCGTTGGAGCGGCATTGTGAAAAATAGCGGGATAGCCCACGCGCGAGGATTGTCGGGCGATTTCTTCAAATCCCGTCAAGGCGAGCGAGACCGACGGCATGACGCTGTTGATGACAATTGAGCGGATTTTCTCTGCCCTCGTCATTTTAAGGACAGTTGTATCCAGGATCGTTTGAAGCTCTTCGTCAGGCACCCCGGCTTGCGGATCGAGATGCCGGCCAACGATTGCGTTCTTTAAACGCCGTGCAATGGACGGATCAATCTTCAAACCGGTTTCACGCCTGATAGCCTCTGGAATGAACCTATATTCCTGGGCACCACCGCCGAGGGTCTGGCCTCCTCCAACTTCTCCAAGCGCCTTGGCGCCTTGTGCGAGCAACCGGTCAATTTCGCCGTGAATGTGTCTTGCCGACAGCCCGGCGCCGTCGATCGAGAGGGCAGCCTGAATGTTGCTTTTGGTGTGGGCCGTCGAGACATAGATATCCATCTGATGGGAAGTCGCAGATCCGTCATCGATTTCATCGGGAAATGCCAGGCCACAGACATTGAGGAGCGTGGTCGTCCCTTCAAGAAGATGCCTGTTGCGATAGTGCTCGACCTCGCTAACCTTTAAACTTACAGAGCCACTCGGCATGGACGGTCCATGAATACAGCCGTGGGAATGCGCATTGATGATCCCGGGGATGATCGTGCATTCCGAGCAATCGACCACATCGACAGAGTCCTCCAGATTTTTGTGAAGGCAACCCGATATGTCGATATCGGCTATCTCGCCGCAGCGCACGAGCACATCAGCCCTCGGGAGGTGGGTTGTTCCGTCGCCGGTAATCACGCTCGCGTTTCGAAATACGATTTGCATCATAATCACTCCGATGGCTCTGATCTGGCCCTGGGGATAGGGGAAGTTCCGCTGACAGAGTTCTCGTCCAAGGCATAGCCAACCGAACGGACTGTCCGGATCGCATCAGAACCGCCGCCGAGCAACAGCGCCTTGCGAAGCCGCCCGATGTGGACGTTCACCGTGCGCGTCTCCACATGGACATTCGATGGCCAAGCATTTGCGATCAACTCCCGGCGATCGCAGACATGCTCGGGGTGTCGCAACAGATGCTGCAAGAGCCTGAATTCGGTCTGGCCAAGGTGGATGTCAACGCCGTTGCGTTTCACCCGGTGCCCCTCGAGGTCCATCTCGATGCCGGCATAAGCGAGTGGGACGTTGCGGTTTGTTTTACTGGAAATGCCTTCTCCAGCGTGCTTTCGAAGGTGCTCAAGCAGCTTTATCGGCGCTATCGGTCGGACAAAACACGCGTCGACGCCGGCTTCCAAAAGCTCTGCGTATTGGCTTTCAGCTCCCGGCTCAATCAGCGCCATCAAGGCTAGATCGCCTGTCCGTGGATCGCCCTTCAGCGCGCGGCAGGCCTTCGCAGCGGAAAACGACCCAACCCGACTGTCCAGGATGATGGCGTAAGGCATACACTCCGCGGCCAGGTGAAGGACCTCCTCGACGGTTCCACCAAATACAGCGTCGAAGCCCTCGGCCTCCAGAATGTGATTCAGGAGACCATAATAATCTGCTTCCGTGGAGCCTATGACGATGAGAGGTCGCACAACGCAGTCCTGTTGTTCTGGACAGTGGAAACGAGCAGGGCAGTGCCAAGTTTTGAAGAGAGCCCGGGCGGCCGATCTACCGACCGTTGGAACGGTACAGGACCTGCTCGTCTGGCATCAAGCGATTGTATTGCCTGGTATTCCGCAATTATGAGGTGATGTGACATGCGCGACTGACAACAGCGTACGCCAGGTCAAAGCCCCTCTTAGCTAGATGAGGTTCAGCCGGGCTGCAGTCGCGGCGGCTTGGATCAACGTGACAGCACCAAGTTTTTCACGGGCGTTGTCCAGATACGCGCGAACTGTCGTGTACCTGATCTCAAGAAGCCTGGCTGTTTCGTCCATCGATTTGCCTTCGGCGGCCCATCGGAGGCAGGTCGCTTCCTGCGTCGTCAGCCTGATGCCGCCAAGCGCTCTGTATCGTGGATGTCGTAGGCTGACATATGCGTGGGTCAGGGAAGCGACAGCTATGTAAGGACCGTGATCCAGCGTCTGGTTTTCAGTGACCACCGCCTGGCTGGAAGCGAAGGTCAGGAGCGTCATATGGCCAAAGCCTGCCGGAACAGGGATGGTCACCCCCGAGCGAATACCCAAAGCATTTGCTTCCCTGGAAAATTCGCGTTTTTTCTCATGCTTGAATTCACGCTCGCCCATTGACCATTTGAAAGGAGCCTTCTTTCGTTTTGCGACTTCAACAACCGGATCCACCTTCTGGTATGATTGCTTGAAATATCGGACTTGCCATTCCCGCGGATAGTTCGAAATGGCGAAGGCGGCTTTGGAGCGAACGTCCAAATAGGCATACATTTCAAATCCGAGATTATGCGCCAAGTTTTGAAGCGACCGCTTGAAATGGCGCTCCCGTGTCGCGAACCGAATTGCATCAATGTAGCGATAGAATTTATTCCATGGATCAATGGGCATTCGTGTCTCCTGCACTGGTTTTCTTTGGAAGCGTGGCCGATCAGATATCCGGCTGCCGCCGAGCTTCCTGTAAACATGTCCGGAGGATTTCGGTGTTCAGCCAAGCAAGATGGATAGCGTGTGGTGAAGCGCAACGGTCTGATATGTAGTTTTCGGGAGCGGCTACCCGTCTCAATCCCTTGCCGCAGAATTTATGGACTGGTGAAAGCGGTTCTGACCGACGCAGTTTTTCATGTCGTTGCGACGAAACCAAATGGCACGGCCGCACCGAAGCGGCGCATTGCCAGCCGTGAAGACGATCTGTTCGTCGGCACGCATGCGCAGAACTTCGTGGGGCTGGATGAGTGGCCGAGCAGCGAGTTGCTTCGAGCGTGTTCGCGATGATCCCTTTGCCTGGAAACTGCGGCTGACTTGGTCGATCTCGACCGTGGTCATGCCGCAGCGCCTTGAAATATAATCCGCCGTCTCCGGATCGTTGATCGCCGAGAAGCTGATCCAGCTGACGCTTTCGAACCATTTGCTCGACGCATCCCGGCCGCCATAAGTTTCGCGCATCTGTCCGATCGATTGAAAGATCAGCGTCAGCGTGATGCCATACTTGCGCCCGGCGTCCCGGGCGGTCTCGAGGATCCGCATGTAGCCAAGCCGCGCGACCTCATCGAGCAGGAACAACGCCCGCCCGTTCATAACTCCATCCCGGTTATAGATCGCGTTCAGGAAAGACCCTATGATGACGCGCGCTAAGCCTGAATGGGTCTCCAGCGTTTTGAGGTCGATGTTGATGAACACATCGACTGTTCCGTCGGCAATTTCCTCGGTCGTGAAGCTCGATCCCGACACGAGCGCCGCGTAGTTCGGATAGGACAGCCAATGGGTTTCCTTCACCGCGTTGGCATAGACGCCGCTGAATGTTTCCGGTGTCATGTCAACGAACGCCGCAACGTTTTCCTTCACGAAGTCGGACTTCGAATTGGCGTGGATCTTCTCCAGCCGCTCGCGGAGTTTCGGTTCCGGCTCCGCAAGGTTCTGGCGAACCTGGCGCAGCGTCTGGTCTTTTTCTTCCGTATGCCCGGACAGGCAGACATCGGCAATCATCGCCGTCAGCAACTGCAGGCCCGATGCTCTGAAGAAGTCGTCGCGCACGCCGGTCGCCCGGCCGCTGTCGCTCATGATCCAGGATGCGACGGCCGCGATATCCTCTTCCTTGGTGCCACCATGCCGGCCAATCCAGTCGAGCACGTTCAGACCCGTGTCGGGGACTTTCGGGTCGAGGATGTGAACATCGCGTCCGGCCTTGCCCCGGTGACCGAAGACCATCGGCGCAACCTCGTTCGATGGGTCGAGGACGACGAGCGACCCGCCCCATTTGAGCGCTGTCGGGATCGTCACCGACGTCGTTTTGAACCCGCCGGAACCGGCAAAGACAATGCCGTGCGACGAGCCGAAGGATCCGTCAAAGCACAGCAACGGCGACTTGCCGCCGGTGCCCCAGGTCTCCGGCCGATTGGCGCGAAACGACACGGCCGCTGTGCTGTCCCGATCCACGCGGTAGCGTTCGCCAATGACGATGCCGCCCGTGTCGGAAAACAGCTTTGTCGCGTCGGTCAGTTTCATCCAGTTGGCCTCGCCGTGCATGGCGCGTTTGCCACGGATACGCTTTGGTTCCGATCGTGCGAAGGCCGCATTGCCGACGAGACCGACGCGTATCGCGAAGCAGCCGACGATCAGAGCGGCAGCAGCGCCGATCATCGTGGCCGGATCCAGATAGGCAGTCACGGATTTGCCCGAAGGTATGTGTCCAGCAAATGCCACAAGACGGGTTGCCTCACGCAGCGCGGCGATCAGGATGATCGTCACGCAACCGGCGACGGCCCCCCATCCGGCGAAACGGATGTTCATCGATCCGGCCGAGGCAAACAGGAACACCACGCCGATGGCCGCAGCGGCGACGTATGGCGCGGCGATGCCGGCACGCCCCAATATGAGCTTTGCCGCCTCCGTCTTGCCGAAGCCTGCAAGCCAGGTTTCCATTCCGGTCAGGCTTATGGTGATGACGAGCATCAACACGACCGGCATCATGACGAGCAAGACCCTATTGCCCGTCATTGCCGAATGCCTCCGCGCCGATTGACGTCAGACGTACCCGCTCGTTGTCGTCGGATTTAAGGCGGCGGTCCAGGTCGATGAGCGCGCCTAGCAAAAGCGCGCGCTTCTCGTAGCGAAGTCCGGCCTTGACGATCAGACCTCCGAGCTCGATTTTGTCGCGGGTGTCCTTCTTCCGCGCGTCCGATGTTGCGTTCCGGCCCATGCGCTCAAGCCTCGCTACCGCTGCCTTGAGCCGCACCAGTCGAGACCGGCGCGGTTTCGGCAGCGGGGGTGCTGTTTGCGCCTTCCCTCCCCTTCCCGGTCGCGCCGCTCTTGTCGGATCCTCGACCTCCCCGAAACCGTTTCGCCACGTCCTCGAACGCGGTCTGCAATTCCGTCTCGTCGATGTCGAAATCGCCAAGACCTGCTTTGAGCGCGATGCGTCCGATCCGCTCGGCTTCCCGTGTCTCTGCATGCTTCAACTGGTCCTGCAGCCTGGCGATTTCTTCGCGGATTTTCGAGGATGGTTTCTTCATTTCCGATTGTCTCCTTGCCGGGGCAGCGTGTCTTTCCAGGCAAGAATCCCAGTGCTGAGTGCGGAACGCACTACTGTGAATCCTACAATCGCCAAGGGCGATGCTTTGGTGAATGATCCCAGCCGTTCGCAAGGACGGCTTCCAAGGGCGCAATTATACGTCGCTATCACGACGCCCTGCTTTCAGTGCCCCGGCGGGGCCGCCTCTTGCGAACAAGCTGTTGATTTCATTCGCAACCGGGAAAGAATTTTGCCGTGGCCGTCCCGCATTTCTCAGTCAGCATCGTCGCCCGCGGCTCCGGCCGCAGCGCCGTGCTGTCGGCGGCCTACCGGCATTGCGCCAAAATGGAGTTCGAGCGGGAGGCCCGCTCGATCGACTACAGCAGGAAGCAGGGGCTGCTCCACGAAGAGTTCGTGATCCCGGAAGATGCGCCCAACTGGCTCCGCATGATGATCGCTGACCGATCCGTCGCCGGTGCCTCGGAGGCCTTCTGGAACATGACTGAGGATTTCGAGAAACGCTCGGATGCGCAGCTTGCCAAGGACGTCACCATCGCCCTTCCGCTCGAACTCTCGGCCACCCAGAACATAGCCCTGATGCGCGACTTCATCGCCGAGCACATCACATCGAAAGGGATGGTCGCCGACTGGGTCTATCATGACGCGCCTGGCAATCCACATGTGCATCTGATGACGACACTGCGTCCGCTGACCGAGGACGGTTTCGGCGCCAAGAAGGTGGCCGTAGTCGGCGCTGCCGGGAAGCCTCTGCGCAATGATGCTGGCAAGATCGTCTATGAGCTTTGGGCAGGGAGTGCCGACGATTTCAATGCTTTCCGCGACGGCTGGTTTGCCGTCCAGAACAAGCATTTTGCCCTTGCCGGGCTCGACATCCGCATCGATGGCCGTTCCTTCGAAAAGCAGGGAATCGAGCTCGTGCCCACCATCCATGTTGGCGTGGGCGCAACGGCGATTGACCGAAAGGAGGAGCAGGCCGCCGATCCGTCGTTGATGTTATCGCCAACGCTGGAGCGGATCGAACTGCAGGAAGAGCGGCGGGCGGAGAATTCGCAGCGGATCCAGCGCAGGCCATCGATCGTGCTCGACCTCATCACCCGGGAGAAGAGCGTTTTCGACACCAGAGACGTTGCCAAGGTCCTGCATCGCTATATCGACGATTCGGGCCTGTTCCAGAGCCTGATGGCTCGGATCATGCAGGACCCGGATATCTTGCGGCTCGACAAGGAGCGGCTCGATTTCGCCACCGGCGTCCGGGTGCCTGCGCGATATACGACGCGCGAGATGATCCGGCTTGAGGCCGAGATGGCAGACCGCGCTATCTGGCTCGACGCTCGATCGTCGCACGGTGTTCGCGAAGCCGTGCTCGAGGCAACCTTCGCACGCCACGCCCGTCTGTCGGACGAGCAGAAAGTTGCGATCCGTCATGTCGCGGGCGACGCGCGGATCGCCGCCGTGATCGGCCGCGCCGGCGCTGGCAAGACGACCATGATGGCGGCGGCACGCGAAGCCTGGGAAGCCGCCGGCTACCGCGTCGTCGGCGGCGCATTGGCAGGTAAAGCCGCCGAAGGACTGGAAAAGGAAGCAGGGATCGCCTCGCGCACATTGTCGTCATGGGAGCTTCGGTGGAACCAGGGCCGGAACCAGCTGGACGACAAGACGATCTTCGTTCTGGACGAAGCCGGCATGGTGTCGTCAAAGCAGATGGCGCTTCTCGTGGAAGCAGTGACGGTCAGCGGCGCCAAGCTCGTGCTGGTGGGCGATCCTGAACAGTTGCAGCCGATCGAGGCGGGGGCTGCCTTCCGCGCCATCACTGAGCGCATCGGCTACGCGGAGCTCGAAACCATCTATCGCCAGAACGCGCAGTGGATGCGCGATGCCTCGCTCGATCTCGCCCGTGGCAATATTGCCAAGGCCGTCGCCTCTTACGCCGCCAACGGCCGGATGATGGGGTCCACCTTGAAGGCCGAGGCCGTCGATAACCTCATCTCCGACTGGAACCGAGACTACGATCCAACGAAGACATCGTTGATCCTGGCGCATCTTCGCCGCGACGTCCGGATGTTGAACACGCTCGCCCGGGCCAAAATGGTCGAACGCGGGATCCTCCAGGATGGCCACGCCTTCAGGACGGAAGACGGCAATCGCCAATTCGCAGCCGGCGACCAGATTGTATTCCTCAAGAACGAGGGATCGCTCGGCGTCAAGAACGGGATGCTCGCCAAGGTCGTCGAGGCAGCGCCTCGGCGCATCGTCGCCGAGATCGGCGATGGCGATCACAGCCGCAGGATCACGGTCGAACAGCGCTTCTATAATAATGTCGATCACGGCTACGCCACCACCATTCACAAGAGCCAGGGTGCGACCGTCGACCGGGTCAAGGTGCTGGCCTCGCTCTCGCTCGATCGGCACCTGACCTATGTGGCGATGACCCGCCATCGCGAAGATCTCGCCGTCTATTACGGCGCCAGATCCTTCTCCAAGGCAGGTGGCCTGACCGCGCTACTGTCGCGCAAGAATTCCAAGGAAACGACGCTCGACTATGAGACGGGAGCCTTCTATCGCGCCGCGCTTCAGTTCGCCGACGCGCGCGGTCTCCACCTCGTCAATGTCGCCCGCACCATTGTTCGCGATCGTATCGAATGGACTGTCCGGCAGAAGCAAAAACTCGTCGATCTCGCAAGCCGTCTTACCGCGATCGGCGTGCAGCTCGGCTTCGGGCACACGACCAAACACGCGATCCCCAACCCCGTGATGGAGACGAAGCCGATGGTATCGGGCATCACCACGTTCCTAAAATCGCTGGAGCAGAGCGTCGAGGATCGTCTTGCCGCCGATCCCGGTCTGAAGAAGCAGTGGCAGGACGTCACGACCCGGTTCCATCTCGTCTACGCGAATCCGGAAGCGGCCTTCAAAGCCATCAATGTCGATGCCATGCTGAAGGAGAAGACGGCCGCGACGTCGACGCTTGCTAAGATCGCCAGTCAACCGGAGAGCTTTGGCGCGCTCAAGGGCAAGAGCGGTCTCTTCGCCGGGCGCGCGGAGAAGCAGGAGCGCGATACCGCACTGGTCAATGCACCGGCCCTTTCCCGAAACATCGAGCGTTTTCTGCAAACGCGGGCGGAGGCCGAGCGGAAGTACGAGGCCGAAGAACGGACGGTTCGTCTGAAGGTATCGGTCGACATTCCGGCACTTTCGCCATCCGCCAAACACACCCTCGAGCGGGTCCGGGATGCGATCGACCGCAACGACCTTCCCGCCGGTCTGGAATTTGCGCTTTCCGATAAAATGGTGAAGGCGGAACTCGAAGGGTTCGCCAAGGCCGTGAAAGACCGGTTTGGCGAAAGAACCTTCCTCGGTGTTGCCGCCAAGGAACCAAACGGAGAAGCGTTCAAATCCATCACATCGGGCATGTCGGCGGGCCAGAAATCTGAGGTGCAGTCGTCGTGGAACGCGATGCGGACCATACAGCAGCTCGCAGCCCATGAGCGTGCGACGGAGAGCATCAGTCAGGGGCAGGTTCTCCGCCCGAGCCAGGCCAAGGGACTGTCCCTGAAATGAGCGGCCTCGTGAAACACCGAACAGCAACGCGATCTCCCCGGAAGACAGCGGCGGCAATTGTAGTAGGTACCACGGTTGGCGCGCTCGCGGCTTTTGCATTGGGATGGATCGGCGGACTTCGCATCAATCTCACGCCCAGCGAGCCGCTCGGTCTCTGGCGTATCGTGTCCCTTGATCGGCCAGCCGCGGTCGGCGATGTCGTCTTCATTTGCCCGCCGGAAACTGCGACAATGCGTGAGGCCAGGAAACGGGGATATCTGCGACAAGGTCTCTGCCCGGTAGGCTATGCGCCTCTCATCAAAACGATTGTTGGCGTCGAAGGACAGGAGGTGGAGGTTGGCATCGATGTCCGGATCGCCGCCCATCCCTTGCCGCGTTCCCACGTCTCGGTCTTTGATGGCGACGGTCGTTCCTTGGCCCGCTTCAGCGGTGGCCTCATCCCGGCTGGATATGTCTTTGTCCATTCCGATTTCATAGGTTCGTTCGATTCCCGATACTTCGGTCCCATCCCCGCGTCGGGCATCCTCGGACTGGCTCTGGAGGTCTGGACCTATGCGCCATGAACTTGCTCGGCCGGCGCTGCTTGTCGGCTTGTCCGTTGCGACCGGATGGATCGCATGGAGCGGTATCGCTTTACTGCTGCCGGTCTCGCTCCTGTTCCCGATTTTGTGGTCGATCTCCACGAGCAGAAAGATCGCTACACTGATCTCGACCGGATACTTCCTTGCGGCCTCGAGAGGTTTGCCGCAGGGCGTCGCAGCCTTCTACCAGTCCGATCTCTGGTCCGGCCTGCTGCTGTGGCTTTGCGCATCTTTGAGCTTCGTCGCAGTTTACACGGCACTGTGGACAGGGAATGCTCGGGCACGACCGTTTAGCTATCTCGCAGCTGCCGTGCTCATGGCGGTGCCACCTTTCGGGATTACCGGCTGGGCTCATCCGATCACGGCCGCGGGCATTCTTTTTCCTGGATGGGGATGGTGGGGACTGGCTGCCACGACAGCCGGCCTGATCGGCCTCGTAACCCGAACCTGGCCGACGATCATCCTGGCACTTTCGAGCGTCTGGCTTTGGTCCGCTGCGACCTGGACTGATCCAGCTTTGCTGGGTCGATGGGAAGGTATCGATTTTTACCTTGGTCCTTCGCTTGGGCGCGAGGTCGGGCTTCAACGCCATCGTGACCTGATCCAGATTGTGCGCGAGGCCAGCTCCGGCAAAAGGTCGTTTGTTGCCCTGCCGGAAAGTGCGCTCGGCAACTGGACACCGACGGTCGAGCGACTTTGGATCGGCGGCCTTGCGGGCACGCCCACTACCGTAATCGCTGGCGCGACGGTGGTAACAGCCGAGGGCTATGACAACGTCTTGGTCGCGGTTTCCGCTCAGGGCGGCAAAGTCCTCTATCGGCAGCGCATGCCGGTTCCCGGATCTATGTGGCAGCCTTGGCGTGCTTGGCTTGGTCAGACCGGCGGTGCGCGAGCGGACTTCTTTGCCAATCCAATTGTCGATCTGGGTGGCGAACGAGTTGCGCCACTTATCTGCTACGAACAACTGATTGTCTGGCCGGTGCTGCAATCGATGCTGCACGATCCCGGGGCTATCCTCGCTGTCGGCAATGGTTGGTGGACAGCGGGCACCTCCATTGTCGACATCCAGCACGCCAGCATCAAAGCCTGGGCGCGGCTCTTTGCCAAGCCCCTCGCTATTTCCTTTAACACGTGATTTTTCCGGAGCCGTCATGCTGGACGCTGCCTTGATCCAACAATGCGCCGACCCCTCATTGAAGCCTGCGATCGTCGAGCAATTCGTCGATGTGGCCGGTGCGCCCGATCCGCTGACCGTTACTGTCAAATCCGGCAGTCGCGTGTTCCTGGTCCCCATGCCGAAAACCGCGGAGGAGGCGCTGGTTATCATCCGCGAGAATGTTGGCCGTGCCGTGGTGCGCGTCGGCCTGACGCAGTTTCCGGCCGGCGTCGGTGTCAAGGATGCCTCAGAGCTTACGGTCGCTCTCCTCGATCCTTGCGAGAACCTGCGTATGGGAACCCGGATGTTTGCCAAGGTCGTCCGCATTGTCGCCAAGTGGTACGGTAATCCAAAAAGCGATGAGGTCTTTCCGCAAATCTTTGAGGACGCCGTCCATGCCTGGAAAACCGGGGAGTTTGAAGGCGTGGGAGTGTTCCAAGCGCAAGACCCCGGTGGGCAAATTGCCAATCAGGGAGTGCCAGCTAAAGGTGACGCGATTGAGGGGGTGGACGTGGAGACGCCATCTCCAGCGGCCACTGAACCCTCAGAGCACAAGACGTTGGGAGCCGCTGGAATCCGGATCGACCTCTCCAGGATCGGAGGAAAGTGAAACGCTCTCGGGCTCAAGCACCGGGAAGCGAATAGCGGGTCAGAACAGCTTCGTCTCCATCAAGGCTAACTTCGATGACCTCATTGACGATTTCCCCGCCCTGGGCCAGTTCCTGCAACGTGAGGCCGAACAGCTGCCTTTGAAGTTCTGGAAGAACCTGCGGCACGATGATGACAAGACCTGCATGCAGTTGTTCCTTGGCATAGAGCTTGCGGAAATCGCGGGCATTGTTCGTGACGAACGTATAGTCTTCCTCGATAATCCGAGGCATAAGATCCCAGTCCGCTTCTCCGCTCAATCCGAGCCAGTTGATATGGAAGCAATCGTGGCCGAAATCATCTGCCACCGCCACCAGTGACGTATGAAGGCATTCATCGATCAGAAATTTCACGAATTTGCGCCGGAGGGTTCGGTGGCTTTCACTTGGCGAAGCGGCAAACGCTTCGTTGATTTAACCTTCAAACCCAACTCGGAAAGTTTGCGCGGCCGTCCTCGGGCTGGATGTGCCGCAGCCCATATTTCTGCAAGATCCACCATACGCGCTGTGAGCGATGGATAACCTTCGACGATTTCCAGCGTGCTTGCTCCCTGGGCCTTCATGGCAGCGATCGTTCGCACAGGGACCCGCGTCTTGTTGAAGACAGGGTCACCACCCATCACGCCCTTGACACTCTGGATCATCTGTTCTGCTTCTCTGAGCGCTTCAGCGCGAGCCGCCAGTTGTTCTCTCGCCCGCGCAACATCGATAATCAGAAAATCGTCGGCCCTGACTGTATCGGCCTCGGGATTCTGATCGATCGTATCGAATAGACGTTTGCGCCGCTCGGCAGACAGGATTGATCCGATGCCATACCATAGCTTCAGCTGAAGCAAATCCTGATCGTTTAGTGTCCGACCGTCACGGCCGACAGGGGCTGTGACGATGATGCGTTTGTCGATGGCATTGTGCACCGACTTGACCGCAACTTCGCTGACAGCTGCAGCTTCAGCCGGGGTGTACGCGCGCGAGGCACCAACCATAATTATTCTCCTTGGAGAGAATATATAACCCACATCATGCTTGCCGTAAAGTGTCACCATGTCCGTCGGTCAGGAGACGTTTCTCAAATTGAGGACGAATGATGAGGCATCAATTTGCTTTTGTCAGAAGCTCGGTCGGCTCGACTCCGAGGGCTTCCGAAATCTGCCCAAGAACGGTAACAGTGGCAGACTTATCGGCACGCTCGATAGCCCCTATATAACGGGCGCTCAGCCCCGCGAGGTCTGCCAGTTCTTCCTGAGTCAGGTTCTTCCCATGACGGATCCGACGCAGGTTGATCGCCATGGTCTCCTTGAGATCCATGACGCTAGCGGAACCTGAATGGGAACCATAGTTCTAGGAACGATAGTTCCGATTCGGAGCGTTATGTTATACTCGCGCGTATGATTCACATTGATGCTCGCATCATACGCTAGAGATGCGCATCCTTTGGCGACGTCATGTGGTGGTGCCTTAATCAGTATGGTGCGGACCGCGTGCATGCGCTGATGGTAGTGGAGTGAGCGAATGGAAAACCAATGGAACATGTAGGCTTACGGCAGAACACCTCAAACGACGGGACAACCTGTTACAGTTCGATGCAAAAATCCGAACTGGAGGTTCTTGCCATTGCTGCGATCCACGAGCACCGCAACCTGCTTGCGGCAGACGACGCCGTCTATGCAGAGTGGACGCGTGCGAACGATGATCCGAAGATAACGAGCTCTGTGCTGCGCGCTCTTCAGGACGAGTACCTTGCGCGTCAAGAGAGGTCTGAGGTACAGCATCGGAAGCTCTCCGAGATCATAGATGCCCTGGGCTACGTCCCAGAAGTACCGGTAGATGGAGAAACGGCAGCTTAGAATAGCCCACGCTCTTTCGCCATGACGACGAGCTGCGGTATGGTTCGGGCATCAAATTTCTGCCGCGCGCTATCAAGATAGTGTTGTACCGTCCTCGCATTAATGCCGGTAAGTACAGCTGTTTCATGCGTGGTCTTTCCTTTTGCAGCCCACATGACGCAGCGAGCTTCTCGTGGCGACAACATCCGGTTTGGCGTCATAACCATGGACGAGGCGGTAAGCTTCAAACGGTAATGGACAGCCATGACGATCTGGAG
>Ga0307513_10002556_pt1 | contig 25135 bp, 18 predicted proteins | sample 15_EM_MG_FD_202174 | JGI IMG/M metagenome (GOLD analysis project Ga0307513, IMG submission 202174) | Populus trichocarpa ectomycorrhiza microbial communities from riparian zone in the Pacific Northwest, United States - 15_EM | ecosystem: Host-associated > Plants > Roots > Unclassified | place...
TCAAGGCTGTGCCCGACGGCGACCATGGCGAGCATGGCGAGGAACCCGCCGAGCAGGAGTGGCAGTGCCTGGATGTCGCGGATCTCCCAGAGCCGCCGCGGCAGCTCTGGCCTCGACATGAAGGTGGTCAACGGTGCGGCGCCAGTACCGGCCACGGCCCGCTCCAGGCGCGGGATTACGGTGGCTGCCTGGGCTCCCGGGCGCAGTTTGACCAGGCCGGGGTGATTGATGAAGCCGGTGTCGAACAGTTCGGCATAGTCCGACGGCAGAATCCAGACACCGCTGTCGTAGTCGTTGTATGACGTCTGCGGCACGAAGCCGATCCCGCTCACCCGCAGGCTCACGCTTGTTCCGTTGGTGGACATCGGTACCGTTGATCCGACGTGGACGCCCAACTTTCGGGCGAGCGTCGGCGCCAGCACCGCGTCGCCCGGAAGCCGCGGTAGGTCACCCTCCGTCAGCACGACCTGTCCGGAATCCTGATCGATCCGGTAGGTGAATGCCACCACGCCGCGGTCGGCGATCTCGGCAACGGAGAACGGCGAGTCCATCACTCCCACCACGTCCATATCCTGCCGCAGGGCATCCAGGACAGTGCTGGCACGAACTTTCGAGAAGTCCCACGTCAAGTCGTGTCCGTTGTAGCCAAAGCCGATCTCGAGCTGATTGGACTGGCCGAACCGGGCCGGATGGTCGGCGGCGTCCGCGACACCGGCTGCGAACGTGGCGGCGGCCAGAATTCCGGTCACACCGATGACCGCCCCGATCAGAGCCGACCTTGTCGGTGCGGCGCCCTGTTCGCGACTGGTCTCCAGGGCGAAACGGGTGCCAACCACCACGGGAGCCGGCAACCCGGTACGGCGAGCGGCCTCCACGATGACCGAACTGCGCACCCGCGGCCGCGATCGCTCGCCGGACAACGCGAGCCACGCGGCGCCGGCCGCGCCGCCCACGGTGAGCAGGATCGTCACCACCGCTCCGACACCGAGAACCAGCCAGTCGACGTCCACGCCCGGGGAGGGTTCGAGCGTTGCCGCGGCACCGAAGGGCATCCACCGGGATGCCGCGATCGCGCCGCCGAAGCCGAGACCGGCTCCGGTCAGCGCCGCCAAACCGGGGCCGAGGGTCGCCACCACGGTTCCGTTGCGTGGGGTCAAACCGAGGGCGCGCAGCACCGTCAGGTCGGAGACGACGAACGATACGTAACGGACGATTGTCTGTCCGAGCATCCCGACCGCTGCCAGCAGAGCAACCAGCGCGAGCACGAGCAGGCTGAGGGCTTCGAACCGGGCGACGTGCCGGGAGTGCTGCAGGGCAGCGGCGGTCGGTTCCACCTCGGCTGAAGTGCCGTTGGCCTTATCGATCGTCGCGGCCGCGATCGCGGTGAAGTTCGCGCGGAAGGTCGCCAAATCGGCGTCTCCGTGGCGCAGCCGCACGAGCGCCCACCGCTCGCCGGTCAGGCCTGCTCCGAGCACGCTCGTCGGATATCGGCTGGCCAGACCGGGTGAAGGGTAGACCCGGCCCGGTTCTCCGACCAGGTCCCGATACCAGGGTGAGCGCACGACGCCGACGATCCGCACCGGGAACGACGGCCCTTCAGGCTGCGGCCAGGTGGTGCCACGAACGGCGTTGACGCCGGTATCAAACTGCTTCGCCGAGAACAACCGCATGGTCAGCGTGTCGCCGACGCCGCGATCATAGGTATCGACGAAGCCCTGGGTGACGACGACCTCGTCGGCGCGGGTCGGGTTGGTCAGCCGGCCGGCCAGGACGACGGGACGCTCAACCGTTCGCATGGCCTGCGGGTCGATGGGGATGTACCGCCTGACCGGATCCGATGGGGCCTCGTCGATGCTGAATCCGGAGTACGCCGCGTACGTCGTCAGCGCGGCGACTTCGGGGAGTTCACGGACCGGCGCCCAGTTGTCGAAGCCGTCCTGGTTGGTATGCGCGACCGCGGTCGCGGGTAGGGTCAGGTCGACCAGTCGGTCGAGCGCGCCGGCGCCCCGCCGCGCTCCGGCCACCGCCGTGAGCACCGTGCCGGCCGACAGTGCCACCAGCAGCGTCAGGACGAGAAGTGAGCGCCATCGCAGGCGTACCTCGATGCGCAGCCAGGCGAGCCCCAGCTCCACGAGACATCACCCCGGCGGAATGGACGTGCGCCAACTCGGTCGCCACCATTGCAGCGCGTCGAGCATCGGGTTCCCAGGGGGCTAGCACGACAACCCGCCGAAGGTTGCCCCCGAGTCCGGTGGAGATTGCAGCCGCGGTTCACATGGCCGCGGACGTCCCTTCGGGCAACTGCATCACCGCATCGGGAAACAGGTCGTCGAACACCCGAACCCGATCGAAGGACATCGCGTAGTCGCGCGCCGCACGTTCGCGGGACAGCCGCTCGTGCTCGGGCATCTCCAGCACGACATGGTCGATCGCGGCGGTAAGACCGGCCACGTCTCCGGCTTCGACGATGACCGCCGTGTTGCCGACCGCCTCCCGGGTGCCGCCGGTGGTCGTGGTGATCACTGGTCCGCCACCGGCCAGCATCTTCTCGGCCAGGGCGATGCCGAAACTTTCGATGAAATCCGGCTCGGGTTTGGTCGGCAATGCGTACGCCGCACAGCCGCGCATCAGCAGCGGCTTCTCCTCGTCGTCGACGTCGGTCAGGAAGACCACCCGATCGTCCCCCTCCGCCATGGCCTGCGCCTGCTCCAGCGCCGGGCCGGTGCCGGCCACGACCAGCTTGAAGTCCCGCCGGCTGAGTGCGTGGGAGAACGCCGTCACCAGCTCGAAGATCCCCTTGGCCCGGGCCACCCGGGACAGGAACAGGACGTAGCGGTCACGTTCCAGGCCTCGCCGGGCCAGCGCGGTGTCCACCCGTGCCAGATCGAGGTCGAGATAACTGGCCGAGTCGATCGGCGGGTAGCTGACCCGAATCCGGCGCCGGCACTCGTCGGCGAAGTGGGTGCCGCACCGCGCGTCCACCTGTTCGGCCGAATCCACGATCAGGTCCATCGTGTACTGGGAGACCGCGATCACGTCGTCGTTCGCGAGGAAGGTCGTGAACAGCACGGTCGCTGCGCCGAACCGCTCTTCTCGCAGGCACGAGCGGATCACGTTGGTGACGTCCGAACCGACGGCCTTCGCCATCGTCCGCACGTCCGGGGCGAAACCCGCCGCCCGAGCTGCCGTGACGGCGTCGATCACGACGTTCATGTGCGGGGCCAGGTACATCGAGACGCACGTGGTCGGCACCGGCTCGGCGAGCAGCTCGACCAGCCTGCCGGTGAGGCCGGCCAGATGACGCCCGTCCGGAACCCGGTAGTCGCCGACCGGCGGCGGCCGCTCCACCGTGATCCCGGCGCTGTAGGGCAGCAGCCGGTCCAGTGGCTTCAGTGGAAGTCCCGCTGCCTGCAGCGTCGAGATCGGCCAGGTGAGCAGCCGCACATCGTCGAAGCCCCGGGTCAGCGCGACCTCGGCCAGATTGCGGGCCTCCCCCGAATGGCCACAGATCACCGGATCGGCTCGAACCACGATGACCAAACGACGCTGCGGGTAGGTCACGGCGATTCCCCTGGTCTCGAGGCGAAATCCGACGTTGACGGCGGCCGGACCTTGCGGGCCCAGTCCGAGGGCTCGGGACCCAGCGCCAGCTGCAACCGGCCGCCCTGGTGAACGTCCGTGGCCCGAAGAAAGCCCTCCTCCAAGGGTTTTCCGTTGAACGTCGCGGACTGCACGTACTGGGTCGCGGGCGTGCGCTCGATTCCGTCGGCACCGACCGGCAGCTCCCGATGGCCGCTGGTCTCGATGACGAACTCCCGCTCGCCGACCCGCAGGGTGGCGTGTTCGAACGCCGGTGCGTTGACCAGGAACAGGTTCTGTCCGGCCACCGGGAACAGGCCAAGGGAGGCCCACACGTACCAGGAGCTCAGCCCGCCGGAGTCGTCGTTGCCCGGCAACCCGCCCGGCCCGATCCCGTACTGCCAGGTCAACGCGGCATGCACGATCTCGGTCGTGCGCTCGGGGCGACCTGCATAGTGATACGCCCAGGGCGCTTCCATGTCCGGTTCATTGTTGAGGCCCTCGAACCGGTTGAGGGCATACCCGGCGGCCATCTCGTCCGCCCCGGGGCGGACGCCGGGCTGGGTGACCGGACCCGCTCCGTAGCCGAAGAACGCGTCGAGCATTCCGACGAACGTGTCGTCGCCACCGGCCAGAGCGATCCGTCCGGCCATGTCGTGCAGCAGCCGGAACGAATAGTTCCACTTACCGCCCTCATAGAACTCCGAGTCACGCAGCAGTCCGGTGCCGGGGTCGAAGGCGTTCGTCCACTGCATGCTGCGGGCTGCGAGATCGGCCGCGAGGCCGTGGTCGTTCAGCGCTCTGGCGACCTGGGCCGTGCAGTGGTAGGCGTAGGCGAGATCGAGCGTATGCGTGATGGGGTGCACGATTCCGTGCTCGAAGAAGTCTTCCCCGTACATCCGGCGCAGGTCGTCGCCCATGTGCACCAGCGCCCAGTTCCAGTCGAGCTGCCCGACCCCGAGCCCGAGCGCGTGGGCGTCGGCCAGCGCGGTGTGCAGCAGCGCACTGGCTTGGCGGAAGAACCGGTCGGCGCCGCGAGCCATCCGGTAGCCGATCGGGAAATTGCCCTCTTCCTCGCTGACTCGAAGCAGCGATTCCAGCAGATCCACGGCCCGGTTCGGAACGATCGCAGCCAGCAGCGGCAATTGCGTCTTGTAGATGTCCCACATGGTGCAGATGTCGAACGCGTAAGGGCCGGACGCCGGCCAGAAAGGACTCTCGTCGTCCCCGAAACATGGCTTGATCAGGGAGTGGTAGAGCGCGGTGGCCATCACCGTGCGCCGGCCCGGGGTCCCACCCTCGACCCGAACGCGATCCAGGTGATCGCTCCAGCAGTCCCGGGTTCGAGACCGGACCAGGTCGAACACGCCATGGCCGTCCCCGCACTCGTCGCGCAGGTTCTGCCGGGCCTGCTCGCAGCCACGCAGCGAGAAACCCATCCGGATCTCGATGATCTCCCCGGCCGAGGTCGGCCCCATGAACAGCAGGCCGAACGGGCGCAGGGTGGTGTTGCGGATGCTGTCGAAGTCCAGTCGGGTACCACCGTCGATCAGGCGGCGGTCGTGCCAGAGCATCTGCCGCCAGCCGGGGCTGTCGACCTCCAGGTAGACCGACAGCGGAACACCTTCGACCACCACCGTGCCCTGCGCCCGGCCGTGCCCGATGCTCTCCAGTTGGGCGCGCAGGGGAATGGTTCGCCCGTGCTCGATGGCCAGCCCGCCGCAGGACAGATCGACCACCAGCCGGGCGCTGGGATGCTGCGGGAAGGTGTACCTGTGCACCGCGACCTTGGCCCCCACGGTGATCTCGCAGCGCATACCGGTGTCCAGGGTGGCGGCGTAGTACCCGGCCTGGGCCACCTCGTCATGCAGCGGCCAGGCATCACCAAGGTTGTCCAGCGGCTGGATCATGGGCGTGACCCGCACGTAGTTGTAGTACTTGCGGATCGCTCCGGTGCCGGACTGCTGGAAATGGGTGAAACCGGAAGCCTGGCTCTGATCGAAGATCTCCGAGGGCCTGCCTTCGGTGTTCTTCGTGTACCGGCCATATCCGGTCGGATAGGCGCCCGAGTAGGCGCAGGCCGACACCATCCCCAGCGGGTAAGTTGCGCCCGGGTGGGTGTTTCCGACCTGCGGCTTCGGCCACCACCAGGTAGCGGCCAGACCATCGGGGACGGGAAGGTCGGTCGCGACGGTTCCGATGAACGGATCGATGTCGTCGAAGATGGCGGGACTGTAGCAAGCACCCTCGGTCCCAATTGTTTCAGCGCGGTGAATTCGCCTCATCCACGCAGGTCCACGCTCAGACCGGGTCCACGTTCGGCGGGCTGCTGGTCGCGGTGGGGTGCTGGTCGTCGACTCCGGCCCGGCTCGGCCCGCGGGAGGGAGCGGGCCGAGCCGGCGTGCGGGGAAGTCGAACACGAGCGGGAAGGCGACCGTCCGGGCCCGGCACTTACCTGGGTTGAGGCGCGTAAGCGACCCGGACATTGTGCCTGGGTAGTGCGAAAAGCGTTCCGGTGCGGTTAAGCCGGTCGTGACGGAAGGGCTCCGTCAGTGGGTGGGCAGGGCGGTGGGCTTACCCGTCGAGAGATCGCTGGGCTTACCGGTCGGGTGATCACTGGGCTTGCCCGTCGGCTTATCGCTGGGCTTACCTGCAGGACGGTCGCTGGGCTTGGCCGTCCCCTGGCGGTTGCCCGGGTGGGGAACATCGGCGCAGACCGCCGAGATCCGGTCGGCGCCGCCGGCGGCCTTGGCCAGTTCCCGGTACTTGGTGGAGGTGGTCGCCAGACCGCCCTTCCGGTATGCGGTGCACAGGCCATAGGCGGGCCCAACCCCGTTGCTGGAGTGGGAGGCCTTGGGCGTGCCGGTGGCACTGGGGGTGGCGGTCTTGTCCGTGGCCCGAGGGTTGGCATGCGAGTTCGGCGCCTGGGTGTGGTCGACAGCGGGGGCACCGACGACGTGGTGGGCGACGTTCTGCAGTCCGTCCGGCAGGGAGCCGGTGTATGCGGCGGCGCCTGTGCCGGCGACGGCAACCAGGGCTGCGGCCGCGACGGTGGTCTTGGCCATGAGCAGGGCGAGCATCTTGTTCCTCCGGGTCGGGATGGGGTCGGTCCGGAGTGTCTGAGTGGCGGCGAACGCCTCCAGGTAATCCCGCTGCCGGAGGAGTTCCTCCGGTAAGGCAGGTGCACGCAGCGCGGCGAACAGGATGGCCAGGGCCTGTTCGTCGTCGTCACGAGCCATCGCAGGTTCGTTCAGCAGCCGCTCGACCATCCATGGGTCGAACGGTTGCTCCTGGGCCGACGGCGGGTTCTCAGACATCTCGGCCGTTCAACGCCGGCCCGGCCGTCTGCGTTACGTGGACCGCGGTCGGGCTGATCGCCGGTCCGCGCAGCTGCGTGGCCAGGGTGCGCAGGCCGCGGTGCACAGCGACCCGGACCGCGCCGGGGCTGCGACCCACAATCCGGGCGACGTCGGCCACGTCCAGGCCCACGACGACGCGCAGCATCACCATCTCGGCCTGCGCGCCAGGAAGCGTGGCGACCAGCCTCAGGGCGGACGCCGTGCCGCTGCGCTCGAGAGCTTCGTCGGCCGCGTCCGGGGCCGTGACCTTCGCGTGGTCAGACAGGTCGGGACTGAGGCTCTCCGGTCGCCGGGCCGCTCGTCGGCTCAGGTCGCGAGCGTGGTTTCGGGCGATGACGATCAGCCAGCCGCGAAAGCCCTGCTCATTCCCGTCGAAGGTATTCAAGGCCGCCATCGCCTTCAGCCAGGTCTCGGAGGCGATGTCTTCAGCGGCATCCCCGCACAGCACCTTCAGGTATCGAATCAAGATCGGGTGACTCGAGCGCCATAGCTGCGCGAAGGCCTGCGGGTCGCCGGCGGAGGCCGCGGCGAGGACGGCCGGAAAGCCGTCACCCAACTCTGTCACAGACGCCTCTCTCGGGCTGTTCGGCCGGTCAGAATTCGGCGCCCTCGCAGGCGTGCCGAGGACCGCTTGGTGGCAGAACTCTCGTTCGGTGGCTGTGTAACGCGGCCGCCTCATTGTGCGTTACATCCCCCGGACCTGGCCGCCGCCAGGAGGGTGAAGACGGCCGTCCGGGCCCGGCACCTGCCTAGGCTGAGGCGCGTGAGTGACCTGGACACTGCTGATGGGCCCGTCGCGGAGACAGAGCGGCACGCGAGCTGGGCCGAACTCTTCTTCGACCTCGTGGCGGTGGCCGGGGTAGCCGCCCTGGCGCACGTGCTCGCGTCCGAACTCGACGCCGTGGCACTTGGCCTCTATGCGGTGCTGTTCCTGGCTTTCTGGCTCTCGTGGACGGCATTCATGCTCTACGGCAACGTCGCGGCCGGCCAGACCCAGGTGCTGCGGCTGATGGTCGGGATGTTCGGCCTCGGGGTGATGGCGGCGTCGGTGCCGGGCGTGACCCACGCGGTGCTCGAGGAAGGCGACGACGTCCGGCCGCTGACCGTCTTCGCGATCGCCTACGTCGCCACCCGCATCTACGCGTCCCAGGCGTGGCAACGGGGAGTAGTACTGCTGGACTTCCCGGTGGGGCAGCAGTCGGTCGGGCTGCTGCCCTGGATCGTGTCGTTCTGGGTCGACGAGCCCTGGAAGGTCGCGCTCTGGGCGCTGGGGGTGGGCCTCGACCTGATCCTGATCCTGGTCGTCTCCGGTGACGAAATGCTCGAGCGGATGCAGGCGCGGTTCACCGCTAGGGCCTCCGCCCGGCGCCGGCCACCGCCGGGCAGGGCTCACGACGGCGAGGGGCCGGTCATCCGCGGCGTGTCGGTCGATCCGGCCCACCTCGCCGAGCGGCTCGGGCTCTTCGTGATCATCGTGCTCGGCGAGTCGGTGGTGCAGGTCGTCGACGCGGCGGGCGAGGCGGAGTACGACGGCGGCCTGCTGGTCTCGGGACTGGCGTCCTTCGTACTGCTGGCCGGCATGTTCGGGCTGTCCGTTGTCTACGGGTACGCCGGCCTGCCGCACCTGCGCGCCGGCAGCCTCCCCACCCGCGCCGCTCTCGGCCTGCACTGCCTGGTCACGGGCGTGATCGCCACGGTGGCGGTGTCGCTCGCGTCGGTGGTCGAACACGGCGCCGAACCACTGCCCGACCAGGGTCGCTGGCTGCTGTGCGGCGCCGTCGCGGCGTACTTCGCCCTCGGCCTGGTCGCCTCCGTCGCCAGCCACGGCTTCCATCTGGCGCCGGCGACCGCATGGGTCACCACGGGCATCGCCGTCCCGCTACTGCTGGGGGTGTTCGCTGCCGACGTCGGTGGTCGGGCGCTGGTGATCTACGTGGCCCTGGTGGTGCTCGCTCACCTGTGGTTTGAGCGGCGGTTGGCCCAGGTGCACCCGCAGGGGTGACAAGGCCGTTTTCGATGAAAATGTGAGGTTGCGGAAACTACCCTGGCCGGATGTCGACCCCGCCGCCCGCCGACCTGCTGGCCCTCGTCGAGGCCGCTGACCTCGACGGGCTCGACCGGTACCTGCAGGGCCTGGACCCTGACGGGCGCACCACGGTCCGCCGCTGGTTCCAACGCAGCCGGCCCTGGTTTCGCGAAGTGCACCATGAGCGCGACTGGACGCGCTGGGCGAGCGAGATGCGAACGGCTCTGCGCTGGGTCGAGGCCATTTGCGCGGTCTCGCTGATGGGCCCGGCAACCGCCGCCAAGCGCCTGCCGTGGCGGGATTTCCGCTGGTATTCCGATCCCGGCGGAGTGGGCGAGCGGATCGTCCTCCGCCTGCTTCAGGACGCCGACGCCACCTGGGCGGCGCAGTTCGCCGAGGCGGTCGACGCCGTGCCGGTGACGCGCGAAGGCTCGGCGGGAGACCTCCTCGCCCGACTGCTGCGGGCCACGGTCGTGCACCACGGGCTGCCCTGCCCGACCGGCAGCAGCTTCCTCGCCGCCTGGCCGGGCGGGGCCGGCGGATTCGCGCTTCCCCAGGATTCGGACGCTGACGTGGTCGCCAGGCTGGCGCAGGCGATCCAGAACGACCCGCTGATGCCCGATCTGCTGTGGCATTACCTGGGGTCGGGGCACTGCGGCGACGTGCCTCATCTGCCCGACGCGCTGGCGGCGCTTGTCACGGACGGCCTCCTCGACCGCGCTCAGCTTGTCGAGACCGTGCTCACCCAACTGACCACGCTGCCGAGAGTGGCGACCCAGCGGGTTCTGGCCAACATTCTCGGTGCCGTCGGACTCATCGCCGCAGAGATCCCCGGGGGCCTCGACTACCTGCTGGGGGTGCTCGCCACCGCGAACGGCTCGGTCGGCAAGGTGCTGCTGCCCCGGGCGATCGACCTGGCTTCTGAGGCCGACGACCTGCTGCAGCTGGCCGGCATCGTCGCGTCCCGACCCGAGCGCGCGCAGAAAGACCTGCTGCTGCGCGGCCTTCGTGACCGTGGCGACGAGGCGGGGGTGGTGGAGGCCCTGCGGGTGCTGTCGACGGGCGACGACGACGCAGCTTTCGTCACCCGAGCCCAGCAGGTGATCGATCGGTACGCGCACGACGTTCCTGCTGATGCGACAGCCGAAACCGTCGCGAGCCCGAACACGCAGGCACCGATGGGGTTGTGGCATCAGCGCCCAGATCCGGAAGGCGCGCTCGCCGACGGTGAGGACCCGTCCCAGCTGGCCGCGGTGGCGGTGCGGATGCTCGGCAACAATGCCCTGTCGCTGCCCGAGATCAGCCAGACCTTCGAGGACCGCTTCCTCGCCGGGGCGATGAGCCGCTACTGGGTGCCCGCGCTTTCGGTGGCCGACGCGGCGTGCCGGCGACGACCGCGGCCGGCCCGGCTCGACGTGTTGCTGCGTTTGCTCGCCCGCTATGCAGGCGAGGCTCCGCGGCAGGAGTTGCCACTGCAGATAGCCGGTTTCGCCGCGGCCACCGGGCGGACGAAGGCCCAGATGGAGGCGCGCACGCTCGGGGCGACGCTGAGCGGCGAGACTCCCGAGGCCTACGTGGCCAGGCTCCGCGCGGCCGGTGCGGTCGAGGCAGCGCAGCAGGCCCCGGTGCCCCCGCTCTGGCAGGAGCGGCAAGCCAGGGAGCGGCCTGACGCTGAGCCCGTGCCCGCAGTCACGCCGATCGACGCGAAAGCCGTGGCGCAAGCCCTTATCCACCATGACTCTGAGCCCCTCTCCCCGCCCACGGCCGCGTTGGAAACTCGTCCGCTCCCGTTCGACCTGATCGGTCCGGACCTGATGCTGCGAGACGTCCTGCGCGGCACCAAGATCTACGGGCTCGAGAAGTGGCGCGACTACCTGGGCTCCTGGGCGAAGGGCCGGTCGACCCACCTCGGTCCGACGGGACAGGCGATCTCGCTCTGGGCGCAGGGACTGCTGAGCGTCGAGACCTTCTGGACCCTCGCCCTGCGGTCCACCACCTGGGCCGAGTGGGAAGAGGAGATCAGGCGCCGCCCGGACCGCAGCCAAGACTGGTTCGCCGCAAGCGACGCCGCCGGGGACCTGGCCGCTCAGGTGCGCACCGACCGGCCAGTACTGCCGCCGCTGCTGGGCGATGTCGCGGCCCAGCTGACTTTCCAGCGGACAGCCGAGGTGCTGCTGCGGGTGGAACTCGACCCGGAACGACGGCCCATCTCACTGGCCATTCCCGCGTTCCAGGACGGCACCATCAACCTCGCCCATCTGGTGTACCGCCTGCATCGGGTCGGGCCGCAGGTCGGCCCGCTCGACCTCGTGCAGGCTCTGCACCGGCTCCGACCTCGGCCCAGTGACACGGTGCTGGCTGACAAACTGGACCTACCGCCGCTGATGACCGTCCCGGAGCTCACCTCCCCTGAGGCGAACGAATCGTGGGACGCGGCCGCGGCCGTCCGCTCGTGGGTCAAGGCCGGCGGCGCCGGGCCGGCCGAGGCGGGCCTTCGGCCCAACGAGTACGGGTGGCCCCAGTGGACGGTCCGGGCTGAGGTGGCCGTGCCGTGGAGCACCTGCCGGGCCGCCCCCGCCGACCTCGACGAGCAGACCCCCAGGTCCAGCTTGTTCGGGCCGACGGTGCGGGTGTTCCCGCTCCAGCCGGACCGGGTGGCCTTTCACGGGTATTACGCGAGCGACACCTTCCTGCAGGATTTCGTCCATATGCGTGGCAGTTTCGGTCCGGCCTCGCACCGGCTCTTCCTGTTTCTGAGTGGACAGGTTGGCGTGCACCCGTCCGAGGGCCTGCTCGACCTGCTGGCCGCACTGGGCACGAAGGGACTGCTCGACCCGGAGCAGATGGCCGAAACAGCTCGACAGATGGTGGAGCAGAAGGATCTGGACCTGCCCCGCCTGATCGAGTCGTGGAGGTTGATATTCACCGGCGGTGGTCTGGCGGTGTTGTGGCCGATGGCAGTGGCGGTCACCGAAGGACTGGCCGCAATGTCGCCGCCACCGCCCGGCCTGCCCCAAATGGTGGGCCTGCTGGCCGAGTTCGCCCCCGAGGTACCGCCTGGAGCCGGTGCCGACCGCGTGCTCGCGCTCGCCGGGAGGGTGTCGTGAATGGCTACCGCGCGGCGTCGGTGTTGACCGACCAGCCGGACGGGGTTCATCTCGACCTCGCCACCGCGCTCGGGATGACGCCGTCCGGCGAGGTCGCGAATCCGGTGTTCTGCACCGGTTTCGTCAGTCGGCCGGACATTCTGGCGAGCGGGCTGCTGGCGGTGGCCGACATCGCGGCCAGCCGGTACGCCGATGCCGGGCTGGCGAAGCGGCTCGCCAACCTCGACCCGGTCGTGACGGCGGGCGGCGACCGGCTGCGGTTCGAGTCGTTCTCGGCGTGCAACAGCGTGTACGCCCGGTTCGACCTCGACCGGGAAGGGCTGGGCAGCAGCGAGGTCGGCTTCGGTACGACGAACGTCGACATCAACCTGCCGCTGCGCACCGCCCTGGCCCGGACCGGACGTGCCGAGGCGCTGCACCTGGACGTCGGCGGCACCGAACTGCGGGTGTCGACGCCGTCCGCGACGCACGTCGAGCGCAAGGTGGCGCTGCCGGAGCGGTGGATCCGGGGGCTGGGCGAGGTACCGGCACTGTCGTCGGCTCTGCAGCCGGTGACGCGGCTGATCGGGCCCACGATCGGGCGGTTCCTCGGCGGGCTGCCGCAGCAGGCGCCGCCCGGGCCCACACTGCACCTCATCCCGGCGGCCGCTGGTTTCCGGGTAGCCAGGGTCCCGGTGCCCGGTTCTCTCGTGTTGCCGGGCAGTGCGCGGTTGCGAGGCTGCGCCCGGGTCGCGCGGCACGCGAGCGTATTGACGGTCTTCAGCGCGGCGGTGGGAACGACAGGCTGGGTGTTCGACGTGCCCGGCGGCCGGTTCACCCTGGTGTTGAGCCCACACCCGTTCCGCGGCTTCTCCGGTGAGGGATCGCTGCTCTCCTTACTGACCCGAGGCTCCGCCGAGGCCGACGGGCAGCTCCTACTCGCGTCGCTGGGCTGGGAATCGGTCGTGGATCCGGTCGAACTGGGCCACCGCACCGGCCTCGGCCTCGACGCAGTGGCCGCCGGTCTGGCGTGGCTGGCGGCGTCCGGCCGGCTGGGGCACGACCTGGCCGAGCAGCGCTACTTCCACCGGGAGCTACCGGTCGACAGCGTGAAAGTCGCGCGGCGTCATCCGCGCTTGACCGAGGCGCGCACGCTGCTGGAGAGCGCCGGCGTGCCCCTGTCTGTCAGGGTGAGTTGAGGCCAGCGGCTCGTAGCAAGTCCGCTTCGACAGGGCGAGATTCTGGATGATCACCAATGACTGGTTCTGTTCTTTCGCCTGTGCTCGATGATGAGGGGATGACCCGATCCCGTCCGCGTGCCGGCGGCCCGAAACGTCGTCGGACGTTCTCGGCGGCTGAGAAGCTCGCTCACCTGGTGGCCTATGACCAGGCCTGCCAGACGGGGCAGGGAGGTGCGTATCTGCGCCGGGAGGGGATGTACTCCTCCCAGGTCACCGAGTGGCGCAAACTCCGGGACGGGGGCCTGCTGGAAGGACGGGCCCCGGGCGAGAAGGTCGGGCGGCTGAGCCCGGAGCAAGCCGAGATCGCCCGGTTGACGGCCCAACTCAGCAAGGCGGAACGGCGTCTGGTGATCACCGAGGCCGCCCTGGACATCATGGGAAAAGCTCACGCGCTCTTGGAGGAGATCTCTCAGAGCGCGGACGACGACGAGCCGCCGTCCAGGAAACGCTGATGATCGCCTACCGGGCCCTGGGCGGTGTCGGAGTCACCACCCGGCGCGCTGCCGCACTGACCGGGGTGTCCCGGGCCACGGCGACGCGTACTCCACCCGCGGTGATCCTGAAGGCCGTGCCGGCGGCACCGGCCAACCAGCTCTCGCCCGACGAGCGGGCCGCGGTCCTGGCCGTGCTGACCGAGGAGCGGTTCGTCGATGCCACCCCGATGCAGATCTACGCCGCGCTGCTGCAGGAGGGCCGGTACCTGTGCTCGGTCTCCACGATGTACCGGTTGCTGGCCGCGAACCGGATGCTGAAGGACCGTCGGCGTCTGGCCCGCCACCAGACCCGGGCCCGCCCGGAGCTGATCGCCACCGACCCCGGCCAGGTGTTCACCTGGGACATCACGAAGCTGCCGGGTCCGGACAAGGGCCTGTACTACGACGCCTACGTCATGATCGACATCTACTCGAGGTACATCGTGGCGGCGGCCGTGCACGCGAAGGAGAGCGCGATCCTGGCGAAAGAGATGATGGAAGAGGTCTTCACCCTGCACGGCGTCCCGCAGGTCGTGCACGCCGACCGGGGCACCTCGATGACCTCCAAGACCGTCGCGTCCCTGCTGATCGACCTGAACGTCACCCGGTCGCATTCACGGCCCCGGGTGTCGAACGACAACCCCTACTCGGAGGCGTGGTTCAAGACCCTCAAATACGCCCCTGTGTTCCCGGAACGGTTCGGATCCCTTCAACATGCAAGGGTTTTCATGGATTCGTTCGTCCAGTTCTACAACCACGAACATCATCACTCGGGCATCGGGCTCCATACCCCGGCCGACGTCCACTACGGCCTGAGCACGGCTACCGACCAGACCCGCCACCAAGCCCTCGCAGCCGCCCGAGCAGCCAATCCCGAACGCTTCACCACCAACTCCACCCCGAAGATCCTCACCCTGCCCGCCGCCGCCTGGATCAACCCACCAGTCGCAAACCCCACAGCAACCGAGCCCAGCCCGACCTCAGAGATCGAACCAGCAGTCGCTTAACACGTACTGGCCTCAACCCCCTTGAAAAATTCCGTGCGCCCCCGGCAGGGCGGCTGGACGGTGCGCGGCAGTTACGGCGACTACGAGATCGACAACACCTCGCCGTTGCGCTGCCAGTGCGCCTGGGAACGCGAGCACTCCGGCACCCGAGGTCCGTGCAAGCACATCCTCGCCGTGCTGCTGTCCTCGACGGCATGATGAGGGAGTGATCTTCCGTCGGAACAGACCCACTCCCAGCACGGCTATCGATGCGGACCTGGGCGGCCTGTCCAACCACCAAGTGATGGTCCGATACCAGGCCCTGGACATGTCGATCGATGTCGATGACGCTCCCCTGGCCCGGGCGGCGCAGATCGATGCGCTGGCAGCCGAGATGCTGAAGCGCACACCGGATGCTTCCTCGTTCTGGTACGACCGCGGCATGTGCCAAATGGCGACAGGACTGGCCCGCCGCGATCGAGTACAACCGGCGCGCGCTGGAGCTCGTGCCTCCCGATGGTCGCCAGGGTGAGCCGGCAGCCTGGAATCTGGGAATCGCGGCGACAGCCTCACGGGACTGGCCCACTGCCCGACTGGCATGGGCAGCGTTCGGTATCGCCCTGCCTCAGGGTGCCGGTACGGACGAGCCCATCGACGCCGACTTCGGGCCGTGCCCGGTCCGCTTGAATGCCGAGCCACGCTTCGCGGGGCAAGAGCCGCTGACGATCGATGGGCGCATCTGCGACACGGAGGTGGTTTGGGGGCGTCGAGTGTGCCCTACCCGGATCCAGATCGTGAACGTTCCGACGCCGGAATCCGGGCACAGGTTCGGTGACATCGTTCTGCACGACGGCGACCCCGTCGGTAGCCGCCGGCTCGGTGAACAGGAGATCGGGGTCTTCAACGAAATCCTCCTGTGGCAGCGCTGCCCGGTACCCACGCTGACCGCCACGATTCACACACCCGAACCTGCAGCGGTGCAGCAGCTGACCGACCTCTTCGAGGCTGCCGGTGCCGCAGCCGAGGACTGGACGCAGAACATCCAGATTCTGTGCCGCGAATGCAGCAACGGCTCGCCGACGCAGGAACATCAGCACCCAAGCCCTGAATGGTCACCCGAGCGAATCCTCGGGTTCTCTGCGCGCCCGGACCAGGCCCGCGCCCTGCTCGAGCACTGGAGGACGGCCGGCGACACACGCTCCTACACCGACCTCGCTGTCGCCCTGCCCTGACCATCGAAGACCTCCGCGCGAGCGTGCGCAACGTCGTGGCGTGCTGAGAGGACCTACACGTCGCGGGTCGACTGCGGAAATGTTGTCGGCGTGAAGTGGATCGCCCCGGCCGGCAGCATCCACGGCATTGCAGCAAGTTCGAAGACGCCGGCTCGCACGGCCGGGTCCTCGCCCTTGAGCCGCAGCGCCTCCTCGGGCTCACAGCGCAGGATCGACAGGCCGCGATAGTGCCGTTGGCTGCTCGGGTCGCCGAGCGGGCCGGCAGCCAGCAGCACGCCGCGCTCATGCAGGTCGGCCAGGTGGCTCAGGTGCGCGTCCTGGAGCCGATCGGCCTCCTCTTCCGAGAGCTGCGGCGGGTTGTCCGGGGTCAGCAACAGCACGACGGTGTAGCGGTCGAAATCCATGCCCCCGATGGTAGGCGGATCGGCTCGGCGCCTCGTGCACCGCTGCGGCAGCCTCCACGCCGGCAGCGCTGAGTCGCCCTGGTACCGACCCGAATCCCCACCGTGTCAGGGACGACTGAGGGTTGCGCGCCGATGGGTCACCGTCCGGCCATGGTCAAAGCGGGCCCAGCACATCCTGCGGATCGGCGTCGAGGGCAAGAGTCTCCAGGACCAGTAGAAGAGCGCGTTCCTCGTAGCGGAAGTGAGATTCCATGATCGCAGCGATGCCGTCGAGGTGTCGCTCCAGCTCGGCCGCCGGCGCCGACCGATCGGCGGTGACCTGCAGCCCGGTGAGCAGGTGCGCGATCGTCGAGTGATCCTGCGCCAGTTGGCGCACGGTTTCGCGCAGGTGCGGGTACTGCTCGGCGATCGCTGGGAACAGGACGCGGTCTTCGCCTTCATGATGCCCGGTGAGCGCGGCGCAAAACCCACGGCAATACAGCAGAAGATCACGCGTGCCCGGGGCTCCCGACCGCCCTTCGTCGACTGCCTCCCGTGCAACGCGCAGGGCCTCGCGCAAGCGTTGGTGAACGGCGTGCAGTTCCCGGCTCCAGGCCACCAGCCTGGTCTTTTCGCCCTCAGCCACGGGCGAGCAAAGAGGACGACGTCATCATCGTCGCGCTCCTTCGATCCGACGCCTCCATGCCTGACACGACCTGCCACCGGCACGCGACGCTACGGGCAGCCTAACGGTCGGGACCACTGACCTCACTGTGAGGGAGCATGACGTGGTTCGTGACGCCGAAAGCCCTGCGCCTAATAGCGGGTTGAGCTGGTGAGCAGCATGGGCCACGTCGGGAGCTGAACGCCGTCCACACTCGCCCCGCCGAAGCCGAGCAGCGGCCCCGGCCCAGCGTTGATGGCGGCCGGGAAGGCGAGCGAGGGCCTGGAGGGCTCCTCGAGAGAGGCGAGTTGCTCAGGCGTGAGGCTGATCTCGAGCGACGCAAGGTTGGCGCGCAACTGCGTCAGGGTCCGGGCGCCGATGAGCGTGGAGGTGACCCCGGGGCGGCCGCGCACCCAGGCCAGCGCGACCTGCGCTGGGCTGACTCCGATCTCGGCCGCGACTCGGGAAACCGCCTCAATGACGCCCCAGTCCCGGTCGGTCGGTACGGACATGCTTGCGGATCGCAGGCTTTCGGCGGGTGCCGTGGTGTCGCGCTGGTACTTGCCCGAGAGCTGGCCGCCACGCAGCGGACTCCACGGCAGGACGCCCACCCCAAGCGCTTCGGCCATCGGTAGCAGCTCACCTTCGGGGGTGCGCTCCAGGAGCGAGTACTCCAGCTGAAGGGCCGTGACCGGCGTCCAGCCGCGGAAGAGCGCGATCGTCTGGGCTTGCGCGACCACCCAGGCGGGCACGTTGCAGAAACCGACATAACGGATCTTGCCCGCGGTGACCAGGTCGTCCAGAGCTCGCAGGGTCTCCTCGACCGGGGCACGACGATCCCAGCCGTGCAGCCAGTAGACGTCGACGTGGTCGGTTTGCAAGCGCCGCAACGATTCCTCGAGCTGAGCGATGAGCGCCTTGCGGCCGGCGCCACCGCCGTTCGGGTCGCCGGGGTGCAGGTTGGCGAAGAACTTCGTGCTGAGCACGACGCGTTCGCGCAGGCCGGGCCGGGCGGCGAAGAAGTCACCGAGAATCTTCTCGGAGTGCCCGTTGGTGTAGGTATTGGCGGTATCGACGACGTTGCCGCCCTGGTCGAGGTACTCGGCGAGGATGGTCTCGGCGGTCTCGGGGCTCGCGCCCCAACCGCCGTCCTCACCGAAGGTCATCGTGCCCAGCGAGAGCGGACTGACCCGCAGACCGGAGCGGCCGAGCGTGACGTAAGAGTCGAGAAAAGGCATGGCTCCATGACAGCAGGGCCCGCTCCCCCGGCGTTAGATCGATCCTGCGAGGAACTTGCACGATCCTGCCAGAGCTGCCAGTGGCCAGGTCAAGATCGTGCCCCCGCGTGCTTCACTGGGTCATGGACGAGTTGGCCCGCCTGAGGGATTCGATCGGCCTTCGCACGGGCGAGGGCGTGACGCGCACGGCGTTGCCCGGCGTCTCGATCCTGCGCTCGTCGACGATGACCTCACCGTTGGGCCACGTGGTTGCTCCGACCCTCGGGGTCATCGCACAGGGTGTCAAAGAGACAGCGCTGAACGGGCGCACCTTCAAGTATGGCCCCGGGCAGTTCCTCATCGTGTCAGTGGAACTGCCACTGGTCGGGCACATCACGCAGGCCAGCGCCGACGAGCCGCTCCTGGCCGTGGTGCTCGAGCTGCGACCGCAGAGGATCGCCTCGCTGCTCCTCGAGACGGCGCCGGCGGCCAACCTCCAGCCCGCGTCAAGGAGTGCCGACGCCGCGATCGCGGTCAGCGACGCTTCACCGGCGCTGCTCGACGCGCTCGGGCGACTCATCGCGCTGCTCGACGCCCCGGACGACGCGGCCGCCCTCGCGGCCGGCGTCGAGCGCGAGATCCTGTGGCGGCTGCTCAGCGGCCCCCAGGGCGCGATGGTCCGGCAGATCGGGCTGGCCGACAGCCGGCTCACCCACCTGGCCCGCACGATCAGCTGGATCCGCAGCCACTATGACGAAACCCTCCGCATTGAGGATCTCGCGGCGCTGGCGACGATGAGCGTCTCCTCGTTCCACCGCCATTTCCGCGCGCTGACGTCAATGACGCCGATCCAGTTCCAGAAACAGATCCGCCTGCACGAGGCCCGGGCGCGGCTTCTGACCGAGCCCGGCGATGTCACCGGCGCCGGCTTCGCCGTGGGCTACGACAGTCCCTCACAATTCAGCCGCGAGTACCGACGCATGTTCGGCGTGCCTCCCAGCCACGACGCGCACGCCCTGCGCGAGAGCGCGGTTCTGCCATGACCGATGATCCTCGGCAGACGCTCACTTCGACGGACCGGCCGTGGTGGTTGGAGGCGGCAGCCGAGCCAGTTGGCCCAGCGCGGCAACGATGATGAGACAGACCAAGATCGGCACCAGCGAGCCCGCCATCTGGACGTAAAATTGTTAAACGAGACTATGTTTGGGTTGGCAAACGTGCCAGAGACAGTGACACGGCGCGAGGAGTGAGGCCCATGAACGTTGTAGGCACGTGGGTTCTCCCCCCTCATCACGCCCAGGCTAAAGCAACCCTCTGGAATGCAGAGGGTGGGAGGTTGACGGTGTTTGCTCAAGAGCTTCATCAGTTCGCCAAAGCCGGGTACAGATTTCGAGATGGTTATCTCGTGCCACCTGGCCTTCTTTGATGTCTCCAGGCTTCGATCCTAGCGATGCCTCGCCGAATCGATTCGAGGCATATGGCCTGGCGCCATTTCCTGATCCGCGAGACGACGAACTGGACGAATATATCGCTGCCCTGCGGCGCGGGGGTTCCAAGGCGATCGCTGCGGCTATTGGATCCGCTACCCTGCGAGGACGTCGAGTGTTGGGCGCATACGCCGAGCGAACGGCGGTGCGCGCCGTCCGGGCGAATGACCCAAGTCTTTTGGTCTCCGGTCTCATTGCGCTAGTCATCGGTGGACTTTATGAGAACGACCCGGAGGCGCAGATCAGTATGGCTTTGATCCATGACGCTGCTCACCGAAGCGGATCTGAGCCAGAGGTTGTGATCAAGGAAGCTGCTCGCATAGTAAAGAATCCCGGGAAGAAATACTTGATGAGATGGCTTTCGAGGCACCCTTGGGAACAGACACTGGAAGTCATGAAATTTGAGGTCGGAAGTGACGAGTCTGGTTTCCGCTATGTACAGAAGCTATTGTGAGGTTCTCAGTAGCTTCTGCGTTCGGTCGTGGACAGGACATGTGCGACTGCGGTAATTCTGCCTGGCTTCCCAAGATCGATTCGCATGTGAGTGAGTATCGCCAGGGCCCTGCCTCTCTGATACAGACGAGTCACTCTCTTCCGGGACTACTATTCGGGAATGCTTCTCGCCTCGCTGGGTGCGGCAAGCGCCGCCGACCCTTGCTCGGACGGCTACGGCACCTGGCTCTGGCGGTGACCGCGCATCCCGCACCGTGGGTTCCAATCCTAGAAACCCGCGATGTTCAGAAAGCAGCCTAGTTCCCGGCGGCGCGATACTGCTCGATCACGTCGCTCGGGATGCGGCCGCGAGTTGACAGTTCGATGCCGTTTGACGACGCCCAGGCCCGCACGGCTCGGTTGTCGACGCCGGTAGCGACCTGAGGCTTCACCACGGCCTTGCGGCCGCCTACGCGCCGAGCTGAGCCGATGTATGCCTCGATCGCCTTCCGGAGAGCTTTGGCGTTCTTCTCGGACAGGTCGATCTCGAACTCGCGTCCGTCGATTCCGAAGGCCACAGTTTCAGCGGCTGCTTTTCCATCGACGTCGTCGATCAGTTCCACGGTGGTCTTGGTTGCCATGAGCGCATCGTGCTGAGTACTGAATGGGAAGTCAACTCGGCTCGCTGACCGAGTCGCGATCCGGCGCGGTCACGTTTCGGCCCAGGTCACAAGCCTTCTGGGTTCGGATCACAATCGAGGATTGGGCCCCGGATCCTGTGGGGGCTGCGGCCGATGGCGATCGGGATCGAGTGGCAACGGCGATCGGGCGTCCGGCTGCGGCCGGGCTGGCTCGCGACTGTGCACACCGCTGGGGCCAGGCTCGGTGCCGATGCCGGCGAGTTGGGCGCGGAGGTCGTCGGCGATGAGGCCGCGTCCGAGTTCGGCTGCGGTCACCGTGCTCGCGGTGGAGGCAAGACGCGACAGGTACACGATGTCGGGCTCCTCGGAGCTACGGATCGGCTCGAAGGTCGGTTCTCCATCTCCGGGATAGAGCTGCTCGCGTGCCCGTTGGGTCTCCAGTTCCCAGGCGACGAGGACTTCGTCGATGGGGTCGCCGTTCACGCCGAGGTTCAGCAGCGTGCGGTAGACCTCACGTCGCTGTGGGGTGGTGAACGCTTCGTCGGGCAGGATCCGGGCCAGGTCCGATCACCTGCTTTCATTGACGCGGGAATGGCTTCAGGATCGCGAATTCTTCGAATCCCTCACGAGGTCTGGAATGCAATGGATCGCGCCGAGAAGATCGTATGGACCAAGCGATTCTTGGATGACGCCATACGGCGGGGCTCCGAGATCCGACTCGCGACCCCGTTCTCCGAAGCACTTTCTGGTAGCGTGTACGAGTGGGAACTTGGCTACTTGTGGAGTCGCGGATTTAGGCCAACGGCCGATGGTATGAGAATGGTATATCGAGGGGTGGGATAAAGTTGGACCTTACAGATGCACCGACTGCCGTGCGGGATATCGTTGACTGGCTGGAGAGTCAGAAATTGGCAGGCGATACTCGTTGGCACGAGAGCTCTATTGACCAGCAAGTCCACTTCCCTCACCCGTCAGGTCTGGATGTGCAGGTATTCGCGGAACGGGCAATATGGTTCGTTCTGATTGGTCGAGTGGAGTGGGAGGACTGGTTCGACGTTGAACTTTGGGATGTTTGCCTTTATGGCAATGAATTGGCTCGTGGTATGCGCCCCGTGGATGCTCAGGTGGACTGGATGAGGGAAAACTGGGATCGTCTCGTCTCGTTGGGACACCGAAGCCCGCTGAAGTGCCTGCAGGAAGCGCGGGCGAAAAGGGCATACTTGCCATTTGACTTTCCACTCAAGTTTCCTGGTACTTGAGAGCCAGAGACGCAAGAGCTCAGCACCCCGCCGCCCTCGGCGACCATCACGGCGGTGTCGGGTGAGGACCGGGTCGCGAGCTCAGCAGGTGGAATCACCCCCGGGACACCACCATCCGTCGGCCCACTGAACAGCAGCTGGGCTCACGGTGATCGACGGCAAGAAGGCGTGGATGCCCACAAGCGGTTCCAGAACGATGTCCTCACCACCGTTCAACCGACGTAGGGCAGCAGCACCGCGCGGTTCTCACGGGCATCACGCGCGGATCTTCGCATTGGGCGGTGGCTCCCAAACTGAGATCTGGCGCCCGTTCTCCCGAACGTAGTTACGCCGTCCAGGTTTACCTGGATCACCGGCAATCTCGCCTGCTCAAGGGCGGACCCACCGGTGATAGTCGTCCAGACCGACGTTGCTGCCACAGATGATGGTGACCAGGTGGCGGCCGGCGAAGCGATCGGGGTCTTCCAGGACGGCGGCGACGCCGAGGGCAGCCGAGGGTTCGACGACCAGGCCCGTGTGCTCCAGGAGCATCCGCATACCCGCGACGATCGAGGCTTCTTGGACCAGGACCGCGTCGTCGGCCACCTGGAGGAGGTCGTTCAGGACCTCGGGGATGGGGTACCGGCCGGCGACGCCGTCGGCGATGGTGTCGGTCGAGTCGGTGGTGACGACCCGGCGCTCGTGCCAGGAGCGGGTCATCGCGGGTGCGCCCAAGGGCTGCACGCAGATCATCTTGACGTCCGGCGAAAGGATCTTCAGAACGGAGCCGACACCGGTGGCCATCGCGCCGCCGCCCAGGGCGATCAGGACGGTGTCGAAGGCCGACCCCGCATCCGCCAACTCCAGGCCGATGGTCGCGGCGCCCTCGCAGGTTTCGACGTCCAGGCTGTCCTCGACCAGCCGGATGCCGCGCTGGTGCGCGATACTCACCGCCCGCTCGCGGGCCATCTCGAAGTCGCCGTCGACCAACTCCAACTCCGCACCCAGCGCGCGGATCCGATCGAGCTTGGCAGTCGGAGCCGAGCGTGATGCCACCACCGTCACGTCGAGGCCACGGCGCCGGCCTGACCAACCGAGCGCCTGGCCGAGGTTGCCCGCGCTGGCGCACACCACGGCACTGCGGCCCTGGTCGGTCAGCAGGCTGGCGACAAGCTCGGTCCCCCGGGCCTTGAAGCTGCGCACCGGGTTCGCCGTTTCGAGCTTGATACTCACCGTGCAGCCCAGCTGGCGCCCTAACGCATCGCATTGGTACAGCGGAGTATTCAGAAAGATAGGGTCGATCACGCGGCGAGCTGCGCGGATCCGGTCAAGATCGAGACGCGTTGCGAGCATGGCCAGTCAACGTACCCCACAGCGGCGCACGTTCACGTCTGTATTTTGGACGGGATTCTGCCCCGGTGAGTGGGTCGTAGCCCCGCTCAGATTGGTGCTCCTTCTTGATCCATTGCGCACCGCGATCGCGGCAGGCTCTTGAGCGCGCGAGCGTGCCGGGGGCACGTCCCGTCCGAAGGGTGGGGCATCACCGCAAATGGGGATTGGACTCATTGCCCGAGGCCCATGCGCAACAGGACTCGGTAGAACCCCTTTGGTCGCGCTCCCACGGGCCGTTGCGCCGACTTATGCCGAGTCCTGTGGCGCGCGACTGAGTAGCGACGCACATTCATCACCTCACAACCCGGTGATCATGCTGTGCGGGTAGTTCCACGGTGATGCGGATCCCGCCGGCAGAGCGCGGGGTGAGGGTGAGGGTTCCGTCGTGAGCCTGGGTGATGGTTTTGACGATTGCCAGGCCGAGGCCGACGCCTGCGTGGTCGGTGTGCAGGCGCCCGGTGCCGCGCTGGAATGGTTCGGTGAGGGTCGAGGCCAGCTGGGGGGAGAGCCTCTCGCCGGTGTTTTCGACAGTGAGCATCACTGTCGTGCGGCGGACGCTGGTCGTCACCCACACGTGGCCCTGTTCGGGCAGGTTGTGGACGATCGCGTTCTGGACGAGATTCATGGTCAGCTGCAGCAGGAGCGCTCGCGACCCGGTCGTCGGGGTGATGTCGCCGGAGGTCTCGATGGTGACGCCAAGCTTTTCCGCGAGCGGCAGGAGGGTTTCGGTGGCTTCTTCGGCGAGGAGGGACAGGTCGACGTCTTCTGGTGTGAAGGAACGTTTTTCGGCGCGGCTGAGCAGGAGCAGTGCCTCGGTGAGGTCGATCGCTCGGGTGTTGACGACATGGAGGCGGTCGAGGACTTCGCTGGTGTCGTGGGTCGGATCGGTGCGGGCCACGTCGAGCAGTGTCTTCGAGATCGCTAGCGGGGTGCGCAACTCGTGAGAGGCGTTGGCTGCGAATCTCTGCTGTTCGGCGACGTGTGCTTCGAGCCGCGCAAGCATGGCATCGAAGGCGTCTGCCAGGTCACGGAACTCATCCTTGCGGCCTTCCAGCCGAATCCGGTGCGAGAGCGATCTGTCCGTGGCCAGGCGTGTGGCGTTGGTGATTCGGGTCAGGGGGGCGAGCATGCGGCCGGCGAGGATCCATCCGCCCAGGAGGCCGAACAACAGCAGGAAGCCCAGCATTGCGGCTGCCTTCGGGGCGAAGGCGCGCTGCAGGTCGGAGCGGTCGGGTATGAACATCGCGCTGGGGATCAACCCTCCCTGGCCGCCACGATTGAGTCTGGGGGCGACCGCGCCAGAGCGGATCCCCTCGGGCACGTAACGCAGCAAGAACACCCACACCACGGCGAGGAGCAAGGCACCGGCAAGCATGAGGAACCCCGCGTAGCTGAGGGTGAGTTTGAGGCGAACGCTCAAACCAGGCGCCCTATCCACGGTCTCCTCCCGCACGCCCGGTGCCGGGTGTTGTGTCGATGTGGTAGCCGACGCCGGCCACGGTGGCGATGATCCATGGTTCGCCGAGGCGTTTGCGCAGTGCCGAGACGGTGATGCGCACGGCGTTGGTGAACGGGTCGGCGTTCTCATCCCACGCTCGTTCCAGCAGCTCTTCGGCGCTGACAACACCGCCTTCGGCAGTAACGAGAACCTCGAGCACGGCGAACTGCTTTCGGGTGAGCGCGACGTAGCGGCCGTCGA
>Ga0307513_10002557_pt1 | contig 25133 bp, 26 predicted proteins | sample 15_EM_MG_FD_202174 | JGI IMG/M metagenome (GOLD analysis project Ga0307513, IMG submission 202174) | Populus trichocarpa ectomycorrhiza microbial communities from riparian zone in the Pacific Northwest, United States - 15_EM | ecosystem: Host-associated > Plants > Roots > Unclassified | place...
CCGAACTGGGCCGGCTAAGTCGACAGCAGATTGCCAAGCTCGTCGGCGTGGCACCCATGAACCGCGACAGTGGACAGAGCTCGGGCAAACGTCGAATACGAGGCGGACGCGCACCGGTGCGCGTGGCGCTGTACATGGCCACGTTGTCGGCGGTGCGATGGGATCCGTTGATGCGTGCGCACTACCAACAACTGAGGGCGCGCGGGAAGCTGGGCAAAGTAGCGCTGGTCGCCTGCATGCGCAAGCTGCTGACTATCGTCAACGCACGGCGGCGTGATGAACTACGAATGCAAGGAGGCGATCCAATCGCCGCCTGAAAACCCCAAATCACAAGACAGTTGCTGAATTAAGCCGACCCGCAGCAGGGCGGCGACTGGGTGCGAATATAGCCGAAGGCGTGCACTTAGGCGCCGCCCTGATGTGGGCTCGGCTTGAATGAATTGTTAGGCCGCGGCTCCACATGCAAAAGTCGCGTGTGACTACGAATTATCCTTAGTACGGACACGGTGCGCGACCCAGTTTAGCCCAACCCACAACACAGCTAGATATGCAAAGGCGGCCGAGACGTACACAGTTGAACCAAAAGTCTTGAGCCAAGGTGTTGCTACCCCAAGCAAGAAGACGCCAGCCAAGGCAAGCACGAAATAAACGAGGCGCGCTTTGGAGTCTTTGGTCACAAGCAGCTTCTCTCTGCGGCCTAACTACGATTAGACCCCAAAGTGGGGTGTAGCGCGGATTGTGGGTGCGGCCTGGGAGGCCCGTCAATCGGACTTTACCTATACGACACAAGGGATTACGGCGATATCGCGAATCGATAGTGCATGCAACATTACGGGTGTTTACCGGCACGGAGGCCGTCTAATGCCCACTGCGGAAGATCTCGCGGTCATACGCAATCCAGAATCTGTGCCACCAAGACCTAGGCTGTTCGATGAAGTTCGGCGCAGATTGCGGGTGAAGCACTACAGTTTGCGGACGGAACAAGCCTATCTGTATTGGATTCGCCGGTATATCCACAGCAACGGACGCCGGCACCCACGCGAATTAGGCGGTACGGAGATCGAGCGCTTCCTGAGCGATCTGGCCCAGCGCCACCGAGTCGCCCCCAGTACCCAGAACCAGGCACTGGCCGCCCTGCTGTTCCTGTATCGGGAAGTGCTGGCCCTGGATCTGCCATGGATGGAGAACGTGGTCCGGGCCAAACGGCCGCCGCGGTTGCCGGTGGTGCTGTCGCGCGCCGAAACTATGGCCTTGTTGCACGCGATGTCGGATCGTGAAGCCCTGATGGCCGGTCTGCTCTATGGAAGCAGGTTGCGGCTCATGGAATGTCTGCGTCTGAGAATGAAAGATGTGGACTTGGTCCGCCACGAGATCACCGTGCGGGAGGGCAAGGGCGGCAAAGACCGGAAGACGGTGCTGCCGGAACGGTTGCGGCCGGCGCTGCAGGCGCAGATCGACTGCGCCCGGACACAGCATGCCCGGGATCTGGAAGCCGGGTTCGGGGCGGTTTCCCTTCCTTACGGACTGGCCCGCAAGTATCGCAGCGCGGAGAAGGAACCCGGTTGGCAATATGTGTTCCCTGCCGCTCGCCGGGCAACGGATCCCGCGGATGGACGCGAGAAGCGTCACCACTTGGACGAAGGCGTGCTGCAACGGGCGGTGCGTGCCGCTGCACGGACGGCCGGGATTCTTAAGCCTGTCAGTCCGCATACTTTGAGGCACTGCTTCGCCACTCATCTGCTGGAAGGCGGCGCCGACATCCGCACAGTGCAAGAGCTGTTGGGCCACAAGGATGTGAACCACCACGCAGATTTATACGCACGTTCTGAACCGTGGCACGGTCGGCGTGCTGAGTCCTCTGGACCGCTAGCGCTACTCACAGGCGAACGGCCGATTGAATCGCCCGCTCGTGTCTTCATCCCAATCCCAGAAAAAGCCGCATCCGCACCAGCTCCGCTTCCAACGCCTGATCGAATGCCGTCTCTTGCGGCGCACGACCCTCCACGTAATGCAGCTGCGGTCGCAATACGCCTTCGACCACCGACAGATTGCCCCAGCCGATCACACGATCGCGCCATAGCAGCGGAAGCGCGTAGTAGCCCAGCTTGCGTTTGGGCGCAGGCGTATAGGCCTCGAAACGATAAGCCCAACCCCAGAACAGCTGGAAACGGCGGCGGTCCCATACCACCGGGTCGAACGGCGTCAGCAGGCGCACTTGCTCGTCGGGCTTCCAGCGCCGGCTCTGCGCGCGCTCGTCCGCAGGCCAGAGCCAATCCACGCCTTCCACGCGCGCGCGTTGCAGACGTTGCCGCGCGCGCAACAGCGCCGGTTTGCGCGCTGCATTCCATTGCGGCACGCCGCTGCCCAGATAGCTCACCAGCTGGCCCAGACTGGCATCGGGCAGCGGCGCGTATTTGTCTACGATCAGGTCGATCAATGTATCCAGGCGCATGTCGATATCGTCCTTGTCCACCGGCGCAGCGTCTTCGCGCACGGCATAGACGCGGGTGCCGCCGTCGCGCCGCGCCACCCGCAACAGGCCGAGGTAGTGCATGCCGTCCAGCAGTTGGGTGCTGGCGTTGGACGAACCGCCGAACCAGTTGGTGGTCTTGCCATGGGCGAAGTGCGCGTCCACTTCGCGCGGATGCACCGCACCGCGTTCGGCGATGAACTCGCGTACCGCCCGCGCCTGCTTCCAGCGCGCCGGCGTCCAGGTCTGGCGCGCGATGCGCGGATGCATCAGCGCGTGGTGGGCGCGCGGCAGGAAACCGTAGTTGACGAAGAAGTCCTCTTCCAAAGCCAGCCGCGGATAGCGCCGCTCCAGATCGCCGGCGCGGTAGCCGACCACGCGATGGCGCAAAGTCAGATCCTGCGCCCGCGCCGGCGCACGGATCGGATCGGCCTGGACGAAGCCGAGTTTTTCGATGGCCCGCATCAGCGTGGTCGGCTTGAACAGCGAACGGGCGATGGCGTAACAGCGCAGGTGGCTCAGGGTCAAAGGCATGGGGCAATGATGCCAGTTTCAGGGCCCTGATGGCTTCCAACGCACAGCTATCTCGCTATTCCAGCGCCACTTTCAGATCGCGTCCGGAACTGGCCACGTTGCCGACGTAGTCGCGTGCCGTGATGCGCAGCGTGTAGTCGCCGGCAGGCAGGTCGTCCGGCCGCCAGGCGCCGGCGACGAGCTCACCGTCGCGCACGGTGTTGCTGACCACGTACTTGAAATGCGTCGCCGCGCTGCCGTGCACGGTGATGCCGCTGCCTGGCGCATAGGCCACCTTCACCGCATTGCCGTCGGCGGGCATGCGGTTGAATTCGATGTTCATGCGCGGCGTTTCGTAGCCCGGTGACGGCGTGCCGTCGGCGCGCAGCAGCTGGTAGCCTACGGCGTGCAGGCCCAAGCGTCGCCTCGGCAGGTTGCGATCCACTTGGTCCCAGGCATCCACCACGATCTGCACGCCCATGCCGCGCGGCACCAGCACGCGGCCATCGGCCCGCTTGGCCAACGGTCGTTCGCTGGCGTCGAACAGTTCGATGCTTTCGATGCGCGGCGAATAGTGGTCGGCGTATCCGCTGAAGCCCAGCGCCACCGCGTTGCGCTCGAAACCGTTCGCACCCATGCTGAGATGCACATGCGCCATGCGGTTGAGGGTACCCAGCACATCGCCCGCCTTGAAGCGCGTGCCGCGCAGCACGCGCATGCGCTCGGGTTCGCCGGCTTCATCGCGCAGCAATTGGAAGCGCGGATCGGACACCAGTCCGCGCGCATCGCGTCCCACCCGCATGTGGAGGTAGCTGAGACCGTCGATCGCGATGCCTTCGCCTAGTTCTTCCAGTCCCCAGGCGCTGAACGGGCTGCTGATCTTGCCGTCGGCGATCGCCAGCACCTGCGCGCCCACGTCGTCGCGGATGTCCAGCCCGCCGTGCAGATGATCACGGCTTTCGTTGTCGTAGTTGCCGCGTACTTCGCCCAGCGTGCCGACCACTTCGTGCCAACCGTCTTGCGGGCGCAGCGGCCAGCGACCGCCGCTGGCGGGTAACGGATCGTCAGGCGCGGGACCCACCGCGCCCAGCATCGGCGCAGTCATGCCGGTCGCCGCATTCACGGCTGCGATGCGGTGGACGCGACGGCTGCCGGCATCGGCGACCAGCAACGCACCCGTGGCGTCCAGGACCAGACCGCTCGGACGCGAGAGCCGCTGCGCCTGAGTGGCGCCGGTCAACACATGCGGCCGACCGTCGCGCGAAAGCTGGATCACCCGTCCCCGCGACATTTCGCCCACGTAGAGCAGGCCGTCGTGGCTCAACGCCAGGCTCATCGGCCGGTGCAGCGCAGGCACCGCCGCATCTTGTCCGGCGTAGAACGGTGTCACCACCGTGCCATCGGGCGCGACACGGCGAATGGCGTTGTTATGGGTGTCGGCGACCCAAACGATTCCCTGCGCATCCACCGCCAGCGCGGTGGGCGTATCGAAGCGTGCGGCGGCACCCACGCCATCCAGATTGCCCGGCCGGTCGCCGCCAGCCAGGGTGCTGACCTGTCCGTGCGGGTCGATCCTGCGGATGCGGTCGTTGTAGGTGTCGGCAACGTAGACATTGCCGTGCGCATCCACCGCCACGCCGATGGGACCGTTGAACTGCGCCTGCGTCCCGGCGCCATCGTGGAAGCCGGCGATGCCGGTGCCGGCCACCGTGCTGACCCTGCCCAGCGGCGTGACCTTGCGGATGGCGTGATTGCCGGTATCGGCCACATACAGATTGCCGGCGAGGTCCAAGGCCAGGCCGGAAGGCGTGTTGAATCGCGCCGCGGTGCCGTCGCCATCGGCGAAACCTTCGGCGAAGCCGGCCAGTGTGGTGACCACACCGTCGCTGCCGATCCTGCGGATGCGGTTGTTGTCGCCGGCATCGGCCACGTACAGCGTGCCGTCTTCGGTGACCGCGACACCATAGGGATCGTCGAAACGCACCTGCGCGACCGGCCCGTTGCGCATCCCGCGCACGCCATCGCCGGCCACGAGCTGTAGCTGCGCGGTCCAGCCGAACGGCGTCGGTGCAGGGCCTTCGGGCAGACCCGAAGTTTTCGATGCGAAAAAGAACGTCGCGGCCAGCGCGGCGGCAATCAGAACGCCCGCAGCCCACAACCAGGTATTACGGCTCATGCGGTCCCGCAGGTAGGAAGCGAGCACGCACGATAGTCAATCGCAGGGAGTGTGGGAAGCGAGCGCCGAGGGGACGGCGTGCCGATACTCGGCTGAACCGGTCGCGCGCGTCCCGTGTCGACTCCCGGATGCAGAAGCGGTCCATACCACCAGCTTGCAATTACACTGTCGATGAAGCATGCCGTTGGTGGCAGCCATTGCCGGAGGGCGCGCAACGTGGACAGCAATAATCGCAAGCTGGACGAGTTGCGCGCGCGCATTCCCAGCTTCAGGTGCATCGTAGGTTGTCACGATTGCTGCGGACCGGTGACCGCTTCGTCCGAAGAGATGGCCAGGCTTCCCGTCAAAACCGAAGCCGAGCATGAAGCCGCACTGGCGGAATTGAGTTGCCCGCACCTGGGCGAGCATGGTTGCGAGGTCTATAGCGAGCGCCCCCTCATCTGCCGGCTGTTCGGAACGACGCCCAGCCTGCTTTGCCCGAACGGCATGCGCCCGGTCTACCTGATCGATCGGCGCACCGAAGAGGAGATACACCAGTTCCTTGCGCGTACCAGGCAGGTGCTGGTTTGACGCAGCGCTTGTAAACTCCGGCCCATCGGACTCCGGAGTTCGTTTCGTTGGCCTCCAGCGGCCTTGTTTAGTCGCAAGTTCGTGCAAGATTGCGATCTTGCACGAACGTCATAACACCCGTCTTGTCAGTGGGTCGCGACCAGGTCGGCCTGGGTCTGTCCAGCGGTCTCGGACTCAGATTGCGTAACCGGTTCCTTCTGTTCCGTCTGTGCTTCCTGGGAAATCAAAGACGGCGGGGACCTCACCAACGAACATTGATTGAAACAGTCCTCCAGCACGATCGTGCAAAGTTGAGGCGGATTTCCCGCTTGGTTGCAAGCGCGGAAATTGGCTCTGCATGTGTCTTCGCAAGTTGCCTGTGCTGTGCCAGCGCTGAAGAGCCCCAACGCGATCAAGGCCATGGACAACGGGGTTGCATAGGTTTTCATGTTCATTCCTTCGATTGATGCGTTTCCCCATGAAACGCTTCCGAATAATGAACTTGCTTTTTTTGTGCCGCATGTCGTAGCGCACAAATTCCTTCCCGGACGGATTCACGGCCAGAAAATCTCTGTCGCATGTGATGCGGATCATGCTTTGCCGTGCTTCCGCTCCTGAGCTGGGCGACATCGAGAAAAAGTGTGGCCGCCTCATCGGAGCGGCTGCGTTTGTCCATAAGCAGACACCCCACCAGGATGACAGGGGCGACGATGGAGGCCTGCACTCACGCGCCATGGGCGCAGGCTATCCCAAGGAGATTCATTCATGGCTATCGTCAAGGTCCTCATCGTCACCGACGATGACGGCGGCTTCCAACGCAGTAATTCGACCGCACACAAGTTCCATCTCGGCGAGTTCGTCAAGGTGCTCAACGACACCGACTGGCAGGGTTTCACTCTACAGATCACGCGCGCGCATCGCAGTGCCAATCCTTCCCCCGGCACACCGCAGGCGACCCATCCGATCGGCGCGGATATGTATGGCTTTCGCTTCAGCGCGGCTAGCCTGGCGGGCTTCGACATGTGTTTCTTCCTGTCGATCGCGTCCAAGTCCGAGGATCCGGTCGGCTCCGATGCCAGCCGCCAGGCGGAAGCCGCGGCCGTGGCCGCTTTCATGGAAGCAGGCGGCGGTTTCCTCGCCGTGGGCGATCACGAAGACCTGGGCGCCAGCATCAATCAGCATATTCCGCGCGTGCGCAGCATGCGTCGCTGGGCCTCGCCGGTCGCCGGGCCGCACGGCGGACCCGTGGCGCCCAGCGGCACCGAGGCCGACCGCCACGATACCCTGCAGCGCGGCACCGACAGCGGCACGAACAACGGCATCGTCTATCCGTATCAGTTCAACGACCAGTCCGATGGCGAACCGCAGCCGATCAGCACGCGTTCCTATACGGTGTACTCCAGCCGCTGGTTCCGCAAAACCCTGCCCCATCCGCTGCTGTGCTCGCCGCTGGGCCGGGTGAATGTTCTTCCGGATCACATGCATGAAGGCTGGTGCGAAGTCCCCAGCGATCTGTCGCGCAACGAAGACCTGCCCGGGCGCAGCGGCAAGCCGGAATACCCGCTGGGTACCGATGGCGTGCAGGTGGAACCGGAGGTCATCGCCGACGCCAAGGTGCTGCCGCATGAAACCTACAACCAGGAATTCGGTGCGCCATTCACCATCTCGCCGATGAGCGGGAATTATTCCTTCGGCGTCATCGCGGCCTACGACGGGCACCGCGCCAATATCGGACGGGCGGTTGTGGACGCGACTTGGCACCACTTCGTCAACATCAACCTGATCGGCACCACCTCGTCGTTCGCTGGACTCAATCCCAGCAAGGTGAAAGGTTTCTATTCCGGTCCGGGCGACACGCCGGTGCCGGCCTACGAAAAGATCATGTGGTACTACCGCAATCTGGTGTACTGGTTGATTCCCAAACACCGCACGCGATTCCTGTGGTTGAACGAACTGGCGCAGGCGGTGCGGCTGAATCCGCGTTGGGAGGAATTCAAGGGTTCGCGCTTCCATGGCGAATATCTGCAGACGCTGGACCTGCGCCATATCCTGGGCTTCGCGCAGCTGGCCGAGGGTTATTTCAACAGCGTGCGCGGCTTCTGCGTGCAGTTCCACCTGCTGCCCATCATTCTTTACCCGATCTGGAAGTTCGATCCGCGCATCTGGGAAGACCTGATGCCGGAGCTGGATCCGTGGGATCCGGTATCCGAAGCCTTGTCGCGCAAGATCAAGCCGCTGGACAGTTGGCGGCAGGGTCTGCTGCCCGATGCGCAGCTGCGCCGGCAGGTCTTGCTGGGCACGCTGGCCATCGCCGCGACTCAGCAGTTGGAGCGTTATGGGGAGGCCGACGAGAAGTCGTACTTCAACGTACAGAAGCAGTTGCTGGAACTGCTGCCGCGCCATCTGGAATTGGCCGCCGCCGAGCTTGAAGAAGGCATCAAGGCCACGCGGCAGCTCACCGGCAGTCTGAAAGCATTGGCGGCCGCCGCGCAGCAGGCCAAACCGGAGGCGCCGGGCCGGCAGCAGACCGGACGCACGCAAGCGGCGCGTAAACAGATGCCGGCCAAGACGACGGGCAAAACGACGGGCAAGAAGCGAGGTTAGATTCGGCGATAACTGCGTAAGCTGGGTCGGCAATGCCGACCCGGCCATATCCCTCGAATCGAATTCCGAGATGCGGTAGAAAGGACGGGGCTACACCCTTCCTGCCGGAGCTCCATCAATGACCCAATACATCCGTGCTGCGTCCCTTGCGCGTCTACTCGCGGTCGCTGCCTCACTCATCGCGTTGTCCGCTTGTGCCGCCGCGCCCACACGAAGCGCGCTGGTCGTCGGGCAGCAGACCATGATCGAAGGCGAAGTGGTTCGCGTCGACACCGACCCGTGGGCCTACGACGGAAACGCCGTGATCACGGTTTCCACCGATGCAGGCACAATCAACGTGCAACTACCTGCACGCTGGAATCTGTGCAAAGCACCGCCCCCTGACAACGTGCAGGCGCTCAAGCCAGGTGATCGCGTGCAGGCTGTCGGCACGATAACCGCACCGGGCGAACTGGTGGTGTGCGAGCAATCGGAGCACCTACTACGCAAGGTCGAATGAGCGCAGTAAGGCTACGAAGCCAGCACGATACATAGGCCCTGCCCGCGGTGCACGATCAGGCACCGCGGGCGCCGCATGCTCACCCGCCCGTGTTGTGTAGGTGTAGGACGGCGTGGCGAAAAGCCCAGGTATAGGTGTTGCCGAGCATGACCGGCAGCAGGTTGCGATAGGCGCGGATACGCTCTTCGTTGCTTGGCGCATCGGGCGTGCGATCGCGCGCGGGATGCTGCAGCGAAAGAAAGGCCAGCGGTCCCAGTGCCGCCTCACGGATTGCGGTGCCGTTGTTGTCGTTCATGGTGCGCATACCCCTTGGGAAAGCAGGCATGCCCGCGGGCTTGCCTGCGGCCGAGTTCCCCGACAACCTGCGCCGATCATGCGTTGAAAGACCCGCAGGCAGCTGGGGCGCTTATCCCCCTTCTTCGCCGGATGCGTGAGGCGTCCCCCCCGTTTGGACCGCCTGCCAGCCACATCCGGCGCCTTCACTCCAAAAAACGTGTGCTCCTGCGGAAGGCGGCCACGCCGCCCACGATGGCAGGTGTGGTTGGTTCCAGAGAAAACCTGCTCTGGCACCTCGCCTGGGGCCAGGGTTGGACCGCCTTGATGCGACCTTGCGGTATCACAGGGTATAAAGAGACGCGTCACCCACCCATGGTCGATGCCGAAGACTCCAGCTGATGACTGTCCGCTCCGAAACCGCGTCGCTCGACGAACAGGAAATCCGGTTGCTGCGTTCCAAGCGGCTAGGTCTGTCCTTTGCGCTGATGCTGATCGTCGACGCGATGGTCGTCATCGGGGTGATTTACGCAAGCGTCGCCACTCCCGATTTTCTGGACTTCTGGACAGTGATCTGCCTGATACCGGTGGCGTTTATATTTTTGGTTATAACCCTTAGCGCCGAAGCCGAGTGGCGTTTCCTACGCAAGGACCTGCAGGCTGGCACCAAGGTGTGCCGCCACGGGCGCATCGCTTCGCTATGCATGCACGACGACGGCGAATCCCCGACGACCTATCGCATCGGCGTCGTTGTCGACGATCCCGAGTCGCCGTTCGGCTTCTCCGTACCGCAGCAGGTCTACGACGCGGTGGAAGAAGGTCAGGCGGTGCGGATCGTCTATGCCCCGCTTAGCCGCATCCTGCTCGAGTTGAAAACCGAGACCTGCGCTTACCTCGCCACCGGCGCGAAACCTGGCAAGACGGAAACCCAACGCACAGCACCCGACGTTCCGACGTCGGCGCATTGAACAACCGTCAAACGAAACCGATCCAGCGCCCCGCGACTAGCGTTGAAATCCATAGCAACGCTGATGTTCCGGCCAACACGCGTACGCGCGCGGGCAAGGCGCCTGTCGTATTCGGCAGTCCGAGCAAGCGCCATTGTCGATGTTGGACCACCACGTTGATCAGCGCCAGCGAGAGCAGCAGCAGCTTCCAGCGGAAGGCCGTGTTCTCTAGGTAGTCGCCGGGATTCACCGAGAACAGCCATGCGCCGGTGAGCAGGGCCAGCACCAGGCCCACGGCGGCGGTTCGTATCGCTACTGGCGCCAGTACGGACAACGCAGCCTGTGTCCTTCCCAGCACCAGAAGCAAGTCCAGCGGCAAGATTGCACCCAGCAGCAGACTCAGGCCGAGGATATGCGCGGCATTGACGAACAGGTAGGCGGTACCCGATTGCTGAAGCCAGTGCGCGCCCGGCCAGTTGCCGATCCAGTCCACCACCGTCGAGCCGATAGCCGCGGCCGTGTTCACGGCATGTCGACCAACCGCTCGGGATACAGGTCGTAGTTGCGGCCGTCGATGGTGACGCGCACTGCCTTCATGTGCCGCTTGCCCGGTTCTTTGCTGCGGTTGCCCAGCACGGTGACCTTGTCGCCAGCGCTGGCGCTCTTCGCGGTGAAGCCGGAGCGCTCGGTCTGCGAGGGGTTTGCCAGGTCGATCTGCCAGCGGCTGCCGTCATTAGCCTCGACCTGCAGTTGCGGATGCGGCGGTGCCATCGACACCAACAGGATCTTTCCCTCCAGGGTGGTCTGCTTCTCCTCCGCCCAGGACCAGCCGTGATGCGCCAGCGCCGATACGGAAGCCATGGCCAGCAGCACCCCCGTCGCCATGCCGCGTAGCCGGCGGTTCACTTTCGTCGCCTTGATCTTCATAGTCATGTTCGTCTCCTCGTTCGCGTCGTCCGCCGTCGACGCGGGGCGATGCCTACGATACCGGCGGCCCGCCAACTTAGCGCAAGACGAAAGGGCGGGAGTGAAGCGCCCCGGCAGGCTTTGTCGGTCTCGCGGGCCATGCCGAAACCCGCATCTTCGAGAAGGATTTGGTTAGCTCTTCGCTCCTATTCATAGCCAAAGGCGCTGTGTTGGTGGAGCTAACTCAGCCATCGGCCTACGATAAGCACGAAGAGCTACTCTCCGCGGAACGCAAATGACCGAACGTTCGAATGATGAAACTACGGTGTTCGATGTCGTCGTCGTGGGCGGCGGACCCGCCGGTCTGACCGCCGCGACCTACCTGCGTCGCTTCCATCGGAGCTGCCTGGTGTTGGATTCCGGCGACAGCCGCGCGCGCTGGATACCCGAAAGCAACAACTGTCCGGGGTTCCCGCAAGGGGTCTCGGGAACGGAGTTGCTGCGTAGGATGAAAGAACAGGCCGCGTCGTTCGATACGCAGTTCGAATCGGTGCTGGTGGATTCGATTCTGCGTCACGAACAAGGTTTTGTGGTGCAGGCGGGCGAACGTCGCTGGCGTGCGCGCTGCGTCATCCTGGCGTCCGGATTGGCCGACAAGCTCCCGGATGCGCCGTGGGTGCAAGCCGCGGTCGCCTGCCAGGCGCTGCGCCTGTGCTCTGTTTGCGACGCTTACGAAGCCAGCGATGTCCGGATCGGCGTATATGGCCCGCTGGCCGATATCTTGGATCACGGATTATTCCTTCGTACTTATTCGCGCAAGGTCGCACTGTTGCCGACCGACCTCGACGACGGTCTGCCGAAGCTAGACGCAGCGCGTGCGGCAGGCATCGAAGTGCGGCCGCATGGCGGCAGCCTCGGCTTCGATGGAGAACAGTGCACCTACACACTTGCCGACGGCAGCGTGGAAAGCTTCGATTGCGTTTACCCGTTCCTGGGCGCCTACACCACGGCGGGACTGGTGGCTGCGTTGGGTGCGGAGCTTTCGTCGAGTGGCGAGATTGTGGTCGACCGCCAACAGATGACCGACGTGCCCGGCCTGTACGCCATCGGCGATGTGGTCAGCGGCTTGAATCAGATCTCGGTCGCGGTGGGGCAAGCGGCCATCGCGGCCACAGCCGCGCATAACCACCTGCCGTTCGTCCCGCGCCATCCCGCACCCAAGGTTGCGGGTTGACTCGAAGTACGACAAACCAAGCGTTGCTAAAGGGTGGTCGCGTTGCGCCCACTGGAATCAAAGGGGCCGAACATGCGTTAGAAACGGCATGGTGATAGAGGCCAGGGATCCTGTCGTGTGAATTATTTACGTTGCTCTGAACCGACGCATCTAGAAACAATAACGGGCTCAAGGCTCCAGGGAAGGAGCCACCAGACCTCAATGCTGGTGGCGCTCGCGGTCTCTGGCGCGAAAATGTTTCATTACGCTTGGGGAAGCGCAGTGCATAGAAGAATTAGCCGGTGGCTTGTTTTCGCCGCTGCCGTGTTTTGGGCGACCGTGACGTTCGAACTGTTTGCGCGGCAGGGGCTATGAAGTAGAGGAAACATGTCGGCTTCGGCGAGCGCACGATGGGTATCGCTGCGCTCAACCCATCCTACGGCTACCGAGCCGGGTGTTGGCCTACGCCAACCAGACACCGGCAACGGGCTTGAGGCTTATGGACCCGGTTCGACAGGCGGATCCTTGCTCCGGGTCCGGGACACTGCGGTGACGATGCCGATGCCCAGCAGCACGATCGCACCCACCCCGATCCATTGTGGGGCCAGACCGGCCAGATACGCGCCATAGGCCAAACCACCTACCAATACGGCGATGCCTAAGAGATAGATCGCTAGCGATGACATATGCGTGCCTCCTGTCTGTGGACGACGGGATTGTAGGTCGTACTCGTGCGAACGGCGTGAGGATGGGAAACGTCGCCAGGGATGGTTGCCCGCGGATTGGGACGCCATCGCTTTCCAGAGGGGCTGCGGATTAAACAAAAAAAACGGGTCGCCAGATGGCGGCCCGTTCGAGTGCGATCACGTTACAGCGCAGGCGCTTGGACTAGCGGCCGTCACGATCGAAGTCGCCCGGCAGCTTCTCTTCAATGTAATGCCAGCCATCTCTGACTGCACCCCTGGCTTCAGGCCAAGCCAGACGGGATTCAGCACGGGTGGCATCCCACTTGCGCTCGAGCTCGCCTTCTATATCTTCGAACTTCCGGCCGCGGTATTCACCATAAGTGTCGTATCCGTACTTGTAGGCCGGCTGATAGTCCTTCCATTCGGCGCCCTCGGAATAATAGGGCGCCTGGCGGTACCGGTTTTCGAAGTTACTGATGTACTCGGTGGGATTCACTGCTTCAGCGATCGAATCGCCGGCCTTGGCGCCAAGTACGCCGCCAGCAACCGCGCCGATCACGGTGCCGACGGGGCCGACCGTCGAGCCGGCAACACCACCGGCAATCGCGCCGCCGACTGCGCCTGTACCTGCACCAATGCTGTGGTCTTTTTTGATGTCGCTCATGTCCGTTGCTCCGAAAATGAATGAGTGGATAAGCTGAGCCCGTACGGCGTCAGTGCGAGTGACTTTCACCCATGTTCTGATGGGCGCTTGTGAATTGCGCGGCGCCTCCAACTCACGTCAACAGAACGTTTACCTGGTGTTCGCGCACGTCAAAATAAAATCAACTATGCCTTGCCGAAGGCCTACGTCATGTGTGGACGCACATCCGTTTCAAATGTTTTAAAGCGCAAAAAACAAAGGCTCCGTCAGGGAGCCTTTGTCGAGATGACACAAGAGGTTTATTTCTTGGACGAATCCGTTTCGTCGGTCACTTTGTTATCAGGGTCATCAGGCATCTCCACCTTCGCCGTCGGAACTTCCACTTCAACGGTCTTGGAGCCTACCTCCACTTCTGGTGTCTCTACTTCATACTTCGGCAGTTTGCCACCATCGGCTTTCACTTCCACGTCGGGAAGCTCTCCTTTCTCGGTCTGTTCAACCTTGCAGCCGGACAGCGCAAACAATACTGAGGCCGAGCACACGGCGAAGAACGCGGTTTTTGTGGTTGGCTTTTTCATGTTTACACTCCTGTTAGGAACGCGGTTTTCCCAAGTCGGCTACAGCCGGCAACAGGCGCTGTGGCATTTGGGCCACGTGCGACGAATATCCGAAACCCCTCGTTTAGAAGGCGTGATTTCCGAAATTTGGTATGGGACCGTTCATATGCTCACGTGCACGAGCAGAGCTGATCTTCGATCCGAAATTACTGGCGGGAAGCCGGTGCAAGGAGGGGTCTAGCACAGCGAATCTGGTCTATCCGTCATCGCCATTCCACAATGCACGCACAAAGTCCTGGATAGCCAACTACCAACGCACGCATGGTCCGGACGCCGACTGGTTCTTCACCTTGAACCTCGCCGAACGACGCTGGCCGTTGGCGGATCGAATTGATACCTTGAACACTAGGCAAAGTGCGTGCAGGTAGCAGATCATGAAAGCACCTCACGAGGTTACATGGGGTCTAGGTGATTTGGCACGCTCCATCTTAGGGCCCTGTCCGGCGTTGGCCGTCGCCAGAATAAAACCCGAAAGGAGCAATGATGGGCTTCAATCGCACCGATTTTTACGATGCCGAACTTAGGCGGCACGATGAACGCTTCCGCGCCGCTCTCAAGATCGGCCCTCTAGACCGCGTGCTGGATATCGGCTGCGGTGCCGGACAATCCACGCGGGAAGCCGCCCGTGCCGCGACGGAGGGAAGCGTGGTAGGCGTGGACATCTCCGAAGAGATGCTTCAGATCGCCCGCCGACGCAGCGCGGAAGAAGGACTGCAGAATGTCGCATTCGAGCTGGCCGATGCGCAGAACTATGCATTTCCGACCGCGCACTTCGACCTCTGCATAAGCCGTTTCGGTGTGATGTTCTTTGCCGATCCCATCTTCGCTTTTACCAATATCGCCCGAGCGATGCGCCCCGGTGCTCGCCTCATGCTCCTGGTCTGGCAGGACCAGGAGCGAAACGAATGGTCTACCGCTATTCAAAGTGCGTTGGCGGCGGAAGACGCCCCTTCCGCAAATGCGCCTGCGGCATTCTCGCTCGGCGATCGCACGGCAACCACGCGCCTGCTGGCCGCGACCGGCTTTGCTTCGATCGACTTTGCGGAAGTGCACGAGCCCGCCTTCTACGGCCCGGACATCGATGCGGCATACGACGCGATCGTTGCGCTGTTCCTTGGGAAAGACGGGGTCGCCAGTACGAGTCCGCCAACCGATGAGACGCGTCGCCGGTTGCGCGCCCTGCTGCAGGCGCACCTGACGGCGGAGGGCGTGCTGTTCGACTCCCGTGCCTGGATCGTGACCGCACGCAGGACCCACGAGCCCCTGGCAAGTCCGTGAAGCCGGCGTGTGTGGGTCGCGAGCGCGCAACAAAAAGCCCCGCAGATGCAGGGCTTTTTTTGCGACAACTAACGCGCCGAGGTGAACCGCCAGAAGCGTCACTCAGGTGCCCGCCGGCGAGCCCCGCAGCTTGATCGGCGAATCCGTCGAATAAATCTGGCCGGGCACCATGGCGCCGATGCCGCTCTCGACGTTGCCGCCGTCCGCCGTGCGTTTCTGCCAAGGAATGGGCGCATACGGTCCGGGCACATACGCGCGCCACCGGCCATACTCCGCTTTCGGAGTCAGATTCCTGTCGCCCAACTCGAACGCGATCGGGACACGCACAGCGACCGGTTCCGGTTTGGTGAGCTGTGCCGGTGCAATGTTGAAAGCCCACTGCTTCGACCCGTCCACCGCAGCTTCGGTGAGGACCTTGCTGAATTTGCGCAACGTCTTTGCATCGCCGAGCACGGTCATGTCGACCCGTTCGACATGGGTTTCGGCGACGGTGCCGTCGGGATTGAGTCGCAGCACGACATACACGATTCCACTCACCCCCGAGCGAGCTGCGAACGGCGGATATTTTGGCGGAGTGAGTTTCCCCTTGACGTTGACCGGGACCGGCACATTGGGATCCCAGAACGCCGTGTCCTGCATCGTGACCCGGAGTTGGTCATCGACGCCAGAGATGGGCCGCGCCAGCAACTGCACGCTCATCTTGACCGCAGCCGGCGACTGCAACGGACTGCCGTCGGCGTTCGCCACTTTCAGTTCCCAGCTCGGAACCACTTCCGCGAGCAGTGCCCTGGCTTCCGGCGGCAGCGCTTCGGCACGGTCGATCTTGTACGACTTCACCGTGCCATCGGGCACGACCACGAGTTCGCCGGTGACCAGCATGCTGGCTTCGACCTGCTTGCGCGTCTTCTCGTACTGAGCTGCCAAAGCGGCGAAGGCGCACAACGTCAGCGTCGTGAACAGCAGAATCCTTCGTGTCATTGCTAATTCCCCTTGTTTATCCGAGCGGCGTCAGCAGCCGCGGTCCCTCGCCAAGCGACGTACCCCGGGTGGAGCTTAGCGGCTTTTCGCACGGCATCAGCCGGCGGTGTAACCCACCAAGACTTCGGCCAACTCTTTCGGATGGCTCAGCGCAACGCAGTGGCAGCCGGGGATCTCGTCGGGGGTGATGCCCAGGCGCTCTGCCGCAAGTCGGCGCAAGAAGTCGGGCGGGAAAAGGTGGTCGTCCTTGCACAGCACGAACTTCGTCGGCACGTCCGGCCACGCATCGAGCGGCCACGGCGTACGCCAGGCGGTCATCGACTCCTCGCGTGCCCTGCTCAAAGCCTCCTCGGCCAGTGCGCGCGGAACGCCGTTGTAGTAACTGACGATCTGGTCGTCGCTGCCGGTTTTTCCGCCGTCGCGCTCCGCCTGCTCCCGCGCGGCTTCCGCGTAACCGGTGTTGGTCCACCAGTCCTCCGGGGTCTCCCCCGGGACCGGAATCATCGCGGCCAGCAGAACCAGTACATCGACCGGGAGCCGATCGGCCACCAGCGGTGCGGTGAAGCCGCCATACGATTGGCCCACGACCACCAGATTCCTCCGATCTCCGACAGCTTCGACCACGGCGTCCGCGTACTCACTCAAGCCCGCGGAGGAGTCGTCGCACGGCAGGTCGGGAGCGACCACATCGTGCCCGCGCGAACGCAACTCCGCCTCCAGCAGATGCCAGTACCAGCCGACGTCTCCGCCGCCATGGATCAACACGAAAGTCGTCATGTCGGCGAATCCCTGCACTCAAGGTCGCTATTCAGCTGAAAGAGTATCAGCAACAATTCGTCGCGTCAGACGTCGTCCCTGACACCTTTTTTCTACCGTCAAGCTTCAGCCTAGTTAGGTTCTTCCCTTTGATCCAGGCGTTAGTGGGCCGCCCGCTTCGCTGCAGCCGTTTCACCTGAACGCTCTGCGTATTCGAACAACTCGACGACATTCCCCGAGGGGTCTTGCAGCAGGATTTGCCGTCCTGCACCCGCCTCGGACACTTCGCCACGGAAACTTGCCCCCGCGTTACGCAGTTCGTCGATCATTCCATCGAGATCGTTCGTCACCACCATGAACCTGCTCCACCCACCTGGCTGGGGATTCCCGCCTGCTTTCCCGGCGCTGCCCGCTCCGGGCGCGTTGAGGAAAAGATGCAAATCCTCAAGCGTCATTTCAGCGAACTTTCCTGGGTTGTGCTTCTCGACCTCAAAGCCCAGGCGGTCACGGTAAAAATCCACGGATTTATCGATATCGTTCGCAATGTATCTAACAGAAGCCATGCTGCTACCTCCTCGAGATCATCACACGAGCGCACTCGCGACCTGTGTTGGCGACCCTTGCACAATCCCGGTTAAAACCAGGCGCAGGATCTGTGAGGAAGGTTGAATCAGGCGTTGGACCCCATGATCAGGAAAGCCCGTAGGGTGGGCCGCCCACCATTGGCGCTGGAACGAAGCGCGATGGGCCTAGGCCCACCTGCGAAGTCCGATAAACGGACTTGCGCCCTTTTTTGCGAAGCCAATCTGCCTGTACAGTTGTTAGACCGCGTAGTCAGAAGGGTCACCGACATGACAATGGATCATCTTCGTCGCAATTTCCTGCAGAAGCTGATGGCTTCGGCCGTAGTCGTGCCGATGTTGTCGTCACATCGGGCACTCGCTCAAACGGATCGCGCCAGCACCGGCAACCACCAGGGTAAGACGTTGCGCGTCGCGCTGATGGGGCTGGGCAGCTATGCCGCCCGGGTGGCGGAAGCCATGCAGTCCTGCAAGCGAGCCAGGGTCGCCGGGCTCATCAGTGGAACGCCTTCCAAACTCCAGGAGTGGGGAGCGAAGTTCGGCGTACCGGAAAAGAACCGCTACAACTATGAGAATTTCGACCGCATCAAAGACGATCCGGACATCGATGCGGTTTACGTCATCACCCCCAATGCACTGCATCGCGACCAGGTGATCCGCATCGCCAAGGCGGGAAAGCATGTCATCTGCGAAAAACCGATGGCGATCAACGCCAAGGAAGGGCGTGAGATGATCAACGCCTGCGCCGCCGTCGGCGTGAAGCTGCTGGTGGGCTATCGGTTGCATTTCGAGCCCAAGACGCTGGAAGTGATCCGCATGCGCAAGGCGGGCGAGTTCGGAAACATCCTGTTCTTCCAGGGTCTGAGCGGCTTCGACATCGGCGATCCCGGTCAATGGCGGCTCGACAAGGCGCTGGCAGGCGGCGGGTCATTGATGGATATCGGCATCTACGCCATCAACGGCGCACGCTATATGGTGGGCGAAGATCCGGTGTGGGTGACCGCGCAGCAAACCAAGACCGACCCGGTCAAGTTCAAGGACGGCGTGGATGAAACCGTCCAGTTCCAGCTAGGTTTCCCCAGCGGAGCGGTAGCGTCCTGCCTGTCCACCTATCAGATGAACCATCTGGACCGCTTTTTCATGACCGGCGAACAGGGATTCGCCGAACTGCAGCCCGCCACCGGCTATGGCCCCATTCAAGGCCGTACCCACAAAGGCGAACTTACGCAGCCGCACGCCATGCACCAGACCATTCAGATGGACGAGATGGCCGGCATCCTGCTGGACGGCAACACACCCGTGGTCCCTGTCGACGGCGAAGAAGGCCTGAAAGACCTGAAGATCATCGATGCCATCTATGCCGCCTGTAAAACCGGTGACAGGCAGCAGCTGCGTCTAGGCTGAAGGGAAGAATTCCACTTAGACATTGGGGGGTCAGAGTGAACCATCCTCCATTTCCCGTTACTGTATCGCACGCCCAGACGAGGCAATGGCGGAACCCGCTGTGCAGGTTCCACCCTACGCCTGCGACTGACGGCGTTCTCCTTACTCTGCCAACGCCTTGACCAGGTCGAACAGGTAATCACGGCCGACGTAGACAGAACGTACTTCAAGACGTTCGTTGAGGCCATGGGCGCCGTTGCCGTCGGGATCGCCCCACATACCTGGCGCGCCGTAAGTCGGGATTCCCACCGCCGACAGGTAGAGCCCGTCGGTCGCGCCGGTCGAGAGCGACGGAATCACCGGCACGCCGGGGAAGTACTTCGCGCTCAGCGCCTCCATCGGGCCGATGATCGCCGGATCGAGGGGCGGTGACTTGGCCAGCGGCTTGTCCTTGCGCGCCAGCTCGATCGATATGTCGGGATTGCCGATGATGCTGGCCAACTGGCCCTTGATCTCGGCCGGCGTATGGCCGGGAAAGATGCGGCAGTTGACGTTGGCTTGCACCCGCTGCGGCAGCGCGTTGACCGCGTGGCCGCCGTCGATCATGGTCGCCACGCAGGTCGTGCGCAGCATCGAATGGAAACCCTTGTCGGTGTTGACCACCGCCGCTGCGTCGGCGTCGCCCGGATCCTTCGCCAGTGCCGCCATCGCCGTTCCCATGGCGTCCTTGCGCGCGGCACCCGCACGCTCGAAGAAGACGCGGGTGGTGGCATTGAACTCGGCGGGGAACTCGTGCTCGCGGATCTTCAGCAGCGCGTCGGATATGGCGTAGATCGCGTTGCCGCGCACCGGCTGAGAGCTGTGTCCTCCCGGGTTGGTGGCAACAAGCTTGTAGTCCTGGTAGATCTTCTCGCCGACCTGGATCGACTGCGCCACCAGGTGGCCCTTGCCGTCGGTGTCGCCGCCGCCGCCTTCGTTGAGCGCGAAGGCCGCATCGATCAGGTCGCGCTTGTGGTTGGCGAGGTACTGTGCGCCATTGAACGCGGTGTCGGTCTCCTCGCCGCAGGTCAGGGCCATCTTGACGGTACGCGCCGGCTTGTAGCCGTCCTGCCTGAAGCGGATCAGGGCGTCGGCCCAAGTCGCTGCCATCATCTTGTCGTCGGCGATGCCGCGGGCGTAGTAGTAGCCGTTCTCCTCGACCAGCTTGAACGGATCGCGCTCCCAGTCGGCGCGGTTGGCCGCCACCACGTCGATATGGGCCAGCAGCAGGATCGGCTTGAGCGTGGTCGACGTGCCGGGATAGATCGCCACGATCCCGCCCTCCTTCGGATGTTCGGGCACGGAGAACAGGGTGATCTGGTCGTCGGCGAAACCGGCCGCCTTCAATCGCGTCGCGATCTGCTCCGCGGCCTGGGTGCAGTTGCCGTTGGCAACTGTGGTGTCGGTCTCGACCAGCTCCTTGTAGAGGTCGAAGAATTGCTTCTGGTCCGGACGCAGTTCCCCCATCGTGCCGGTCGGCACCTGTGCCGCCACTGGACACGCCACGAGCGCAGCAGCAGCGAGCGCGATCAAAGCCTTCATCGTCTTCTCCTTCGGTAGTGTCCGAACATGCGGGTCAGCATCTATTTCGCCGACGCTATTGAGTGAGGATTCTGATACTACCGCAACACCACAGCGTCGTAGGTATGGCCTACAGTCCGCGTACGGTGGCGCTAGGCGATGCCATGTGCGCGCGCTACTCGACGCCGAGCGAGCGCGCAAATAAACGCGCGAAGTTCGTCTCGCTATCCCGCATCGTCCCGGACACGCTCCACGCGCGTGCGATACGCACTTACGTTATTGCCTGAGATGCTCGTCTCTCGGGTTCCGTTGTTCTCGCCGATTTTTTCGTCCGAGCCCGTCACCGGCTGGGCCTCGACCGCCGTTTCGCGTTCGAAGGCGTGCGATTTGTCGGTGTTGCGGTAATACCGGTACAAGGCCCAATACAGCGCGGTTGCGCCGGCCGGGCCGATGGCCAGCAGCCAGAGCCCATTGTCGTCGCTCATGAGGTGCCCACCATGATCCAGAGTGCGATGCCTTCAAGGAACGTGCCTACCGTGAGTGCGGCCGTGAGCAGCTTCCACTGCTGCACCGGCACACTGCCCATGGTCTCGCCGGTGCGGCCGTTCACCGCGATGTAATGCAGCATGCCACCATTGGAACCCGGCTGGTGGTAGGAATACAGCCAGACCGGCAGGTACATCGATACCCAGCGCGTGCCGTGGACGCTGAGGCGTTCCTGCTCCCAGCGCACGCCGCGACCGTAGCGGCTTACCGATGCTTCGACTTGCGCGCGACCGACCGACAGCAGTTGGTCCTCAAGGCGTGGACGCAGGCGTTCGACGTCGGTATTGCGCTTCTCGGAAGTAAAGCCGGACAGGTAGGACGCGTTCCACTTCACCGCGTTCTTGGTGTCGAACGGCAGGATCGTGTTGATGATGTTGTTGGTGTTGGTTTTCGTATCCAGGTTGCCGCGCTCGGTGGAGGATTCCAGCGGCAGGTCGTCCACGGTGAAGTCCACCTGTCGCTCCACCTGGTACACGTCGGCGTCGTAGTAGGTCTTCTTCTTATCGCCAGTGCCGCGCGTGTATTCGCGCGTCTGTATTTCGCCCTGGCCGGCGACCTCCACGCTCACGTTGCCATCAACGATCATGTAGGGCAGGTAGACGCCGACGACGTTCTGGGGCGTGAACTGTTCCTTGAATGCCTTCAGCGCGAACAAACGCCGCTTGTCGACGAACTGACGGATGCGCGCGACCGCGTCGTCTTTCTTGATGTGGAAGGGCAGCACCGCGTCGGGCACCGCGCCGTTCGCCACTTGCTCATTGACGCCGAGCACGTGCCGGCACCAGTGGCAGCGCGCCGTCATCGCGTTGTCGGTATTGACCGTCACCTCGGCGCCGCAGCCGGTGCACTTGAAGCTCATCAGGCTGGCGACGTCGGCGGCGATGTCCCGCGCACCGGAGGCGATCACCGTGCCCTTTAGTTGGCCGATCCCCACCCCGAACCCGAATTCCTCCTCGACCCGTGCGCCCTGCCATTCGTTGCGGCAATACAGGCAGACCAGCAGGTCGCTGCCGGGCTTGTGCCGGATATCGGTTGCGCCGCATTTTGGGCAGCGGTTGAGGCCGTCCTTGAGCTCAGCGGCGGAGGTGTCGATGGCGACCGGGTCGGGCGCCAGCAATTCCTCGCGAATCGCTTCGGGCAGCGTGGCCGGGTCGATCGGCACGCTGCCCAGCAGGGGTGGCACGTCCTGCGGCGATCCGGGGCCGGTGACGGGCGGCAACGGGGGAGGACTATTGGCGTTCGACATAAGAGTTGTGCGGTTCGCGGTGCGCGATTTAGAGACCCAGCGCCTTGGCCTTGAGCGCGTCGTAATCGCCCTGCGTGATCAGGCCTAGATCGAGCATCTCCTTAGCCTTCTTCAATTTGGCGACCGGGTCGTCGGCGGCCGGCGTGGCCGGCGCAACCGGCTGCTGCAGGTTACCGACGCCGCCGAGCATGCCCGAGGCCATGCCCACGCCGACCAGGCCCGCGGCGCCGCCGTTCTCGCCTGCCGATTGGATGCCTTGGGCGACGCTGGCCTGCAGGTTGGAGTTGCCGCGCGAACCGGCCAGCGCGTCGGCACGCTGCACGGTCTTGAGCAGCTCACGCGTGTTGGCGTCGTACTCGATCGACACGATGGCGGTCTTGACGATGGCCAGGCCGCGTTCGGATTTCCACTGATAGCCGTTCTCCACCGCATCGGACAGGCTCTTGGCGAAGCCGAGCGAATCCTGCTGGAGTTTGGTGATGCGATTGCCCTTGGCCGGATCATTGGAGTACAGGCTGAAGGCCGGCGCCAGCGAACCGACGACTTCGTTGAAGAGTTGGCCGGCGGCGGCATTGTCCAGGTCGGTGAAGTCGAAGACCTGTCCGGGCTGCAGATAGCTGGCCGGCACGAAGTTCTTCACGAACAGGATCGGGTCGACGATCTTCAACGTGTAGGAGCCGCGCGTCACCGCGCCGACCTGGGTGCTCAGGAAGCCGTCGTCCCAGTAGATTTCGGATTGGGTACCGAAGCGATTGTCGGGCAGTTCCTTCAGCGAGACGAAGAAGGCCGCCTGCTGCGAACCCGGCTGGCCACCGAACTTGAAACGCTCCCAGCTCTGCTTGATCAGCGGCGTGACAACACCGTCGCCGGCGAAGATCGACTGCGAGTTGAGGTCGTCCGAGCGCCATTCGTAGCCACCCGGTTCCGCGGCGAAACCGGTGATCTTGCCGTCCTGGAACAGCAGCAGCCCGTAGCCTTCGGGCACCACGATCTTGGACCCGTTGGTGATGATGTTGGAGGAGCCATGCGCGTTGGAGCCACGTCCGGCATTGGTGCCGCGCGGCACCGCGGCGAACAGGGCTGCCGTCGACGGCAGGCCGTCCGGCACCGTGTAGAAGTCCTTCCACTGGTCGCCGAGCATGCCACCGACCGCACCCGTCACTGCTTGAACAAGACCCATGACATCTCTCCGTGATTCGTGGCCGGGCAACGTACCCGCCATAGCCAACGTACTATACCTTCCTGGATGGCGGACCCAATGCATGCAAGAAGTCATGGATCAGCAACTATCGACGCACTCAGGTCTCCGGCGTCACTTGGTTTTTCACCGTCAGTCTCGCCGAGCGGCACTCGCGATTGTGACCGGCCGGTTAAATCCGCAACCCACGGCGAACGTTCGCCAGCGATCCAAGGGGCATTGGACGGCTTCCGTGCCGGTAAGCACCCCACAATGTTGCATGCTCTGCCGTCCCGCGATATCGCCGTAATCCCTTATGCCGTGTAGGCAAGTCCGATTGACGGGCCTTCCAGGCCACACACACAATCTGCGCTGCATCCCGCCTTGGGATCCCAACGTAGTTAGGCGCATGAGAAAGATCCTCTTAGCCGTAGGTTTGGTTTCAGGCTGTGCAAGCTACCCCGTTGATCCCGCGATGATCAGCGTGTCCGTACAACCAACATCGATCCCGTGCGGCCAGAACGATCGCAAGATTCCCGTAATCCTGCACATAGAGAACAGAAGCCGCGGGGCATTTGAGATCAGCGTCCGGGATAAAGTCGGCCCTCCGTTCCAAGTGAGCTGGCTCGACTTCGACGTGCTCAATGGGAGCGACGGTGACGGGGTCGACTACGATCATGGGCCGGGAGGTCATGGTCTAGTTCCCTCCAATACACTCAAGGTTGGGCCAGGTGATGCCACAACAATCTCAGCGGCAGTCTATGAGATCAGCCAGAAAGACTACGCAACCATGTTTAGGATTCGTGTTAAGGATTCGGACGGACACACCTACACCACAATGCCATTCTCCCCCTGCATTCAATCCTCGCTTACACAATGACGCGCATTGCGCCTAACAATTCATTCAAGCCGAAGCCGCTTCGCGGCTCGGCTTAATTCAGGAGTTAGGCTTTGCATGACAGACATCAACGCTCCATTGAGATTTGGTGACATGGTCCGCGTCAAGCAGACACGTGACACGCTTCAAGCGGAAATCGCTGGCCTTGAAGGAACGGTATATGGGTTCACGACTCCATCGGCTACCGGGGTCACAACGGTGGGCTCGTTGGCTGATGATTTTGCCCTGAGTGTTCATATTGACTCGCTTGGTCAGGCATTCTGGCTAGACCCGAGCAACATCGAGCTTGTTGAGCGCCCGGAGACTATGGAGTTTTCCGTTGCCGGAAAAACTATCCGCGTCACTCAAAGAGACGATGAGTGCAAAGAGGAGATTCTTCCACCGCGTCCGTGGTGGAGATTCTGGTAGCAGAGCCTAACAGATCATTCAAACCGAGCCCGCATCTTAACTTCGTCGAAGTGCGCGGTTCTGCTGTAGTCTCCGCTCACAACCGATCCGTTGCGGGTCAGCTTAATTCAGCAACTGTCTTGTGATTTGGGGTTTTCAGGCGGCGATTGGATCGCCTCCTTGCATTCGTAGTTCATCACGCCGCCGTGCGTTGACGATGGTCAGCAACTTGCGCATGCAGGCGACT